>Ga0315555_1002298_pt1 | contig 13504 bp, 15 predicted proteins | sample SalMarSW160380MG_FD_202113 | JGI IMG/M metagenome (GOLD analysis project Ga0315555, IMG submission 202113) | Salt marsh sediment microbial communities from the Plum Island Ecosystem LTER, Massachusetts, United States - Salt Marsh Sediment SW1603-80 ... | reverse complement strand
CTCAACGGCGGGTTCGCCAGCTTCTTCGCGCCATTGCTACCGCTGTTGATCGATCGGCTCGATCTGTCGCCCGGCCACGCCTGCGATGACCTCCTTTCCCACGGAGCGCGGCGAGAAGTCGGGGCAGCAATACCGCAAGAGCAGACTCGATGCTCATACAACCGAAAAGCCGGTGGAGACGGTTTGCTGCGGCATGAGCCGCCTGGATGCTCAGCTTGCGCGGTACCCGTACTCTGTCATCAGTCTGTCGAGCCTGCCGGCTATCCGCTGCTCAGTCGAGAACTCCTGTTTCGCCGCCTGCTCGAGGATCGCCCAGTGACGTCTGACCTTGTCCGCCGGGTTCCTCTCGATGAATTCGAGGGCAAATGCCATCGCATCAAGCGCTGACTCATTGCATTCCCTGATCAAGTCGCTGATCGCCGCTGCGTATCGTGCGGCATCGTAGCTACTCTCATCAAGCTTGCTCAGCAGCAGCGCGTCAAACTTCGCGAACCGCAAGCGCTCCACAAGGCCGGAATCGTCGAAATTCCGGAAATTGAAAGCCTGCGAGTAGTAGAGCTGGAGAAGGTCCAGCTTCGGGTCAAGGAGACGGTAGTCGGGATGGGACAGGGAGCCTGTCAGCCGACTCTCTTGCCGGAGCCGAGCCTGGACGGCCGTGCCCGCGTACGGCGACATCTTACAGAAATGTACAAGTGCGTCGCCTTGTGCAGCAACGTGTCTGAGAAACTGAATGTTCTCTCGCACGGTCTCGAAGCTGCTGTCTGGAGTGAAGAGCATGAACCCAAACTCGTGTGGGATCCCTAGCTGGTGAAGGCGATCGACTGCCTCGTATACGGCTCCAGCACTGTAGCCCTTGTTCATCGCCTTGAGTTCCGAGTCGCTGGCAGACTCGATCCCCACGTAAGTGGTGGCAAGGCCGGCATCGCTCATCCGTTTCAGGTACTCGCTGTCCAGGTCGTCAACGCGACACGAGATGCGCCAGAGGATCTCCTTGCCCATCCTTGATGCGTCCAATTCAGCCAGGAAGTCGTCCAGCCATCGCCTGGGTTCCGAGCCCTGCGTGTAAATGTCATCGTCCTGAAAGATGAAGACCCGCGTGTCGAACCGCGCCCGGAGGGCCGCCATCTCTCGCACAACATTCTCCGGAGAGCGAGCCCTACGCGCGGGGCCTGGTGGGTCTCGATAGAACGCGTTGATGCTGCAGAAAGAGCAATTGTAGTAACATCCCCGGCTCGCCGAGATCGATCGAAAATCCACGCCGCGAGTGGCTTTGCTCTGAGAACGGCGTACCGGGAACGGGAGATCGTCCAGGTTCCCAATCAACGGCCGAGGAGGATTCGACTTGACGTGTCCGTCGGTTCTGTAGGCCAGTCCGAGAATATCAGCCCACGAATCGGGAGCATCGACTCCCCTGACAAGCTCCAGCAGCGTCTCCTCTCCCTCATAGCGAACGACCGTATCCAAGCCGGGGGTCGAGGAAAGGATCTCTTCGTAGGCGAAGGTGGGGAAGTGTCCCCCCATTGTGAAGTGGGCCGTCACGCCTTCCTCGCGGAGGAAGGCGATCAGATCGGCGAAGAGGCCCAGCATGCGCTGGAAGATGAGCGAGAACCCAACAAGCCGAGGCCGATCGGACTGGATGCGCTCCAGGATCTGCTCTTTCGTGACACCCTGCATCGGTTGGATATGCGCGATGTAGCCCTCTTGTTCGAGGAAGGCCGCAAGTGAACGCATTCCGAGGTTCTCCTGAGATTCGAATCCGACCAGGAGAGCGTCACAAGCTCTATGCCGTTCGCTCACTGCACCAGTACCATTGAGATACCCAACCAAGCCCGCAGGCCAGGGCGACCGCTGAGGGCTTCGCCGTCGACGGCACGGCGAACCGATGCTACCCGACCTTGTACTGCTCTCTCAGAGCATCGAGTGCTATCTTCGATGCCTCGAGCTGCATTTCCAGCAGTTTGATCTGCGTCTCAAGTTGTACGACCTTGATCCGCGCCACGAGGTGTTTGTCCAACAGCATTTCGATACCAGGGTCGGCGACGTACCCGAGTCTAGCTCGGATGATGTCCTCGTTGAGTTGGTACATCTCTCCTCCTTTCCGGTATGCCTCCAGATCAGTGCGCCTTGCAACCTGTAAGCACATCGAATTCGTGAATGATTATGCGTACGAACGGGTACTCAGTCAATGCGAGACAGCTTCTACAGCGTATTCACCTTCACCGTGAGTTCCGTGGACCGCTACTCCTGCATGATAGGACCCATTAGGCATGGTCGAGCCGTGCGAACGCCAGCATACGGACCACGGCGCTTTCCAGCCCGATCCGGGACGCGCCCGCCGGGGTGGAGTAGGATCAGCGGACGCATGCCCGATTCGGCGGCCTCCAACAGCGACGGCTCGCTTGTGCTCCTTGTCCAGGACAACTACCATCTTCCCTCGCCATGGCGGATCCTGCGGTTCCTTTGACCTCACCCGCGAGGACGGCGAGCAGTTCATGGAAATCGCCGTGCGCGTCCCGATCGAGACCGCAGTCACTCCGTTCCCGCTCGAAGGGGCGAACGAAGCGTTGAACGCGCTCCGCGAAGGGAGTATCGAAGGCGCGGCGGTGTTGGAAGTCCAGGCCTCGCGGTTGTCTACGAGCTCCGGAGCCCTATTCCAAGACACCCCCCCGCGGTGTGACTCCTGACTGGGACCGATGAGGAGTCCGCATCCTCCGCACTCAGCCAGCATGGGAACGATGTTCCTGTCTACAATTGCGAGCCAGAATCCCAGGCTCTCCAGCGTATGACCGCTGCATCGGATTCCCGGCTAGCACGCCACTGGCGTGCCGCACGTGAGGGCGTCGGCTGCCCGGGTTCCGAGGCTCGGCGTACAGATGGCCGACCTCAAGGCGCGAATCGCTCAGCTACAAGATCCACTTCGCTCGGATGTTCCGCAGGCTGAGAACGAACAGGCCGATACAGAAGGCCGCGAGAATCGGGAGATCAACGGCAAGCGGCAGGGATCGAGTGCCGATGACTGCGCCCCGCATCGCGTCCACCCCGTATGTGAGGGGCAGCGCGTAGGACAGAGGTCGGATCGCCCAAGGCAGCCTCTCGATCGGGAAGAAGAGCCCGCAGAGAAAGATCATCGGAAACCGAAAGAAGTTCGAGAAAGTCTGCGCCTCGAACACCTCTCTGACCGCTACAGCGACGAACAGACCGACGAAGGTGGACGACAAAGCGAGGAGGACCACGGTCGGCACGAGGACGGCCCAGGCAACGCCGGACAGATCAACGAGGAACGCCGCCATCCCGACCGGGACGAACGCGTTGGCGATTCCGAAGAGGACTGCGCCCGCCGTCTTGGCGAGCATCAAGAGGTCGAGCGGGATCGGGGCAAGCAGAAGCCGCTCGAAAGATCGGCCCTTCTTTTCAAACGTGATCGTCACAGCCAGCATCGACGTCGTCCCGAACAGGATCGAGATCGCCATCACGCCCGGAAGGAGCGACAACACGTCGCCGGCCGATCCGCCGGAACGAATCAGGAACATTCCGGTCCACGCGAACGGGAAGATCAGCCCCCAGCTGATGTTGGGCGGCTTGAGGTAGTACGATCGCATGTCCTTGGCGAGGATGTTCCAGAAAGCAATCCAGCGCTTCACTCGCTTTTCCCTACCCTCTCCTTCTCGCGGCGCATCGCGTCGGCCTCGATTCCGGTAACCTCGACGAAGACATCCTCCAACGATGGGCGCACGCGCCGCGCTTCGGACACTTCTATCCCCGCCTCTTCGAGAAGGCGCACAATCGGACCGACGGCCAGGGGCTCCTTGGACTCTACACGAAGCTGCCCGGTCCGGAGCATCTCGAATCGATCGTCGGGAAACGCTGAGATCAGCGGTTCGATCTCGATCGGGGCGGGCTCCGACAGGTCGATGACCGCAACGTGGCGTTCGTGCAGCGGCTGCAGGAGATTGGGCACCGCGTCCACGCGCACGATGCGTCCGCGCACGATGAACGCAATCCGCCCGCAGAGCCGCTCCGCCTCCTCGATATAGTGGGTCGTCAGCAGGATCGTCGCCCCGTCCTCGTTGAGCGCCGCGATCAGCTGGCGGATCTGCCGAGCGCTGGCGACGTCGATCCCGGTAGTCGGCTCGTCGAGAAACAGAATCGGCGGTCGATGGATGATCCCCGCCGCGATCGTCAGCTTCCGCTTCATCCCTTTCGAGTACCCGCCGAACTTGCGATTCGCTGCATCCGAAAGCCCGAAGTCCCCCAACAGTTGACGCGCTCGCTTCGTGCGCTCGCGCTTCCGGATCCCGTAGAGGGAGGCACAGAACGTGAGGTTCTCCATCCCGGTCAGCTCGGGATACAGGTTGCTCTCGTCCGGGACCACGCCGATCAAATGCTGCGCCGCCTTCACGTTCTCAGCGCCATCGATTTCGCCGATGACAATCGATCCGCTGTCAGGGCGTGCCAGGCCCGTCAGCATGTTGATCGTCGTGGTCTTGCCGGCGCCGTTGGGTCCCAGCAAACCGAACAGCTCTCCTTCGGAGACTTCAAAGGAGACGTCGGCGACAGCCTGAACGTCGTCGAACGCCTTGGAGAGGCCCGAGACCCGGATCGCCATCGACTAGTCGCCTTCCCCCTCGGACGCGCAGTGACGATCCCCTTCGGATCCGTGGCACTCCCGGATCCGTTCCGGTGGGCAATCGCCCGGACTCACGCTCCGCCCCTCTCGAAAGCGGTCGCCCTTTTCCTTCTCACACGGTTCCTCCTCGTGCTTCGCATACCGTTTGGGCTTCTCCCCGTCCGTGGTCCCTTCACCGCCCTGTCCCGCTTGGAACAGCCCGAGCAGCTCATCGATCGCGTCTCGCCATTGGGCGAGGTGCTCCGCGTTCACTCGGTAGTGGACGTAGTACCCATCGCGCTCTGCCGTCACGAGACCGGCATCCCGCAGGATCTTCAGATGCTGAGAAACGGCACCTTGCGTCAACCCGAGCCGACAGGCCAGCGCCCCGACACATAGATTGCGCTCTCTAAGCAACATCAGCATTCGCATCCTGGTTTCGACCGATAGAACCCTCAGTCGTCGAGAAACATCAGCGATACGAGCGTCGCGCCGTGCCGTGGCATCCATATTCGTCGTGGCTAATATACCGTGGCGCGACGTCACCGGCAAGAGCGAAGGACACAAGTTCGGAGGATCTGGCACGTTCGCGATGCTTGTGCTCCTTCTCCGGGACAACTACCATCTCCCCTCGTCATGGTGGATCCTGCGATTCCTTCGACTTCACCCCCGTGGAAGAGAACGGCGCTCCTCTTCGTCGGGCATCTGCTCAACGACGGGTTCGCCAGCTTCTTCGCGCCGCTGCTCCCGCTGTTGATCGATCGGCTCGATCTGTCGCTCGCCCTCGCCGGAGCGCTCGGGACGATCCGGATCGTCACCAACTCGCTGCTGCAGCCAGTGCTCGGCCACTTGGTCGACCGCGTCCAGCGCCCGTGGCTGGTCGTCACCGGCCCGTTCCTCACGGTGCTGGCGATGTCGCTGATCGGCCGGGCCGGGGGCTTCACCCAGCTACTGGTCATCATGCTGATCGCCGGCGTGGGGACGGCGCTCTTCCACCCCGCCGCCGCGGCGCTCGTGGCGGCCGATCGTCCTCAGCGGCACGGGATGCTGATGGCGTTCTTCTCGGCGGGTGGATCGCTCGGCGGGGCGGCCGCACCGATCGTGATCGTCGCGTTCGTGGAGCGCTTCTCGATCTTTCGCACGCCGTGGCTGATCGCTCCGGGGCTCCTCATCCTGGCGGCGTTCGCGATCCCGCTGCGTCGAGCCCTCCCGTCGATCGTGCGGAAGGACGTCCGACTCGCTCGGTTCCGCGAGCTCCCGTCCCGACTGGTGCTGCTGTGGTTCGCGATCGTGTTGTCCTCGATGTGCTCGACGGCGTTCGCCACGTTCCTCGCGGTCCTCGTCACGGATCGGGGCGGGTCGGCGTTCATCGGCGGGGCCGCGATCAGCGTCTTCCTGCTCACCGGCGCCGTGGCCGGGTTCCTCGCCGGGAACCTCTCGGATCGGGTCGGCCGGAAGCGCGTAATCCTCGGGTCGCTCGCGCTGGCGACGCCGTTCTACATTCTCTTCCTGTACGGCCCGGTCTCGGCCGCCCTTCCGTTCATCGCCGCGGCCGGCATGTTCGGCGTCTCAATGACGCCCGTCGGCGTGGTCGCGGCGCAGGAATGCCTCCCGGGGCGGACCGGGCTCGTCTCCGGTCTGGTGATGGGGCTGGCGTGGGGCGTCGGCGGCCTGGCGCTCACCCCGATCGGCTGGCTGGCCGACCGCTTCGGCCTGATCGCGGTGATGACCGTCGTGTCGTTCCTCCCCCTCGCCGCGGCCGGCTTGATGGCCCTGTATCGCGAGCCGCTCCCGCCGCAACCCGAGGCGGCGTAGATCGCCTCGATCCTGTCGCCGTGAGAGTGGAAGCCGCACGCCGCTGTCAATCGACGTGCTCCGACGACTCACGAACCAGTCCACCACGCCTGCTCGTGGGGATTCCGAGCTCTTGAACTGTGCAGGCATATTCAGAGAGCAGGATTTCAGATCCCATTCGAAATGCGATATAACCATCATGGCGGCAACCCACAGTCTGGAAGGAGGTGACGGGTCGTCGACAGGTGAAGGAGGATTGCGATGTCGGTAGAACAGAACAAGGCCTTGGCTCGCCGCTGGCTGGAGGAAGTGTGGGGGAAAGGAAGCGCGGCCGCGGTGGATGAGCTTGCGGGAGACGATTTCGTCTGGCATTGGGCTCCTCCCGGAATGGGAAACGATCGCGAGGGGTACAAGCAGTTCCTGAGGATGGACTTCGAAGCCTTCGCCGACGTCAGCTGCACCACCGACGACATCGTTGCGGAGGGAGACAGAGTCGCCAGCCGCTGGACGTGGCGCGGGACCCACAAAGGTGAGTTCATGGGCGTCGCCCCGACGGGCAAGCAGGTGGCACTGACCGGTATGTGCATCAACCGCTTTGCGAACGGAAAGGTCGTCGAGGAGTGGGGCGAGATGGACATGATGGGCATGATGCAGCAGCTCGGCGCGATCCCGCCGCCGGGCTGAGCATTCTGCCGATCTTCACCGGTCTCGCGCGGAAATCCGAAGAGGTAGGCCGGAGACAGGTTCGGCCCGTCGCTGGCGCTTCCGCTGAAGGGGTTGCCGCCTTCATCCAAGGGAAGACAGATCGAAGCCTTGAGGACTCGATCTCGCGCAGGTTCGGCAATCACGATCGCCGCGGCGTGGGCGATCTATTCGAAGAGGCCCACCCCGTCCGATCTGTGTCCCTAACGTACCGTTCGATACGTGGTCTCGCCAGCGACTCCCAGGAAGCGCCCCAGATCTTCGACCTCCGCCTCGATCCGCGTACGAAGGGTCGGGGAGAACCGGTGGAAAGGATCGACCGTCACTGCCATTCGCTTTCCCCGCCGTCGGGAAGACCATGTGCCGCACACCCGGCCCCGATTCAGCACGACCGGGGACAACCATCCCGCCTTGCGAAAGACTCTCCGGGAGTGCTGTCGATCGACCAGGTGTCCCTTTTCCCGGTGGCCCAGCAAATAGGGATCGAAGCTCGGCAAGAGTCGAACGGCCGAGCCGTCCGACTCCTTTGCCGGGACGTGCTTGAGATCTTGTCGCAGCAGCAACGTAGTACGCGACCCCCTATGACGACCTCAACGAGCTCGTCCGTCAGACGCTCGCGAATCGAACGGGCTTCCTTCACGGCTTGGCCGGACCATCGGGCGTAATCCTGAAGAGTCGCTGGGCCGTACCCCTGTAGATATCGGCGGAAAAGCGCTTCACCGGCCTGTTCTTCGTGCATTCCGTGAAACCCGGGGAGGTGTTGGTCCAGACGCACGAAGGTGACCTCCACCCCTCGGTTCGGGCCGAAGCAGACGTGTCCCTGCAGAGCGGCCTGCTTCACGACGCCACCCCAACTGTGCTCCACCCACGGCCTGACCCGCTCTCCGAGCCGGGAGACGAGGCGTTCCGCCAGCTCCTTGCGGGTGAGTAGCCCGGAGGAGAGTGCTTCAGGGATCGCCCCTGCCAGGGTGTCGGCCTCCTTGGCATCGATTCCTTTGTGGGAGAGCCACCGTTGAACCTCGCGCGCGCCGCTTTGCTTGAGAGCGCCGACATACATGGGCAGCTCGTCCGCCGGAACCAGATGGACGGTGCCTCGCATAGCCCAGGTCTTGACGAGCCTACGGGTCTCGCACAGAGCGCGCTCCACGTCCTCTCGGTCGAGGTCTTGCACTCGTGCCCACAACGCGATTTGGGCGGCGGCCATGACCTGAGCTTGGACACCGCATCGATCTCTTACCACCGTGACAAGCGAATCAGCCGGAGCGCGCTGGAGAAGATGATGGCGTAGCAACCGAAAGGAGGAGACTTGCCCCTGCCGCAGTTCCACGTGTGCCTCCACGGATGACCGCCTCCTCGATCCAGTCACCCAAGATTGTACCGCTGGCAAGTCGAGATCCAGGTCTGTCGTTCCATCTGGATCTCGCGTGGATGCTGGTGGGCGTGTCTTCGGTCTCGGTGTTCCGGGGCCGTCCGACCAATCCGCAGCAGCCGACGTACGCACGCACAGCGCTCGATAGGCTGCAGTACGCCTCTGGTTTACTCACCGTGCTATCATTGCTCGACACCTGTGTAGGAGGGGCTGGGAATGCTTGAGCTGCTGAAGAAGGTCCGACTGTTCTGCGAGCTGGACGAGGCGGCCCTGTCCGCGCTGCAAGAGGCGCTTCGGCCGGCGACGTTCGCGGCGGGGGAGGACCTCTGCCGCGAGGGCGAGGCCGGAGACCGGATGTTCATCATCGAGTCCGGCGAAGTCGCGGTCCTCAAGGAGGTCAAGGGGGAGGAGCCGATCGAGGTCACGGTCCTCAAAGCCGGCGATGTCGCCGGCGAGATGGGCCTGTTCGGTCAGGAGACGCGCTCGGCCACCCTGCGCGCGCTCAGCGAGTGCAGGGTCTGGACGCTCGGCTACGACACGTTCGAGCGGTTGCTCGAGAGCAGTCGGTGCGTGGCGAAGGGCCTCCTCTCCTACATGTCCGGGCACCTGGTTCGCGAGACGTCGACCGTCGCGCGGTTGCTCGCGAGGGACATCGAGCGCGGGCTCCGCGTCGCCTTCTACCACGCCAGTCCCTACCGGAACGAGCTATACCGGCAGAAGAACCGGCACGGCTTCGCGATGCGCTTCTTCACCCCGCGCCTGGAGCTGGACACCGTCCCCCTGGCGGCCAACTCCCCGGTGATCGTGATCAGCGCCAACGACTGCGCCGACGCGGACGTCATCAAGGGATTGAGCGCGCTCGGCGTCGAGATGATCGCGCTCCGATGCGCCGGGTACAACAACGTCGACCTCGAGGCGTGCGAGCGGTTCGGGATCAGCGTCGCGCGGGTCCCGGCCTACTCGCCGTACGCCGTGGCCGAGCACGCCGTCGCGCTGATGATGGCGCTCAACCGGAAGACCCACCGCGCGCACGCCCGGGTCCGCGACGGCAACTTCTCCCTGAACGGCCTCGTCGGATTCGACATGCACGGTCGGACGGCCGGCGTGATCGGGACCGGGAAAATCGGCGCCTGCCTGCTGAGCATCCTCCACGGGTTCGGCTGCCGGTTGCTCGCCCACAGCCGGACGCCGAAGCAAGAGCTGGTCGACCGGTACGGGGTCCGCTACGTCGAGCTCGACGAGCTACTCGCCGAATCGGACGTCATCAGCCTCCATGCGCCGCTGAGCCCGGAGACCCACCATCTGATCGACGCCGGTGCGATCGAGAAGATGAAGACGGGGGTCATGCTGATCAACACCGCTCGCGGAGGGCTGATCGACACCGAGGCGCTGATCGACGGATTGAAGCGCGGGAAGGTCGGGTACGCCGGTCTGGACGTCTACGAGGAGGAGGCCGAGTACTTCTACAAGGACCTCTCCGACAGCGTGATCACCGACGACGCGCTCGCCCGCCTGACCACGTTCAACAACGTGATGGTCACCGGCCATCAGGGGTCGCTGACCGACGTGGCGCAGACGAACATCGCGGAGACGACGATCGAGAACATCCGCGAGTACGAGCTCGGGAAGCGCGAGAGCGAGCTGGCGAACGCCGTCCGGCCCAGCGGCCCGTGAGCGGGCTGCGGTCGCGCCCCCAAGTTCGGCGCTGCGTGACAGCTTCGTCGGCGCTGCGCGCCAGGCGCTAAAAGAAGATCAGCAGCCCGATCGATAGCCAGGGAACGCCGACGGTGTCGAGCGTGGCGCCGAGGTCGAAGTAGAGGGATCGACCGAGCCGGAAGAGCAGGCCGCCGCCGACGTGGGGGATGATGAACGCGTCGGTCCCCAGCTGGACGTAGGGGAGGAGGAACGGCGTCGCCTCCAGGCGCGTCTCCTCGAGAAGCGTATCGCCGTCGCCGATCCCTTCGCCGACGAGCCGCTCGGCCATCCGCTCGACCCAATCGACGGAGGGCGAGAAGTAGAGCCGTCCGACCAGCCCGAACAGGATCGCGTTGACCCCGATCGTGAACCGCGGGATCTCGAACCCGTTCTTCATCGAGAACCCGAGCTGAAGCCCCGAATCGATTCCGATCGTCAACGAGCCGGACCGCGCGTCGTACGCGTCGACGACGGATTGAACCATCGCCGCCGAGCCCGACGGGACGGCCGGCTGAACCGGCTCCGGCGCGGGCGCGCTCACGGGCGCAACGGGCGGCTCGAATCGGATCTCGACGATGCCGTCCACGCTGATCGACTGGACGTCGCCGCCCTCCGTCCGCAGGCCGAAGACGTCGCTGATCCCGCCGAGCGTCCCGACAATGATGTTCCCGTCGAACGTCTCAACGGTCACCTGGCGGTCTTCCCCGAAGCGGATGTGCTTCATGTTCGCCCGCTGCACGGTGAACACGTCGCCCGTCTCCGATGTGACGCTGACCGTCGCCGGCAGGCCCGTCTCGATCGTGCCGGTCAGGACCGAGCCGCCGGACGTGATGATCGTCTCTGCACCGCATGCGCCGAGCACCAGCCCGATCGACGCGGCAAGTACTACAGCTCCAATCGCAATCCTGCGCATGATTCCCTCCATCCCCCGCTTTCAGTTCCGGACTCGCGGACCATCATACAGGAAGGACGATGCGAGAGAAACGGGAGAAGGTGTTCGGTCCGCATCGATCCGATGAAAGGGGCCGAGCGGATCGGTGCCCCTCACGGAGCCGGCCCGCCGGGCGCCGAAGCGGCCCCGAGGGGACGGTCGGCGTCCTCGGAGGAGATCCGCTTCTGGCCGGAGACGACGTGATCCTGCATGTCGCGATAGAAGTCGAACGCCCGCTTCTCGAGGATCCGGATGATCCTCATGTTGCCGGGCTGGAACTCGGCGACGACACGCCCCACGCCCCACGCGTGCGCGAGCCGGAGACAGCAGTCGGTGAACGCACTTCCGAGTCCCTTGCTCTGCCACGGATCGGCGACGAGGACGGCGTACTCGGCGGCTTCGTGCGCCGGATCGGCGAGAAGCTGCGCGACCCCGAGTAGCGCGGACGAGCCGTCCACGTGGGCTTCGGCGACGACCGTGAGCTCCGCCTCGAGATTCGGACAACAGAGGCGACTCGCCAGCGCGCTCGCCGGTTCTTGAACCACGCGCTCGTATCGGGAGTAGAGGCTCTTCGGACTGCACGAGGAGAGCATCGCGCTGCACGCCGGAACGTCGGTCGGCCCGATCAGCCGGAAACACACCTCCGTGCCGTCCCGCAGCTGGCAATGCCCGTCCCGCTCGCAGACGACCCGCAGCGTGTCCCCCATCCCGCTTGACCGCACCGCAGCCGACGAATCGCTATCGACGTGCCCCATGGTACCAATATAGGCGAGAACGCTCTTCAGGTCTAGTCCTGGGGCGTTCGGATCCGCGCCGAGTCTTCTTCGGGTATGATCGATCGGGCCCCGGAGAGCGGAACTCGCCCGGAGGAGGTCCGGATGGATGAATCGCCCGCAGCGCTGCAACTCGCCTACCAGATCAGCGGAGCGCGTCTCGGGAGGCGACGGCTGGCGCATCGGACCGGCCTCACGGAGATGTCCGTTCGGACCGAGTTGGATCGGCTGCGCGATCGGAAGCTCGTCAGGCTGCAGCGCGCGGGCGTCGACCTGACCCCCGCGGGGCGGAGGCGCTTCGCCCGACTCCTCGATCCGATCCGGTCGGTCGCGCAGGTCGAGTTGACCTCCCTCCGACTCGACACCGTCGGCCTTGCCGCCCACCTCGCAGCGAGAGAGGCGGACCCGGCCTGGGCGCTGCGCGACGAGGCGATCCGCGAAGGTGCGACCGGCCTTCTACTCCTCCGATTCGGTCACGCTAGCTGGTCCTTCGCGCACGATGGCGAGCCGATCGCCCCCGACAACCCCGAGGACGCCCGGACGATCGAGGCGGCCTTCCCAGGACCGTCGGCCGGGGACCTCCTGCTCATCGCGTCCGGACCGGACCTCAAGCGCGCCGGGCTCGGGCTCTGGCGCGCGGTTCTCGCGGTGCTGGAGGGGAACTCCTAGTCTTCGCGTTGCAGACGTTCTCAACTGCTGCTACGATCAGCGCACCTTGTGGGATGTGACATCCCACTACAAGGAGGAGCTCCTCATGAGAAGCATCCCGATCCTCGTCGGGCTCGTCGCCGCCCTCACATCGGCGGCGATTGCCCAGCCGTTCCCCGTCGCGGTGACCGACGACCGCGGAGAACGGGTCACCATCGAGTCGATGCCCCAACGGATCGTCGCCGTCGGCGCCCTCTACGCGGAGATCGTCGTCGGCCTCGGGGCCATCGACCGGCTGATCGCCGTCGCCGACTCGCCGGACAACCCTCCGTCCACGGCCGGCCTGCCGTCGGTCGGCCCAACGTACGCCCCGAACGTCGAGCTGATCCTCTCCAACGAGCCGGACCTCGTCCTCGGAGCGACCGACTGGGGCGGCGAGCGTCCCGCGCTCGAGGCGGCGGGGGTGACCGTTCTCACAACACCCCTGCTGACGAGCATCGCCTCGATCTTCGAATCGATCCGGACCCTGGGCACGGCGATTGGGGCGTCGCAGCAGAGCGTCCTGTTGGCAGGGAGCATCGCCGCGGAGATCGTCGAGGAGGAGGCCCTCGTCCTCGGGCGCCGGCCCGTACCTGCGGCGTTCCTCTACGCCGCTTCGGCGGACGACCCGCCGTATGCGGCAGGCTCCGGCTCGCTCGAGAACGAACTCATCTTTCGGGCGGGGGGGACGAACGTGTTCGCCGACATCGACGGGTTCCCGCAAGTCGGGTTCGAGGAGATCATCGCGCGGGATCCCGAGGTGATCTTCACCGCGCCGTCCCAGATCTCGAACATCACCGGCAACGCGCTGCTCCGCGGCGTCTCCGCCGTCGCGCACGGCAGGGTCGTCGGCATCCGAGCGAGCGTCGTCACGTCGACCCGCGTCGCCGAGGCCCTCGGGGCGATGATCGAGGCGCTGCACGGGATCGAGCCGTAGTATGGCCGCC
>Ga0315555_1002292_pt1 | contig 13519 bp, 7 predicted proteins | sample SalMarSW160380MG_FD_202113 | JGI IMG/M metagenome (GOLD analysis project Ga0315555, IMG submission 202113) | Salt marsh sediment microbial communities from the Plum Island Ecosystem LTER, Massachusetts, United States - Salt Marsh Sediment SW1603-80 ... | reverse complement strand
ACCTACGCCTGCGCTTTCTCTGCTCAAGTCACCGGCAGCGCCGGCTACGTCGAGACCGATGTGGTCACCGCCTCCGGTCACGACGACGAGGGCACGCCAGTCGAAGACTCGGACGACGCCACCGTTGCCGTCACGAGCGAAGGCGTCGCCCCCGCGATCACGGTCGTCAAGACCGCCGACCCGGTCGAGGTGCCGGAGCCGGGCGCTTATGTCACCTTTACCGTCGAGGTCACCAACGACAGCGCCGAGAACGACCCGGTCACGATCGACAGCCTGACGGACGACATCCACGGCAACCTGGACGGGCAAGGCACCTGCACTGTTGGCTTTACCCTCCAGCCGGGCGAGACCTACACCTGCGCTTTCTCGGCCCTCGTCTCGGGCAACGCCGGCGAGAGCGAGACGGACACGGTCACCGCCTCCGGCCACGATGACGAAGGCACGCCGGTCCAGGACTCGGACGACGCCACCGTCACCATCACCGGCGTCGCCCCCGCGATCACGGTGGTCAAGACCGCCGACCCGGTCGAGGTGCTGGAGCCGGGTGGCCTGGTCGCCTTCACCGTCGAGGTCACCAACGACAGCGTCACCACCGACCCGGTCACCATCACCCAACTGGTCGACAGCATCCACGGCGACCTGAACGGGCAAGGCACGTGCAGCGTTCCCTTCCTCCTCCAGCCGGGTGAGACCTACAACTGCGCTTTCTCTGCTCAGGTCTCCGGCACATCGGGCGACAGGGAGATCGACACGGTCACCGCCTCCGGTGTGGACGACGAGGGCACGCCAGTCGAAGACTCAGACGACGCCATCGTGGACGTCGTATCAGCCAGCGTCCAGATCGTCAAGACGCGTTTGACCGAAAGCCCTGTCCTCGTAGGCGACATCGTCGAGTTCCAGATCGTGGTCACCAATATCGGTGAGGTGCCTCTCGAATCGGTGACGGTGCAGGATACCTACGATAATGACTATCTCTTCTACGGAAGCGTTCAGGCTGCGGCCGAACGGCAGATCACGTGGTCCAACCTCGGCCCGCTGGCTCCAGGTGAGTCGGTCACCATTCCGGTCGAGTTCACCGCCGTTGCATCCACCCAGGCGCTGGAAGGGAAAGAAACGATCAACACGGCGACCGTCACGGCGGCTGATGAGTCTGGCAACCAGCACGTGGACACCGACAGCGACACCGTTGGCATCTATGCGCCCGGAATCAGCATCGTCAAGACCGCAAGTGAGCCCGTAGTACCGCTCGACGAGCCCTTCACGTACACGATCCTCGTCACCAACGTCGGCGACTATGACCTGAATCCTGTCGCGGTCACCGACATGCTTCCAGACGGGATGATCTACGTCGATGGCTCTGCCGTGCCGGCACCGACGACGGTGGTTGGACAGCAGCTCCTATGGGCTGACTTGACCAACGGGGCGCCGCTCGCCCCTGGTGAGCACGTCCAGATCACGCTGCAGGTCTACGTCTCGGGAGGGGCGGGTACGTACGAGAACGTGGCATCGGTCGACGCCACCCATCCGCGCGGGATAGTCACCGACACAGGACCTGGACCGGTGCTGGCCGATAGTCCCCGCCTGGCGATCGACAAGAAGGTTGCTCCTCCTGGCAACGCGGTAAAGGGCGTGATCTCCTTCACGATCGAGATCCGCAACGTCGGTTCGACGACCATCGACGTGCTACCACTGACAGATGAGTGGACCGGTCCGACCACCTACATCGGCGGCGCGCCGACGCCTAACGCGATCGATAATGTGGCGCACGTGATCCAGTGGAACGACCTGACTGCGCCTGCACCCTATGGCTTTGGCAGCAACCTTGCGCCCGGCGAAGCGTTCACGGTGACCGTGCGTTTCCAGCTCAGCGCGTACATGGAGACGTTCTCGATGGTGAACACGGCGATCGTGGACGGTGCACGGGACATCTATGGCAACCCGGTAGCGCGGGTGGAGGACGAGGTAGCCGTCCACAACGTGCCGACGCCCATCGAGATCATGGGCTTTCGCGCCTCGCTAGACTCGGCCGGCGTGCTGGTCCAATGGGAGACCTTCCGAGAAGATAGGAACACGCTTGGTTTTGCGCTGCTGCGCAGCACCACCGGCGCTCTGGCCGATGCCCAGCAGGTAGGCTTTGTCGCTGCCACCGGGCTCGGCACGGGCGTAACGTCGTACAGCTTCTTGGACCAGGAGGTGCAGCCTGGTACAACCTACAGCTACTGGCTGCGCGTGGACTATATGGCGCCAGAGCTGCACTCTGAGACCTATGGGAACCGGGCCACTGTCACCGTGCCGCAGGCGAACATGCCTTATAGGTTCTACCTGCCAATCGTGTCCCACAACGCGGGCTAACGTTTGCCGATTCGACCGATCTGTCGTACAATCTGCACCTACTGTCAAGGGAGGCGAGACGAGCGGTGAGGCCCACGTTAGAGGGAATCTGCTGGGCGAGTGACGACTGGAGCCACTCCGCGTGGGCATCGAAAGCGGTCTCGCCTATAGACAACACGTAGGGCTGTATGCTGATGAAAATCGTGCAAGCAGGGCAAAAGCTCGTCATCTGCCTCTTGTTGGCAATTGGGGTGGGGGTCGTCTTGCCCCCACCCCAGCCGCTCGCCGCTGATGCAGGGGCGGCGCCTATCCGGATCATCTCATCGGATGCATCGAGCGTCGTGATCGAGTTCGCGATGCCCGACTATGAGCTGCAAGAGACCGAGATCGATGGGCAGGCGTGCCTCCGCGCGGAAGCAAAGGGCTACACTCCGCTCGCGGAACCGGGCAGGCCGTCGCTTCCCCAACTGGCGCACATGATCGGCTTGCCGCCCTCGGGCGGGTTCTCCATGCACGTCCTCGACGCGGAGCAGTCTTCCCGGGCAGTGGCCCTGCCTCTCTGTCCGGCGCCGGTGCCGCTCATCGATCGGGACGCACTGCCAGACGAGCCATCGTATGGTGTCGTCACCGGCTATGCTTCGACCCCTGACGGCACCGTCTATGGCCGCGACGCGCTCTATCCTGCCGAGGCAGCTACCGTGGCCGACGTGGGCAACATGCGGGGGCAGCGGATCGCTCAGGTCACCTTTAGTCCGCTGCGCTACAATCCGCTTCAGGGCCGGCTGGAGGTCACGCACCGCCTCTTGCTGGAGATTCGTTTTTTGTGGGAGCCCTCCCTTCAGGCTGCAAGCCCGCCGCGCCAGGCTGCAGACGCGTTCGATCGCTTGCTCGAAGACACACTGCTCAACTATGACCAGGCGCAGAGCTGGCACGTGGCGGGCACGGCGCCGCCGCTCTCCTTCCAGGCACAGGCGCTATCGTCTGCCTACAAGGTCACGGTCGACCGTCCAGGCCTCTATCGTATGACGTACAGTGATCTGGCTGCCGCCGGCCTGCCGGTAGAGTCTATCGATCCGGCCAGCTTTGAGCTCTCTACAGGAAACACGCCGGTCTCGATTCGCCTGCAAGCGGACGGAGATACAAGCTTTGAGCCCGGGGAATCGCTCCTCTTCTATGGCTACGTACCCGAGAGCCGGTACACGGATTATAACATCTACTGGCTCTCTTACGGTGGCTCCGCACAGTTGATGGGCACGCGCGCGGCAAACCCGCAGCTTGCAGACCCCGACGGCGTCCCGTGGGCAGTCGCGCGCTACGAGGTCAACGCCAGGTACGATCCAGCTTGCCGTGGCGCCGACGGCGATCGCTGGTTCGCCGTCGAGTTGCGGGCGGCCGACGCGCCTGCATACACCGCCCCCCTAACATTGATGCCACCCCTCGCCGGGGCGAGTGGGGCAGAGCTGAACGTCGGCCTGGTGATGAAAAGAGGCGGTCAACATCACGTCACAGTCACGGTCAACGGCACGCTCGTATACGACGAAAGCTGGGCGGATGCCGATCCCTATCGCAATCCATATCCTTACACGGCGACGGTGACCATCGACCAGGCGCTCCTGCACACGGGAAGCAACGACGTGCGCGTCAGCATAAGTGGGCTCAACGAGGTGACCTGGCTCGACGATATCGAGCTCACGTACGCCATCCAGGCCACTGACGGCGACCAGGTTTCCTTCCTCGGCCAGAGCGGCGCCCACGACTATGCTATCGGCGGCTTTACAGGCGGCCCGATCGAGCTCTATGATATCACGGATCCCGACCATCCGGTCCAGTTGACCGGTGCCACCGGTACGACCACCGGGCCACTCCTCACGTTCTCAGACAGCCCTCCAGCGGCGGCAACATACTATGCGCTGCGGACCACCCAGATCCAGCAACCGGTCTCGATCGTTCTCGATGACATGCCGGCACCGACGCTCCACGCGACCACCAATGGGGCTGACTACCTGGTGATTGCGTACGGCAGCTTTATCGGCGCGATCCAGCCGCTCGTCGCCCACCGCCAGAGCGAGGGCTTACAGGTCAAGGTCGTCGATGTACAGGACGTGTACGACGAGTTCAGTGGCGGGCTGGTTTCTCCCGAAGCGATCCACGACTTTGTCTCGTACGCCTACTGGGAGTGGGCGGTTCCGCCTACCTACGTCCTGCTCGTCGGCGATGGGAGCTATGACTTTCTCAACCACGCAGGCTGGGACCCGCCGAACTATCTCCCGCCCTACCTGCAGACAGTCGAGTTTCCGTTGTGGGGAGAGCAGGTAGAGGCAGCAGCCGATAACCGCTATGCGACCGTCGACGGCGCGGACGCGATCGCCGACGTCTTTATCGGCCGTTTGCCCGTCACTTCAGCCAGCGAGGCAGCCACGGTGGTGCAAAAGATCGTCCAGTATGAGGACGACCCCGTTCCAGGCAACTGGAACGCGCGTCACGTCTTTGCTATCGACTATGAAGAAGCTGACGCGTTCGAGCAGATCATGGAACCTGCGTACGCGCACATCATGGCGCCCGCAGTTAAGTTGGTCATCGACCTGGACACGTTCCGCCTGCCGGACGAGGTGCCGTTGGCCCAGCAGCAGGTGCTGAACGCATGGAACACAGGTTCGCTGTTGTATGTCTACTCTGGGCACAGTTCGTGGCATCAGTGGTCTGAATGGCGGCTGCTGCACGTCAGCGATGTCACGGCAATGAGCAACGGGAGACGGTTGCCTGTCATGTTGTCCATGACGTGCTATACCGGCTACTTTCATCACCCCGAGTACGGGACACTGGATGAGGAGATGCTTAGGCACAGTGGAGGCGGGGCCGTGGCCACGTGGTCACCGAGTGAATTGGCCAGCGGGCACGAGGCCCTCCTGGCAGGATTCTACGACGCCGTCTATGACGGGGGCCTCACCGAGCTGGGCGCGGCCACCGCAGCATCAAAAGCGGCACTGCCGGGCGCATACACGGACTTGCTCGACACCTATCACCTGTTTGGCGACCCGGCAATGAACCTTCACCTGTCCCACATCGAGTGGCCCTATTCGGCCTACTTGCCATCAGCGTTCAAGAGTTATCAAGGAGAGTAACACAATGCACAACACGACATCATCTCGCGCAATAGGAAGCTGGATCTGGCTCATCATCCCCCTGCTGGCCGCTGCCCTGCTGATCCCGGCCCTGGCCGTTCGCGCGGGCCCACCACCCGTACCGGCGATGGGCATCACACCCACGCCCACACCATCAGAGGGGTCGCCAACCCCTACGCCACCAGGAGAGTCGCCAACCGCTACACCACCGGCCAAGCAGATCCTGCCGGTCGCGCCGGCCATCACCAAGCGCAGCGACAAGGACGTCCTCCAGCCCGGTGAGGAAGCCACTTTCACGATCGAGGCCACCAACACAGGCGAACAGGCCGCCGTCGGCGTCATTGTGACCGACGAGATCTCCGAGTGGCTCGAGATCCTAGAAGTCACCACCACCCAGGGCACGGCGACCGTCAATGGTCAGACGGTGACCGTTAACGTCGGCGTCATCGGGCCCGAGTTCGTGGTCCAGATCCAGATCCGGACCCGGCTGCGGAAGGACACGCCCATTCCTATCGAGATCGAGAACGTTGCCACGCTCCGGTCGCCAAACGGCGGCGAGTGGCAGTCCTCACCCGTGTTGCTGCGCGTCCTCACCCTCCTGCCAGAGACAGGCGGACACCTCGCCCCATGGCTCCTGCTGGTCTTGGTCGGACTGGCCGGTGCGGGCGGCGGCTTGTGGCGACAATGGACAGCTCGACGCGATGGCCCGGAAGGACGTGGGGATAGCTAGGCGGTCCCCAGCTCAACGCCAGGCCAGCTCTTCGTAGACCTGGTTGTAATACAGCGCGCTCTCGACGGGTGTATTCGGCGGGATATGGTTGCCCACGGCGAGCAAGTAGCCGGGGCACGTACGGCCGAGAGACAGGCAGCGCATCACCTCGGCCCGGATCGCTTCCCGGTTCCCCGTCAGCAGCACGCGCGTATCGGCATTGCCGACGATGACGTGCGTCTGGCCGTACCGCTCGACGATAGTCGCCAGGTCGGTCAGCGGTTCGAACACGAACCCGTGCACGCCCGCGTCGGCAATGTCGTCCACGAACGGTGTGAAATTCCCATCGGAGCAGAACAGGATCCGCTTCCCGCTTTCCAGGAGCGGCCTAAAGTAGGCTCGATAGTTGGGAAAGACGTACTCACGGTACCACGCTGGCTGAAAGATCGGTCCCGCCGCCCACACGATATCGTCGTGCACCATCACCACAGGCACGTCCGTTTCGGCGAGCGCGTCAAAGAACTGCTGCATCCACGCTGCGTACCGGTTGGCCAGCGCGCCGAAACGCACCATGTCCGTCCCCGCCGCCAATAGCAGCATATCCCACCCAAAGAGCCCGATAAAGCCCGAGATCAGCGTGACATAGACCCCCGTCATGTTGACCCCAAAGTCATGCGCCTCGCGGTTGGCCCGGTAATGTGCCTCGAAGCGGCGCGTCAACGTCGCCATGTCACGCGGGCCGAGCGCCTCCCAGGGGTCGAACGCCAGCACCTGCTCTGGATCCTCGTACGGGCAGTACACCGTGTCGCGCCGATCCACGCCACCTGCCGCATACTCGGCGTGGCCCATGTCGGTGGCCATCTCGCCAAACTCCCCGTGACCGATCAGCGTGCTCCAGAAGAAATCATAGTCCCAGGCTCGCATAAAGGCCAAGCTTGCTGCACGCTTGACCGGGGCAGGGCTCTCCACGCCGACCTCGATCCCGGTGACAGCGTGGACCAGATCCCAGTGCCCATCCGCCGAGTACTCGGTCCGCGGAATGCGCCTTGGCATCTCGAGGTTGATTGCCGCCCACCCATCGCTGTATGACACGTTCGCCGCCTCCTTGTACCTATGCGGACAGATTACGCCTGTAGGGGCAGGCTTTGTCTCTGCGTGCAGGTTTCACCTGTACGGGCAGGCTTGTCCCGTAAGGGCCCCGGACTGGAGCCCCCTGCCCCTACCGCTGGTCAGATAGCAAGCGTCCGGTCCCACCATATGGCAGAACCGGACGCTCGCCCGATGGTCACGCCGCGTCTATCCGAGCAGCAAGTACGGGTTCTCGACGAACTGCTTGATCCGCTGCAGGAACCGGGCTGCCGGCGCGCCGTCCACGAGCCGGTGGTCGAACGCCAGGCTCAGCGTCATCATCTGCGCTACGACCACCTGGCCCTCGCGCACGACAGGTTTGGCCTGGATCCGTCCCACGCCCAGAATCGCTGCCTCGGGCAGGTTGATGATCGGTGTAAAGAGATCCACGTCGAACATGCCCAGGTTGGTGATGGTGAATGTGCCACCGCTCAGGTCGTCGGGCAGGCTCTTTCCCTCTCGAGCCCGTCCTACCATGTCGCGGAACTGCTGGCCAAAGGCGCGCAGGCCGAGCCGGTCCGCATCGCGGATCACCAGCACCAGCAGACCACGCTCTGTGTCGACCGCCATGCCCACGTTCACGTGATCGAGCCGCTGGATCTCGTCCCCGCTGAGCCGGGCGTTCATATAGGCGTACTCGCGCAGCGCGCGGGCCACCATCAATCCCAGCAGATCGTTGTAGCCTGGCGCAAAGCCCCACTCCTCGGTCACCGCTGCCTTGAGCCTGGTCCGTGCCTCCACAAAGGCCGTGGCATCGACCTCGGTGAACAGGGTCACGCGCGCTGTCGTCTGCGCGCTCGTTGCCATGCGTTCGGCAATAATCCCACGCAGTCCTTTGAGCGGCTCCGTCGACGCCACTTCGGCTGCCGGCAACGCGACGACAGGCGCAGGTGCGCGCGCGGCTGTCGTCGCGGGCACGGGCCCTGCGGCAGGTGCCGGCGCCGCAGCCGTCTCGACGTCGGCACGCACGATCCTGCCTCCTGCCCCTGTCCCGCTGACGGTCCGCAGGTCGACGCCCAACTCGGCGGCCACCTTGCGCGCCATCGGCGTCGCTTTCGGCTGCTCCTCCAGGAACGCATAGATGTCGCGCTCGACGATTCGCCCATTCGGCCCCGTGCCCTCGATCAGCCGCAGCTCCACCTCATTCTCTTGTGCCCGCATCCTGGCGCGCGGTGAGGCAAAGACGCGTCCCTCTCGGGTCGAATCTGTATCTTCTGCTCGCTCCATCGGCGCTACCTCGGTGACATCGACCGGCGCCGCGCTCTGTGAGGCAGCCGCCACCTCAGCCGGTCCTTGGCTGGAGGCAGAGATATCCTCGTCCAACGTCCGGGTGATGATCCCGACCGGGGTCAGCACAGGTACCGACTCACCGGCCGGCACGAGGATCTTCCGCAGGTAGCCACGCGCTGGCGCCTCGGCCTCCAGCGTAGCCTTGTCTGACTCGACCGTGAACAGCACATCGCCGCGCTGGACTTCTTCGCCCTCGTTTTTCAGCCACTCGACGATCGTGCCTTCCTCCATCGTCTGGCCAAGCTTGGGCATAATGACTTCGGTTGCCATACGTCCTCCTCTATGCCAGCACCTGTCGAATGCCGTCCATGATCCGCTCCACGCTCGGAATGCATGCATCCTCCAGCGGCTCACTCATCGGCACCGGCACGTCGGCTGCAGCCACCCGCACCACCGGCGCATCGAGCCAATCGAACACCTCTTCCTGAATGCGCATCGCCAGCTCGTTGATAAAGGAACCCGTCTTGTAGGCCTCTGTCACGCCCACCACGCGCCCCGTCTTGCGGACCGAGGCCGCCACGGTATCCATATCCAGCGGCTTGAGCGTGCGCAGGTCCACCACCTCGACGCTGATCCCCTCTTCAGCCAACCGCTCCGCCGCTTCCAGCGCCCGCAGGACCATGCGGCTGTAGCTGACCACGGTGACGTCAGAGCCCTCGCGCTTGACGTCGGCGACGCCGTAGGGAATGATATAGTCATCGTCCGGCACGTAACCTTGCTCGTTGTAAAGCATCTTGTGCTCGATGAACATCACCGGGTTGTCGTCCCGGATCGCTGCCTTGAGCAAGCCCTTGGCGTCGAACGGCGTTGCCGGCATCGCGACATAGATCCCCGGAAAGTGTGTCCATAGGGCCTCCAGCGACTGGCTGTGATGGGCAGCAATACTCCGCCCAGCCCCACCCTCCGTCCGGATCACCATAGGCACGATCGTCTTGCCACCGAACATAAAGCGGTTCTTGGCGCCCTGGTTCGCGATCTGATCCATCGCCAGCGGGGTAAAGTCGACATACATGATCTCGGCGACCGGGCGCAGCCCGCACATCGCCGCTCCCACCGCCGAGCCGGCGATCGTGGCTTCGCTGATCGGCGTGTCCTTGACGCGCTCAAAGCCGAATTCCTGGAACAGGCCGCGCGTCGCACCATACGCGCCACCGTATAGTCCCACGTCCTCGCCCATGATGAACACGCGCTCGTCGCGCAGCATCTCTTCGCGCGCGGCCTCGACCAGTGCCTGGTTGTACCTCACCTCGTGCGTGCCCGGCCCTCCTTCGCGACACAACTGCCGCAGGCGGCGCTCCCTGGCATAGTCCTCTTCCGTCCAATGGAACGGCGCATAGACAAACTTGTCCAGATCCTTTGGATCAGGAAAAGGCGAAGAGAGGGCAAACTCTTGTGCCTCATCGATCTGCGCTTCCAGCTTGGCCTCCAACGCATCGATCTCTTCCTGGGTACAGATCCCGCTTTCGACTAGCCTACCGGCAAAGGTCTCGATCGCGTCGCGATCCCGCCACTCTCCTTCCTCTTCCTTGGTGCGGTATGCGCGGGGGTCCGACCGGCTGTGGCCATAGTAACGATAGGTCTTGGCCTCGATCAGCGTCGGCCCGCCGCCCTCACGCGCGCGCTCTACCGCCTCGCCGACGGTGCGGCGCACGGCCATGACATCCATGCCGTCGACGACCGCGTGCTGCATGCCATATGCGCAGGCGCGGTCGGCAATATCGAGCAGAGCGGAAGTATTGCAGAACGGCACGCTCATCCCGTAGAGGTTATTCTCGACGACATAGACCACAGGCAAGCACCACCGTGACGCCAGATTGAGCGACTCGTGAAAGTTTCCCGTATTGCTGGCCCCGTCCCCAAAGAAACACAGTACGACGCGGCCGCTCTTTAGCATCTGCTGTGCCAGCCCGGCACCGGTTGCGACCGGGATGTTGCCGCCCACGATGCCTGTCGCGCCGAGGTTGCCCTTCTCCACGTCGGCAATGTGCATCGAGCCGCCGCGTCCGAGGCAGTAGCCCGTTAGCCGCCCACACAGTTCGGCCAGCATCTTGTTGTAATGCTCGACCCGCTCGTCCTCTGTGCCTGCGAGCGCCGCGCCCCGGGCGTGGCAGTGCCCGTGTCCACGGTGCGTACTGGTGATCAGGTCATCGTCGTGCAGCGCCGAGATCGCACCGACGGCGACTGCTTCCTGCCCGGCGTACAGATGCGACGCCCCCTTGATCACGTTGCGTCCCAGGAGATCGTACACCCGATTCTCGAACATCCGGATCTCCCACATCTGGCGCAGCAGGTCGAGCGCATCCGCCTTGGTCAGGCCCTCTTGTGTCAGATCGAGTTTCTCTGTCATGGCTCCCCTCTATCGTGCTGACTAGTAGTGATGGCGTCCGGTGGCTAGTGCCGCAGCGAAGCCAGGCGGACCTCGACATGATGCTCGCGTAGAGCGATCGGGATCTCAGGCGCGATCAGGTCGTCCGCGATCACACAGTGTACGTCCGCCAGGTCAGCGATCTTGGCCGTGGACTGCCCGCCGAACTTGGTATGGTCTGCAACGAGGACGACGCAGCGAGCAGACCGGATCATCTGCTGCTTCACGCCGATCTCAAAGACGTTGCTGTTGAACAGGCCACGTTCCAGGTCGATCGCCGTCGCCGCCAGGAACAGCGTGTCTGCGTGGAACTGCGAGAGCATTTCCTCGGCCCACGACCCAACGAAGGAGAGGGTGGCCGGGCGCACGGTGCCGCCGGCAGCGATCAGCGTGATCTGATCGTCAGCACCCAGTTCGCGCAGGACATGCAGTGAGGTCGTGATCACTGTCAGGCCCGCTCTGCCGTGCAGATGACGGGCCACGCGTGCTGTGGTCGTGCCTGCGTCCAGGATTACCGTGTCCCCAGGATTGACCAGGCTGGCTGCCACGCGCGCGATCGCCTCCTTTTCCTCCGGCTGCGACTGCTCGCGGACGCCGAACGCTGCGTCCTGCTCGGGAAGGTGAGCCACCGCACCGCCGTGCGTCCGCACCAGCAGGCCCTCCTCCTCCAGGCGCTGCAGGTCCCTGCGGATCGTCATGTCAGAAACAGAGAACTGCTGGCTGAGTTCAGAGACCGTGACGCTTCTCTGGTGGCTGATCTGGTGAGCAATTCGTGCTTGACGCTCTGCGGCGAGCATGCCCGGCTCCTGAGGTCACAACGTGGGTGGCGGTCCTCATTCGTCGCTCGCGTACACCGACGGCGACGAGTGACAGTATAGCACCAGATCGCACAAAAGACAACATGGTCGATAGCGATCCAACAGCCCCTCCCCTAGCGCGCTCCGTAGGCCCAGTACGCAGGATTGCGCCGGGGCAATACCCATGCTAGAATGAAAGTGAAGCCAGCTACGCCTGCCGCATCACGAGCCGAGGGAGGTGTCGAAATGAGCCGCCGGGATGACGAGGTCGAGCGCCTTCGGCGCATTCGCGACCGCCAGTTGCAGTTGCGCGATCCGATGGCCAACAGGCGCGAGGTTCAGCACCGAGTTTCTTCGCGTTACCAGCCTGAGAAGCTCACCCTCGCCGGAGCGGTTCGTGAGATACCGGGCAAATGGCTTGGCACACTGCTGGGCGGCCTGATCGGCATCCTGCTGGGCGTCCTGTTTGACCTGGTGGTCGCAATCGATGCCTGGTGGGTGGCGTACGTTCCCTACGTGATCGCCTTCGCCGGCTTTGCCGTTGGTCGCATGCTCGGCGCCGTCCTAGACTGGCGAGAGGAGGACCACGACGCCCTAGTGCAGCACCGCTAACGGCTGCTATTCCCCATTTGCGCCACGCATGCCTTTTGTGTACAATTCGCCTGACAGGTTCCGAGATCGCCCTTCCCGCACATCTCTATAGGAGGCATGCATGGCCAAGTACACGATCGGCGTTGACTTTGGCACCGAATCTGGACGCGCCCTTTTGGTCGACGTATCCGACGGGCGTGAGGTCGCCACGCACGTCCACCCTTATGCCGATGGGGTAATCGACGACGTGCTGCCCACTAGCCGCGCCAAGCTGCCTCCCGACTTTGCCTTGCAGAACCCAGCCGACTATATCAGCGTGTTCAAGACGGCGGTCCCGGCCGTCCTGGGGGAAAGCGGCATCGATCCTGCCGACGTGATCGGCATCGGTATCGACTTTACCGCGTGCACGATGATGCCCACGCTTGCCGATGGCACACCGCTCTGTGCGCTGGACGAATGGAGGGACAACCCCCACGCCTGGGTCAAGCTGTGGAAGCACCACGCCGCGCAGCCCGAGGCCGACCGAATCAACGCGACGGCAGAAGAGATGAGCGAGTCCTGGCTCAGCCGCTACGGAGGCAAGATCAGCTCCGAGTGGTTCTTTTCCAAGGCCCTCCAGATCCTCGACGAGGCGCCAGGCGCCTATGACGCCGCCGACCGCCTGATCGAAGCCGCCGACTGGGTCACATGGCAGCTTACAGGCGAGGAAAAGCGCAATGCCTGCACCGCCGGCTACAAGGCGATCTGGTCCAAGCGCGAGGGCTATCCCGACGAGCGTTTTTTCGCCGCGCTCGATCCCCGCTTCGAGCACGTCGTCGACGACAAGATGAGCCGCGACATCTATCCGATCGGCGAGAAGGCGGGCGAGCTGACAGAGGAAGCAGCCGCGTGGACCGGCCTACGGCCCGGCACCGCCGTCGCCGTGGCCAACGTCGACGCGCACGTCAGCGTGCCCGCCGCCACGGTCACCGAACCGGGACGCATGGTGATCATCATGGGCACTTCCAACTGCCACATGGTGTTGGGCGAGGAAGAAAAGCGTGTACCCGGCATGTGTGGCGTGGTCGAGGACGGTATCATCCCCGGTTACTTTGGCTTCGAGGCCGGGCAGAGCTGCGTCGGCGATCACTTTGCCTGGTTCGTCGAGAACTGCGTCCCGGGCACGTACGCGGACGAGGCTATGCCG
>Ga0315555_1002291_pt1 | contig 13542 bp, 13 predicted proteins | sample SalMarSW160380MG_FD_202113 | JGI IMG/M metagenome (GOLD analysis project Ga0315555, IMG submission 202113) | Salt marsh sediment microbial communities from the Plum Island Ecosystem LTER, Massachusetts, United States - Salt Marsh Sediment SW1603-80 ... | reverse complement strand
TCGGGGTGAGAGGATTTGAACCTCCGACCACCTGAACCCCATTCAGGTGCGCTACCAGGCTGCGCTACACCCCGTCGCCCTGACCTCAATTAATATGTTATCATAGTCACCGCAGCAAAGAAAATATTATATCGGCAGGTTATAATCCTTGGCTAAGAAACAGAAAAAGGCTACGCCTACACGGGTCCCTACTAAGCACCAACTCTCCAAATGGCAGCGCCAGGCGAAAATACGCCGAATTGTGATAATCGCTGCCGTCGTTTTCTTCGTTGGTATAGGGAGCTGGGTAGGCTATGAGTCCTACAAAGACTATAAGAGCGATCCCTTGCGTGAGGTTGTGATCGAGGTAAACGGTGTCTCCTTTACCATGGAATACTACGCAAATACACTTGGCATCTATGTTAACAATTACATAAATAATACAGTTAATACTTACCTCGATGTCTATATGCAGGCTTACAATTTTACCCGTGAAGAAGCCGTACAGTTGCTGACCTCCAATGCCATCTCCGAATTGTCCCAAAATACCGATAATGTTGCTGATATGATTACTGGTCAGGTCGCCGATGACATTATTAATGCTGAATTGCTAAGACAGGGAGCTGAAAATCTGGGCATTGAAGTTACTACCGAGGAGATAGATGCGAAGCTCAAAGAATATGAGTTGCCCAGTGATAGGGTATATCGAGATATAATTAGCGCTAACTTATTGCAGGAAAAGCTCCAGGAATACTTTGATTCCCAGCTACCAGATACAATAGAGCAAGCCCACGTGCAGGTAATGCTCGTAGAGAGCGAAGAAGTAGCCGATGAAGTGATAACCAGAATTGAAGCCGGCAGTAACTTCACTTCTTTAGCTGAGGAGTTTTCCTGTAACTCCTCGATTGAAGGCGATCTGGGTTGGCTGCCCGAGGAGCTAATGCCCAATACCCTGATTGCCGATGCCGCTTTTAACCTCACCGTGGGAGAGATAAGCGAGCCTATCTATGATGAAACTGCGATCAAAGATGTCGGCTATTGGCTTATAGAAGTTACTGATAAGCAAGATGACGCGATAAACGCCAGTGTTATGTTGCTGGGCAGCGAAGCGGAGGCAGAGTGGGTTAAAGACGAATTGGTTAGTGAAAACTTCAGCTCTCTAGCTGAGGAATACTCCCAGCATGAGAGCAAATATGAAGGTGGTGAGCTTGGTTGGCTGGAACGGGGGTATATGGGTAGTGAGGCTTTTGACAAAGTTGCCTTCAACATTACTGTCAATGAGGTGAGCGAACCAGTTAGAGATGAATCGGTCCAAACCACTGGTGGATATTGGATAGTCAAGGTTGTGGATAGGGGCGGGCATCAGCTTGAAACCGAGGTCAGAGAAGCGTTGGGAGTCAAGCACTTGAACGACTGGTTTGAGGAATGGAAAGAGAACAGCACAATCGAAAATCTGCTGGATGAAGAAAAGATATCCTGGGCTGTAACCAAGGTTTTGCAAGGAAGGTAACACCACAATGAAAAAGGATATTGGCATCGGCTTACTGGGTTTGGGAACTGTTGGCAGTGGTGTGGCTGAAGTTCTGGTCACCAAGGCAGACAGCCTGGCTGAGCAAGCAGGGCTGCCCTTGATTTTAAGAAAGGTGGCGGAGCGTGATGCGAATAAACGACGCTCGGCAAAACTTAATCCCAACGTGTTGACCAGCAACCCTGAAGAAGTCCTCTCTCATCCCGAGGTAGACATAATAATCGAACTCATTGGGGGTGAACATCCTGCCAAAGAGTTCATAGAACGAGCTATTACTAACGGTAAACACGCAGTTACAGCCAATAAGGAGGTAATAGCTAAATATGGATACGGGCTATTTTCTCTGGCCAGGAAACACAATACTGACCTCCGCTATGAGGCAAGCGTAGGTAGCGGCATGCCACTCATCTCCTCTTTCCAACAAGAGTTAGCAGCCAATAAGATCTCAGCCATCAATGCCATCCTTAACGGCACTACTAATTATATTCTGACCCGAATGGCACAAGAAGGACTGGATTTTGCTTCAACCTTAAAACAAGCCCAGGAATTGGGTTATGCCGAAGCCGATCCTTCTAATGACATAGAGGGGAGAGATACTGCTTACAAACTGGTCATCTTATCCAACCTTGCCTTTCGGACTAAATTTGTCCCTCAAGATGTGTACTGCGAAGGAATATCAAATATTGCCGCTCGAGATTTTCTTTACGCCAGAGAATTTAATTATGCTATAAAACTTCTAGCCATTGCCAAGAGAGATGATGATAAGGTGGAGATGAGGGTTCATCCCGCTTTTATCCCCCGGGATTCCCAGTTAGCCAAAGTGGATGGTGTTTATAATGCCGTCGAGGTGGAAACTGACTTAGCTGGCAAACTGGTCTTTTATGGTGAAGGGGCTGGCTCTCTCAGAGCCGCCAGCGCTGTTGTGGCTGATGTGTTGGCGATAGCCAGAAATATATATCGCGGCGTAACTAATGTTCCTGAACTAAGATTAAACCAGCGGGTAACCGTTAAGCCCATGTCCGAGGTAAAGACGCGGTATTATCTCAGGCTGAATGCGCCTGACCGCCCCGGCGTTTTATCTCAAATTTCCAAAGTTCTAGGCGACAATTCTATAAGTATTTCGTCCGTAATCCAGAAAGAAATCGACCCGGCAGCACAAACCGCCGTAATCGTCATCATGACCTATCCGGCAGAGGAACAAGGGATACAAAAAGCCCTCAAGCAGTTAAAGCAACTGCCGGTGGTTAACGAGGTTAGCAACTTTATCAGAGTTGAAGGATGAAGCAAGGCGTCTTAAATAGATATCGTGACTTCTTGCCGGTGACGCCGGCTACGCCTTTGATTACGCTTGGGGAAGGGGATACTCCTTTAGTGAGGTCACGAATTTTAGAGAAAGAGCTTGGCTGTGGTGAACTTTATTTTAAGCTCGAAGGCTGTAATCCTACCGGTTCTTTCAAAGACCGGGGCATGGTGGTGGCGGTGGCTAAGGCAGTGGAAAGTGGCAGCCAGAGCGTCATTTGCGCCTCCACCGGCAACACCAGCGCTTCGGCTGCAGCTTACGGCGCTAGATTCGGACTCAAGACCATTGTCATTATCCCCAAAGGGAAGATAGCTATGGGAAAGCTTGCCCAGGCCCTTGTTTACGACGCCCAGATTATAGGCATAAGAGGTAATTTCGACCAGGCGCTTCAAATAGTGCGTGCCTTGACCCAAAAATATCCCGTTACTCTGGTGAACTCACTAAATCCTAATCGCATCGAAGGTCAGAAAACATCAGCTTTCGAGATTATAGACGACCTGGGGGATGCCCCTGACTATCTCTTTATCCCTGTGGGCAATGCCGGCAATATCACCGCTTACTGGAAGGGATTTATGGAATATCACCGCGCGGGTAAGGCCAGCCACACTCCCAGAATGATGGGCTTTCAGGCCGCAGGCGCTGCCCCCATAGTACTGGACAAGATTGTCAAACAACCCAAGACCATTGCCACGGCTATTCGTATCGGAAATCCTGCTAGCTGGCAGAAAGCAGTGGCTGCCCGGGATGAGTCGGGAGGCATTATTGACCGTGTTACTGATGAGGAAATTATGAGTGCTTACAGATTGATGGCAGTCAAGGAAGGCATCTTCGGCGAGCCAGCTTCAGGAGCCTCGTTAGCCGGGCTTATCAAGCTAGCCAAGGAGAAAAATTTCTCAGGAAAACGTGTAGTTTGCATCGTCACCGGCACCGGGCTAAAGGATCCAGGTGCGCCAGCGAGATATGCCCGGGCACCTCTGGAGCTTCCTGCCGAGATGGCGGCTGTTGAGAAGGTTTTGAAATTCCCGACATCGGTGATTTCTCGGCATGCCCGGAGGTGACAAGTGGAGGAGAGCCAGAGTTGTATTTTAGAGAGAATGATGTGGGGGCATGTGAAAATGTAGTGCGAGGCTTTAGCCTCGCGCTGCACGACCCTGAAGGGTCGCACTACAAAATCTGGGGGTGAAAATTATGCCCAAAATCGTCACCGAGGATATAGGTAAATTCAGTCAGCACTATCCCAAGGTGGCAGTTATAGTTACCGCCAGTGCCCGGGGCAAAGATGCTGCCATGACTGCTGCCTGGCATAGCTCTGTTTCTTTTAAGCCACCTCTATATGGCATCGCTGTTGCATCTAAGAGATTTACCTACCAGCTTATCACGGAAAGCCAAGAGTTTGGCATTAATTTCATTCCTTCGGGGAAAGCCTCCCTGGCCGCTGCCATCGGCGGCACTTCCGGACAGCAGATGGACAAATTCGAAAGGTTTAATATCAAGAAGGAGAGACCTTTGAAGACCACGGCGCCTATATTAAAAGATGCTTATGCTGTCTATGAATGCAAGCTGGTGGATAGTAAGCCCTATGGTGACCACATCTGGGTAGTCGGTGAGATTGTAGCTGTGCACTTCCTCAAGGAAGCATTTACCCCGGCGGAGATTCTCGACCTGGATAAGATAAAGCCGCTCCTTTACATCGGTTCAGATTTCTATGCTAGCACGGATAAAAACAGCGTAAACTTTATAAAGAGGGGGATTTAGATGGTTAATCAAGATAAAATCAAACTGGCAATGGCCTCCATAATCGAAGCTATTGGTGAAGACCCCCTCAGGAAGAGTATAAAAGACACGCCACGGAGAGTGGCTGAGATGTATGCCGAGCTCTTTTCCGGTTTGGATGTAGACCCTAAAGCTGAACTGGTGGTGGATTTTGAGGAAGGATATGAAGAGATGGTAATTCTAAGGGACATTTCCTTCTATTCCATGTGTGAACACCATCTCCTACCATTTTATGGCGTAGCCCATGTCGGTTATATCCCCAGCCCTGGTGGTAGGGTGGTAGGGGTAAGCAAGCTGGCCAGGGTGGTGGAAATCTGCGCCAGGCGCCCGCAGCTTCAAGAGAGATTGACCCAGCAGATTGCTGATGCCATCTTTGAAGCACTTCAGCCTGATGGGGTGGCTGTGGTTATCCGCGCAGAGCACTTATGCATGGTTATGCGCGGGATAAAAAAGCCGGGAACAACTGTGATAACCTCGTCGGTGAGGGGAACTTTCCGCAGTAAGGTAGCAACTCGCAGTGAATTCCTGTCCTTGATCCAGGGCAAGTAGTTTATTCATGACGCAGGGACTCGATAGGGTCGAGTTGTGCCGCCCGGATGGCCGGGTACAACCCAGAAGCAAGCCCGATAAAAATTGCTACACCTACCGACAGGGCAATAGCATCGCCGGAAAGCATAGCAGTAAAGGAGAAACCAAGATTTGTCGCTATTACAGACATGATTTTAACTATAATCCACCCCAGTCCTATCCCCAGAGCACCGCCACCGAGCCCCAGTGTGGCAGCTTCAATGAGGAATTGAATCAGAATATCTCGACGCTTGGCTCCTATTGCCTTGCGCAGACCTATTTCCCGAATACGCTCGGTCACCGAAACCAGCATGATATTCATAATCCCGATGCCGCCGACAAGCAAGGATATACCGGCTATGCCGGCGAGGACGAGCTGGAGTATTCCCAGCACTTGGGTGACCTGTTCTGCCACAGAAGCCACGTTGAGAACTCTGAAGTCATCGTCTTCTCCCTCCCTGAGGCCATGGCGGTACCTCAATATATCGGTGATTTCCTGCTCGGCAGATTCCAGATCCTCGCTGCTCTCTACCTGGACGCTGATCATGTTAACGCTGTTTCCGCGGCTGCCCACCTGTGAGGTTGCCAGAGTGGTATAGAAGGTGGATAAGGGAATATAGACCCTCATGTCTTCAAGTCCAAATCCCGTCCCCCGGCTTTCCAGTACACCACTGACCTGGAATTGACGCCCACCGATCCTCACGCTCTGGCCAGTAGGGTCCATCTCACCAAAAAGGGTCTTGGCTACTTCGCTCCCCAGGACGGCTACCCTCGACCTCGCTCCATAATCGAATTTGGTTATGAAGCTGCCCTGTGCCACGGCATAGTTGTCCACCACTTCGGCTTCTGGCCACACCCCGGCAATAATTGTGTTGCTAAGGCTCTCTCCACCAGCTACAACCTGAGCGTAAGTCTGCGCCATTGGCGCCACATTTTCTACAGAAGGGGCGTTTTGGGCAATCGCCTGCGCATCTTCCAAAGTCAGCGTTGTCTGAGATCCCACTCCACTTATGCCGAGTTCCGGAGGTGTGACGTATATCAGGTTAGACCCCAGGGTGGCAAAAGACTCCTCTACTATAGCCGCCTGCGCGCTTCCTAAGGATAGCACAGAAATAACTGCAGCCACGCCAATCAGGATACCCAGCATGGTCAAAGCTGACCTTAGCTTGTTACCGAGCAAAGCCCGCAGAGCCGTCGAGAAACAATCCCAGAGTTTCATTCCGATGCCTCTATCTGGCCATCGCGAAGTTTAATGGTGCGCTGGGTATAAGCGGCAATATCTGGCTCATGAGTAACCAAAACGATGGTCATGCCCTGCTCGTTCAATTTCTTAAAAATTGACATGATTTCCTGGCTGGTCCGGGTGTCAAGATTGCCTGTGGGTTCATCAGCCAAAATAAGGGCGGGATTATTTACCAAGGCTCGGGCGATAGCCACCCTTTGTTGTTCCCCTCCAGCCAGCTCGCTTGGCCTGTGAGTGATCCGATGAGCTAGTCCCACGGACTCCAGAACCTGTAACGCTCTTTGCCGGCGATTGCTGGCGCCACTATAAATAAGTGGCAGTTCCACATTGGCTAAAGCCGTGGTGCGGGACAATAGGTTGAAGCTTTGGAAGATAAAGCCTATCTTTTTATTTCTGATCTCGGCTAATTGATTATCGTTAAGCTCACTTACCTCGGTCCCATCCAGGAGGTATCGTCCAGAAGTCGGCTTATCCAGGCAGCCGATGATATTCATCAGGGTAGACTTCCCCGAGCCCGAAGGCCCTATGATAGATACCATCTCCCCTGACTCAATGCGGCAGCTGATCCCCCGCAGAGCAGGAACTTCGGTCTGCCCCGCTTTATACACTTTGGTTATGTTTTCGAGTTCAAGCATTGGCTACATCATGAAGAAGCCGCCTTGTCGCTCTGCAGAAGTAGGTACTATCACTTCTTCGCCTTCCTCCAATCCTGACAGAACTTCAGTGTTTATCCCATCGCTCAGTCCCAGGGTAATTTCTCTCTCTTCCTGCTGCCCGTCTACGAGCACTACAACCATTGGGTTTTCCAAGGTCCCTCGAATAGCTCTGTTCGGTATAAACAATACATCATCACGGCGCTCGATGATAACTTCGGCAGTGGCACTCATGCCATCTCTGAGCTCTGCAGCGGGATTTTCCAAAGTTATGGTGGTGTCGTAAGATACCACCCCGGCTAGGGTTGTGCCTGCCAGGGAGATAAAAGCCACCTCACCATCTAATTCCTCGTCGGGCAAGGCATCCAAAGTAATATTCGCTGCCTGTCCTACCTTGACCGTGGCGACATCTATCTCATCAATAAAGCCACGCATCTCTATCTCGCTGGTGTCAACCAGGGTTATTGCCGGTGTAGCCAGAGCTGTTGTTGAGATTTCTTTTCCTTCAGTTATGCTGATGTCAGTAACCACACTATCAAAGGGAGCCACTATTACCGCCTTTTCCAGGTTAAGCTCTGCCGATTCCAGGCTGAGTTCTGCTATTTCCAGGTTGAGCTTTGCTGTTTCCCAACTCGCCTTGGCTGCATCCACTTGTAACTCAAGCACGTCCTCGGACATTGTGGGGGGAGGATCATCCAGGTTAATCTCGGCGATTTCATATTGTGCTCGGGCTGCCTTGACCCCTTCCTCCGCTATTTCGACCTGTAACTCAGCCATCTCTACACTTGATTCCAAAGATGGCGCATCAAGCCGGGCTAATACCTGGTCTTTTGTCACGTTACTACCTTCTTCAACCAGTACCTCGGTCACTGTACCTGTGATGCCAAATGATAAATACGCTTTATTAGGCATTACTAAACTGCCATCCACTAAAACGGTTCTCACTATGTCGCCTCGAGTAACTGCCACAGTATCTGGCGGCGTGGCTTCACGGCTGGCGCGTCCACCAAATACGATACCGAGTACTATACCGATAACAACCACGCAGATTGTTATTATTAGTATTCGCCTTTTTTTCATTTCTCTATGTACCCCTCTCTGTTCTGATAAACCACTCATTATAGCGCAAATCTATAGTGTCGAGTAAAAAAAGAGCGCACCATATATTTTGGCTAGGTCATTAACTTGCCTTCACCTTCTAGCCCAACATCAGCTATTTTGTTATTCTTGACCAGGTTAGCAACCTCATCAAGTCGGCTACTCATGATGTTCAGCAGTTCCTCCGCTGCCTCAGCTTTGATAAATATGAGTCCCCGCCCACCAAAATGACCGAAAACCAGAAGTTTACTACCAGTGTCTATGCCCAGTTCTTTTCGGGCTTCCATAGGAATCACCAACTGCCCTCGAGGCCCAAGCACTGCAGTGCCAAAACACCTGCCTATTACACGCATATCCATTTGTTCCATTCTTGCCTCCTGCATAAGATATATCAGTATTATATGATTTTTCTTATTATTGTGTCAAATAATATATTGGAGATTGTTTATGACCACTTGTAGCGAGTTTGTCGGACTATGAGCGGCAGTCATGATAAAATCAGGTTGCCCTCCGACAGGCTCGGGCGAACGGGTTGCTAAACAAGCTCTTAATTTTAGGTGTGGCTTGAGATGAAAAAACTTATTGAAGGGGCAGGCAAGCTGGGGATAGAGTTCAATGCCAGGCAGGTAAAGCAATTCGAGCTTTACTACCGGGAGCTAATTGAATGCAATAAAAAAATTAACCTCACAGCCATAACCGATTACTCCTCGGTACAGGTAAAGCATTTCCTTGATTCCCTGACCATCACTCTGGCTTTGCCCGGAGAAGAGGTGGAAAGCCCGGATTTCAATATTGTAGACATAGGCACAGGTGCCGGCTTCCCCGGCGTGCCGCTCAAAATTATTTTCCCCCAGCCCAAGCTGGTGCTCATTGAACCCACGACAAAGAAGACAGCTTTCCTACACCACATTATCCGCAAACTGGAACTGGAAAATGTAGAAGTGCTGAATAGCAGAGCTGAGGAAGCAGCCCATTTACCAATCTATCGTGAGCAGTTTGCCCTGGTGCTCTCTCGTGCTGTGGCCTTGCTGCCTACCCTGGTGGAACTAACTCTGCCTTTTTGCCGGATTGGGGGAAGGTTTATCGCTCAAAAGAAGGGGGAAATCGACCGGGAGATAAACAGGGCGGGAAAAGCCATTGCCGCTCTGGGAGGCAAATTAGACCAGATGAAGAAAATAGAGTTGGACGAATTTAAAGATGTGCGTTATTTGGTAATTATTGATAAACTATATCCGACGCCGAGTAAATATCCCCGCCGTTCTGGACTGCCAAGGCGGCGGCCGATTCAGGAGGTGAAATAGAGATGTGGAGCAGGAGATCCCGTAGATTCTACTTTGGCCTTCCTCCCTTCGCTTTCTACTTCCATGGATTCAAGCCCTTTCCCGACAAACAAGAGTATCTGGATATGCTCGAGGAGTATAAGAAAGACCTGGAGGAAGAACTAAGAGAGGTAGAAGGGGAGATTGAGAAAACAAAAAAGAGCATCTAGCAAATAAGTGCCAGCCAGGGTCCAGTCCCATAAATAGCCCTTGTAATCATTAGCCTGCCATTAGCTCTTGTAGAATGCAATATTGTTCGAGAGGGTTCAGTAAAAACCTGGAAAGATTCCAAAGCTGATTTTGTCGGCATCAAAGCTGTGAATCCTTTATGCTATTTGCTTTTTGTTTAAATATTACCTTATGCATTCATATTTTTTTCTCTGTTTTATAGTGAGATTAGCCTTCCAGTTAACAGCAAATTAACATTTTAGTGATATAAATAGGTACATATCTAAAGAGGGCTACTTAATACACAAAGAGCAAAATGTTATGAAATCAACCACGGTTATACTTAACATAAAAATCTTGATAATGCGTGGGAATGTGATATGATGTAAACTTGGATATTGGAGAACTAAACTATTAGATAAGCAGGTAAACATGAGGAAAGGTTTTTTCGCTATTTGTTCAATTTTATTAGTTTTAGTTGTTTCAATTGCTGTTTTGGTCTCGAGCTGTGCATCAGCGGCAAAATGCACTATTGAGGTTAAAGCTACCTTTGATGGCTTCCCCTGGACAGGAGCGGTGAACTATATGCTAATCGGCCCAACGTCAAACGCTACCGGTACTTCTGTTTCTACCAACTTTACCGTTGCATGCGGTAACTGGACGTGTGCCTATGTCTCCGGCGGTCCTGGGGTATTTGTTAATATCATAGAATCAGCAACTCAAGAAGTGTCTGCAAGCAGCCCAACCACCTTTATTTTAAACTTCGTGACGCCGGCGCAAGTAGATGCCTCCGTTGAGTTCAAAACTTGGACTATAAACGGGGCTCCGGTTTCTTCCAACTGGATCTCGGTATACCCGGGTGACTGGATTGATATTGAATACTCAGAGCATGTGTCCGGGGAGGAAGATGCAGTGGTCAAGGTACACCAGACGTCCTGGCTCCAGGTTCATAACATCGGTTGGCACGGAGAAGGGTCTGGGCCGCCGATTATTATCCATGTTGTTAACGCCGCCGGTGCGGTAAAGATGAATCCTTCTGCAGACAAATCGAACCAGCAGGCTACCGAGGATGGAAGCCCTGTCAGCCCTTGCGACGAGATTCTGCTCCCCTACTGCGTGCCCGTGAACCTGGATGTAGAAGTAGACTGGGAGCTAGTGGTATGTAATAACTACACAAAGACAATAAACTGGATCGGTTTCCCTTCTCTATCGAATATCCTATTCGAGCCTACGAACCCATATGACGGGCTGACCCTCAGCCTGACTTCCTATGCTTGTATCGAAGTGGGGTTGGGATTTAATGACACAAACCCGGATAATGACTGCACCGACTGGTGTCCGGCACTAAACGTAACATATGTGCTGCCTTAACGGAACAATACTGGTGTAACTGGCCTTTATCCTTTAGAGGCAAAAAGATAGGGTCGAGGAGTGAAATCCTCGACCCTATTCGATTTGAAGTGGCGCGGAGATAAACTTCGCCGCTACATTTTCTTTTCTTTGTTTTCTCTCTAGTTTTACAGTGAGATTAGCTTTTTAATTAACATTAAATTAACATTTTAGTGATAAACTAGGTACATGTCTAAAGAAGGCTACTTTACCCACAAGTGGCAACATGTCATGAAATCAACCACGATTATGCTTAATCCCAAAAGCGTTGACAATACAGGGGTTCGGTATTAGAATAAAATGGAGTATTATAATAATCATAGCATTAACTAAGCTTTCCAAAATATTCAAAAGGAGGTGAAGGGGTATTAGAATATTGATAGGATTAATTAAGATTTTAGAAAGCTAAATTATTTCAAAAGGAGGTGAACGTGAAGAAGAAGATTTTCTCTATTTGGTCGGTTTTATTAGTTTTAGTTGTTTCAATCGCGATTGTGGTCCCGGGCTGTACACCAACAACAGGCACTATCGAGGTTAAAGCTACCCTTGATGGCGTTGATTGGCCCTCGTCAGGGACAGGAGCAGTGACCTATACGCTAACCGGACCCGGAGCAACGGCACCCACTATTATTAACGGTACTAAGGTTCCTGATAGCCATAGCGGGGACGCCGGTAACTGGACCTGTGCCTACGTCTCCGGCGGTCCCCCTGGGGCACATTTTATTGATATTACAGACTCACCAACCCAGGAATTGTCCGCGGGCGGCACAATCACCTTTACATTAAACTTCGTGACGCCGGTTGAGGTGGATGCCTTCGTTGTGTTCGACACCTGGACCATAGACGGGGCGCCTGTTCCTCCCGGCTGGTACCCAATAAACCCGGGTACAGTCGTCGATGCTAGGTACACAGAGGGTGTGTCCGGGAACGTGTCCGGGAACCAGACAGGTAAACCGGTCAGGGTAAAAGAGACGCTCTGGACCAAGTATCATAACTGGGGTTACGAGGGAGAACCAGGGCCGCCGAGAACTCTCCATGTTGTCAATGCCTGGGGGGCAGTGTGGGCAAATCCTCCTTTCGAACAAAAAATATCCCAGCAGGCTACCGTGGGTGGAGTGCCTGTCCAACCTTGCCAAAACATTCCTTGCCCCTTCTGTGAGACCATAAACCTGGACGTAGAAATAGAAACGGTGCAGAAGGTAGGCACTAACTACACAAAGTCGGTCAACTGGATCCGTTTCAATCCGTCTGCAGGCGGAATGTCGGTACTACTGGATGGCGATGGTGAAATATTCGAAGATGTAGCGCCATATATAGGGTGGGAGACCTTCACCCTGAGTACCTGGGCTTGTATTGAAGTGGGGCCGGGATTTGTGGACACAAACCCGGACAATGACTGCTGCCCCGAGAGCCCTCAAATAACCATAGCGTACAACCCGCCGCCGCCGTAATGGGATAGTAGTGGTGTAACTGACCTTAGAGGCAAAAAGATAGGGTCGAGGTTAACCCCTCGACCCTATTCGATTTGAGGGTAACACGGAGTGGGCGGGGACAAGCCCCGCCCCTACATTTCATCGCCTCGCGATGACAAGCGAGATGTCATTGCGAGCGAAGCGCGGCAATCCCATTCCCTAGAAGCCCCTCCGAGATTGCTTCGTCGCCCCGATGAATCAGGGCTCCTCGCAATGACAAGGGTGGGCACTCTAATTTGACATTTGTGATTTGACCGGCGCAGCGGTATAATGGAAATTGATGGAAAAGGGTACCTGGAAAGTTAAGACGGGACTGGCCCAGACGCTGAAGGGCGGGGTGATTATGGACGTGGTCACTCCGGAGCAGGCTAAAATTGCCGAGGAAGCCGGTGCCTGTGCTGTCATGGCACTGGAGAGAGTGCCGGCAGATATTCGCGCCGAAGGAGGAGTGGCTCGCATGGCCGACCCCACGATAATTACAGCCATAAAGGGAGTGGTGAGCATCCCCGTAATGGCCAAATGCCGCATCGGTCATTTTGCTGAGGCCCAGGTGCTGGAAGCACTGGGCGTTGATTTTATCGACGAGTCCGAAGTGCTCACTCCCGCCGATGAAAGCCATCATGTTTGGAAACATGATTTTAAGGTTCCTTTTGTCTGCGGCTGCCGTGACCTTGGCGAAGCATTACGCCGTATTGCCGAAGGGGCGGCGATGATTCGCACCAAAGGCGAGGCTGGGACAGGCAACATCGTTGAAGCTGTAAGGCACATGCGGGCAGTCCAGGACGGGATTCGCAGACTGCATGCTTTACCTGAGGAAGAATTAGTAGCTGAGGCGAAAATCATTGGTGCTCCTCTGGAGTTAGTGATGGAGGTACATAAAACAGGTAAGTTACCTGTTGTTAACTTTGCCGCCGGCGGTGTAGCGACACCCGCCGATGCTGCTTTGATGATGCAGCTGGGGGCCGAGGGGGTGTTTGTGGGCTCGGGGATTTTTAAGTCCAGCGACCCTGCAGCCAGAGCGCAGGCCATCGTTAAAGCTACCACACACTACCA
>Ga0315555_1002289_pt1 | contig 13549 bp, 6 predicted proteins | sample SalMarSW160380MG_FD_202113 | JGI IMG/M metagenome (GOLD analysis project Ga0315555, IMG submission 202113) | Salt marsh sediment microbial communities from the Plum Island Ecosystem LTER, Massachusetts, United States - Salt Marsh Sediment SW1603-80 ... | reverse complement strand
AATGATGTATCTTCAGTCGCCCTACGGGCTCCTTTCGTTACATCATTCTGGTATTAAATAACGGGAATTCTAATTGTCGCTGAAAAGAAAAAATAATAGACGTTGAACAACTATTAAATAAAAATAGAAAGAATCGCAATTTAATTAGCGCATATCTTAGATTTTTTAATTTTCGGAATAGATTTCCTTGGTACTGCATGATTCTCTTTTTTCTTTGATTATTTACGTAAAGTTATATATCTTCCAATCAAAGAAATATTTTTAATGACTAAATTCGTAGTCACTAAAAATATTTGCACTAGATCCATATGAACACTTTCCAAGATTGCAAAAATCTTTCATTTGATTATCAAAAAAATTTGATGTTATCAAATGAAAATTATATAAATTTAAATTATGAAGGTTTTTACAGATTATTAAAATACCTATCAAAATTTCTACATTTTTCAAACGCACATCTTTTTATTAGAAAATCGAATTTTTTAAAATTACTATTCTCATACCCCTTTTTACAAAATCCCTCTGAAAATATTGAATTACATCTACCATCTGAAATTATAGATGATTTATTTGAAAAGGAAGGAATCCAAGTAATTGATTCTAATGATTATTTTAAACGTTTTTTTAAATTTCCTGATATTCAAAATGAATCGATTTTATTAATCTCGCCTGTTAAGTATGAAGATGTTCATTTGGGATTATTAATTTTCTCTGAATTTGAGGGTGATTATTATCGGAAATTTGAATATTCAGAATTTGAGGACATTTTTTTTCAATTAAATTTTTTATTTTACAATTTCTTGGTGTCAGAAAAGGAAATTAGAAAGTCAAAATTAATTGAAAAAATTAATAATATTTGTCACAATCTCGACTCATTTATTGATGAAGGAGAATTATTTGAGAATTTAGTCCGGTGCATTCAGGAAAATTTGAATTATAATCATGTGGGATTGTATTTAGTAAATAAAAAAGAACAAAAAATTACCTTAAAAGCCATTTCAGGAAATTATGAGAATTATGTCCCACGGAATCAAGAACTCAATTTTTATACCGGCATAGTTGGACAGGTTATTAAAAGTGGAAAAACAATTTTATCCAATAATACCAAACAAAATCCACATTTTCTTAATTTGACACCAGAGATAACTCCAACACAGTCTGAATTGTGTGTTCCCATCATAATTGAGGATGATATTATCGGTGCCATCAATATTGAAAGTACAGAGCTTATGGAATTTGATCAGGATGATCTCAATTCCTTAGAGGTACTTGCAAATAGGGTGGGCACAAAGATTTATAATAATCAGTTATTTCATGAAATTCAGCAAAGCAATAAAAAATTGTATGATATAGTTTCATCAATGGGGCAAGGAATAATTTTACTGGATAATTTCTTTAATATTAAATGGATTAACGAGACAGCTTCAAAATGGCATAATGGGGATTTAATTAATAAATTTTGTGCTAATTCGATCTGTTCAAAAGAAATCTTTGATTCCGGTTGTCCGGGAATGATTACAATGAGTACCGGAAAAATTACTAAAAGAACTATACGGCTAATGAATGGAAAATATTATAATGTAACCTGTGCGCCTATCAAAGAGGTCGGTGGATCAAGCAGAAAAGTCGTGGAATTGTTTGATGATATTACAAATAGTATTGAAATGCAACACCGACTCGATGAAGCTAAAAAACAATTACAACAAACCAAATATCTCGCCGCTTTAGGTGAGTTGACAACAAGTATAGCACATGAAATTAGAAATCCACTAAATGCTATTTCAAATGCTATTTCAGTATTTGACGAAAATTTAGATTTTGATGAAAACAACCTATTAATTTTAAATATTGTAAAAGAAGAAACAACAAGGCTTAATAATATTATATCAAAGTATCTTCAATTCGGAAAATTTCCTGATATTTCTCTTTCTGAAAATGATATTATAAAAACAATAGAACAAATTATTCACCTAATAAAATTAGATAAAGAACTGGCAGATCGAATTGAATTCATTTCAGAATTTGATTCCAATATTCCTAAATTATTATTTGATCAAGAAGCAATAAAACAAGTCCTATGGAATTTGATTATTAATTCTATTTCTGCCATTAAAAGAAAAGGTTTTATAAAAATTTCTGTTAAAATGCAAAATGGTAATGTCATTATAAAAATTGAAGATAATGGAATTGGAATACCTGAAAACAAAATAACTAAAATATTTAATCAATTCTATTCAATCAAAAAGACTGGTGTTGGGATGGGATTATCGATAGTTAAAAGAATACTCGACAAGCATGACTGGATCATTAAGGTCGAAAGTATTTATAGAACTGGCACAACATTTATAATTAAAATTCCAATCAATTAGAGTAATATGGCTAAAATTCTTGTTGTAGACGATAATAAAAATAATAGAATAACTCTATCTATGCTTTTAAGGAAAGCAGGTTATAATGTTGATGAAGCTGAAAATGGGCGTATAGCTTTATTTAAAATCAATCAAATTTCTTATGATCTCATAATTACTGATTTAAAAATGAATGATATTGATGGTATTGCGGTTTTAAATCATGTGAAAGATAAATTTTCAAGTACTGAAGTAATTGTTTTAACAGCATATGCATCTGTCGACAGTGCAGTGAAAGCCATGAGAATGGGTGCCTATGATTATATTGCAAAAGGCAATTCAAAGGAAGAAACTTTAATAACGGTTGAAAAAGCGTTGGAAAAAACAAAATTAATAAATGAAGTAAAATCTCTGAAAAAAATTGTTCAGGGGAAACACAGTTTTGAAAATATTATTGGAAATCATCCCAAGATACAAAAAATATTTGAGTTAATAAATTCTGTATCAAATCTTGATGTACCAGTTTTAATATGTGGAGAAAGTGGTACGGGAAAAGAATTGATAGCTCGCGCCATACATTTGAATAGCAAACGAGTCAATTTTCCATTTGTTGTAATCAATTGTGGAGCAATGCCTGAAAATCTTCAAGAGAGCGAACTATTTGGGCATACAAAAGGTGCATTTACTGGGGCATTTGAAGAGAAAATTGGCTTGTTTCGTGAAGCAGAGGGCGGTACTTTGTTTATGGATGAAGTAAGTGAAATGTCTTTGAGCATGCAAGTGAAACTGTTACGAGTATTGCAGGATGGAGAAGTAAGAGCGGTTGGCAGTAATATATCAAATTATGTTAATACTCGTTTAATATTTGCGACAAATAATGACCTCAAAGAATTAACATTAAAAAAGATATTCAGAGAGGACCTGTTGTTTCGAATAAATGTTTTTCGAATTAATTTACCTTCATTAAGAGAGAGAAAAAGTGATATCCCATTACTGGCAGATCATTTTTTAAAAAATGCAGCCATAAAATTTAGCAAAAAAATTGATTATATATCTTCCTCTGCACTATCATTACTGACATCTTATGACTGGCCTGGAAATGTTAGAGAATTAAAGAATGTTGTGGAGAGAGCGGTTATATTGTCGAATTCTAATAAAATATTACCTAAAAATATTAATATAGATAAACAAGATAATATTACTAATGATGTTAAAAATCTTCAAATAAATAACAATTTTAATCTCAAGGATATAGAGAAGAAGATAATTCTTACAAGATTGGAGAAAAATAATTGGAATAAAGGAAAAACTGCATCTGAACTAGGAATTAGCACAACTACCCTTTGGCGTAAAATAAATGAATATAATTTATATTCTTAAATTTTAACTTTTTAAAGGTTCATTTTTTATTTGGCCATCCCATTTTAGAAACACCTTCCATCTTAAACACTTGTTTCAATTTGAAATGGTTTCATTCAAATTATGTTTCATATTGTAATAAATATTAATAACCGATTTTAATTATCAATAAATGATTCAATCCTATAGGTTATTAATTCCTCTGTTTTTAGATAGGACTTTATTTAGAATATTTCGATCTTGGCATGTTATTTGATGAAAGTATTATCAAGAATGTTCACCTGAAAAGAATAGTTCTTCATGTTTGAAAAAATATTGATCATTGATGATGAAAATAATTTTTTAAAGTCAATATCTATCGGACTAAAAAAATATGGTTTAAAAGTTGAAACTGCATCAAATGGCGATGATGGTTTTTTTAAATTTAAAAATGACAAATTTAATTTAGTGGTTTGTGATATCAATTTACCCGATATGACGGGTTGGGAAGTCGCTTCAAGAATTTGTCATGAATGTCCCGAAACAAAAATAGTATTTATAACCGCAGGACCTACCGGAAAATTGAGAAATAATTTCGATCAATACCCCATCTTACAAAAACCATTTGTGTTCAATGAGTTACTTAAATTGATCTTTGGGGAAAATATTCTTTAAAATAATGATCTTAAAAATAAGGATCTTTAACCCTTAATTTAAAAATTGAATTTTAACAAGGAGGAAGTAATCATGTTCCAAAAAACTACTGTTCTTTTCATTTTATGTTTTTTTATCACTTTTTATTCTATTCATGCTCAAATTCCTGATCCAGTAGGGGATGCATCTCCACCCTCAGTGGATTATGTTGCACATTATTTTGAGCAACAAGGCGAAAGTTTATATATTGCGATTACCATGAATGATGTAATTACAAACCGGATTCAAGGGTATAGTACCCATACTTTTTTTACTGACACTGATTTTGATATTTCAACCGGACAGCCTGGCTCCCGTGTGGGTTCTGAGAATAATTTGACATTTACGGATATAGGCACAGGCTACTGGTTTATGCGTTTATGGGTATTATGGGATCATGATCCGGCATATAATTCTTTTGCGCACCGGGCTTTAGCTAAAGCAAAAATGAGTCCGGACGGGAAAACCATGTCATATAAATTTTCTCTGGTTGGCTTGAACTGGGAAGATGTCCAATATGATTTAAATGGTTGGTATAAAGATGGAACTTGCTGGCATCAGGTACCTCATTATCCTGGAGATGAAATTACGGATGTGGGACTTTATACAGTTGATAATAGTGTTGTAACTCAACTAGTGACCAAAGAAGGCACAAAGTGTACGATTGAAGTACCAACGCCGTATTCGGCCACAGCAGATGCTAAAGATATTCCTGGTGTTGTTGATCAAATGGTTACTTTAATGCAATCCCATGTTGGCACCATTTCAGATCCAACAAAAAAATATATCGTCAGTTATGAAATGTTCGAAGATTTTGCTAAACCATATCCATATATATCAGGGTTAACTAATCTATATACCACAAGAATTCCTGGTTCAAGTTGGATTGATGATCCTGACTGGTTCGCTATGCTTTCAGGTTTACAAAATATGACTCTATCTGAACTGAATGCCGGTGCCCGAACAGTATTAATTACACAACATTCATATCAAAGGCCTATTCCCGGCTCGGGAGAGACCTGGTATTGTACAACTGATGATAGTACCAATGGATTTCTGTGGGATGCATTTCATAAATATTCTTTTAAAGCCTTATTGGGAAAGGCCTTTGAAAATTGTTTGTCTTTCCACATCGCAGAATCAATGACTGATGGCGAAGCGAAGACTGCAATTTCGAATAAAAAGGCAGAAATGCTAAGCGCTTGGACGAATTTTTCGGGTGATGCTTTCGATTTAACACCGGAAATTATGACCGGGTTTTTAATTCAGAAGAGCCCGAATTTAAATTGGACAGAAAGGGTGTACAAGAGATTTTTACCCACAACTTTAGATCTACAAGATACCTCGAAATATTTTTCAAAGCTTGTAAATAACTATATTGAGAATGCGAAATACAGGATATCTAGTTGTGACGATTTTTTAACACAAGCGCATCATGGTTGGTATGCTTCGATCGCTTCAGTTCAAGCAGCTGTTTTAAGCTTAGCAATGGATAAAAATTTATTCACCGAACTTGGAAATATATCAAAATTCCCATTAGATTCCTTGACTTTCAATGATGCAATCAAACTGTTACTTAAACAGGCTGATGGTATTTATACTTTTGATGCCTCAGTTCCATATGTTTGGAATGAAATTAAATCTACCGGAACAGCCCTTACAAGACCACAATTTACCTCATCTTTCTCCGGTGGAAATCCGGATACTGATGATGGTGCCGCCGGACCAATATCCATGGGAATGAATTTTGATTTTTATGGAAATACTTTTGATAGCGTCTACATTGGCGTTAATGGCCTTCTCTCATTTACTGATCATATTGATTGGATAACCAATAGCGGATATGGAACAACAATTCCAGGAATGGGCTGGGACAATATAGTATGTCCATTAGCTTGTGATTTGATGGCTGCTGATGCTTACCCGAATGCCCCTTATAATACAGCAACTGGCACTATTTATTACTATCACGATGCCGGAGAAAATACGTTTACTATCGAATACTATCATATTACCAATCATTATTTCATTATAAACGACATGTGCGTCGATACAACAATTACGTTTCAGATTGTACTTGATGCTGATGACAATTCAATTACTTTTTATTATAATGATTTAGGAATTGCAGATGAAAATGTTGCTAAAAGAGCGACAGTTGGTATTCAACCGCTTCGGGATAGTATGCAAGGGGTACAATTTTATGGCGCAAATTTACCTAAAAATGGATATCCGGTCAATGGAACGGCCATAAGATTTTATCCATCTTCGGTAACTGGCTTAGATTGGAAGCAATTGCCTCCATCAATATCAAAATTCAAGTTGTATCAAAATTATCCTAATCCCTTTAATCCGGAAACAACAATTGCGTTTGATTTGATGCAACTTGGTTTGGTTCAACTAAAAATTTATAATGTTCTTGGTGAAGAGGTGAAGACTTTAATCAACCTCCCGATGTTTCAAGGCTATCACAAAATCAAATGGGATGGTACTGACAATTTGAATAATAAAGTTGCGAGTGGAATCTACATTTACACCTTAAAGGTGGATAATTACATCCAATCAAATAAGATGATTTTACTAAAATAAGAATTTGCATAAGAGGGGGGGATCAAATCTCCTCCTCTTGTTTTTTGGATCTAGAAGTAAATGTATTCTATTTAATTTAGTTTTTTACCAAGTGCATCTCTCTTTGAAATTTAGAAGAATAATATATGTTGCGCAGTATGACCTTATTAAAACCAAATCCTTAGGGTACGGTCGAATACAAAATTTTTCTTTAAAAGAGCATTTTTTTTACTGGGCGGGTAATCAGGTAATAATGTTCATAAAGAAAGACTATCATTCTTTGAAAGATAATATCAATCTAGATACTTTATAAAACTTAAATATTTAAAGTATCTTTGGAGGTTAAGTTTAATGAAACGAAAAGTCAACATTTTTTTGGGTAGTCTATTCTTAATATTGTTTCTACTTTCCAATTCTTTTGGTGGAACGAAAGGGAAAATAACCGGAAGAATTCTCGATAAGTCTAATGGTGACCCTTTAATCGGTGCAAATGCAGTACTTTTGAAAACTGAGCTTGGGGCCGCCACTGATGAAGATGGTGTGTTTTTTATAATTAATATACCCGCCGGGGAATATGAGTTAGAAGTAACCTATATTGGATACAAGACAATTACTCTCACGAATGTAGTTATTGTGCAAGATTTAACAACCGATTTAAAAATAGAGATGGAATCTGTCTCTGTTCAGGGTGAAGCAGTTGAAGTTGTAGCTGAACGCCCAATGATACACAAGGATGTTTCATCTTCAATAAAAGTCATTTCTTCAAGTCAGTTCGAGAATCAAGTCTATGAATCACTTAATTCAATAATACAAACTACTGTTGGTATTACGGGATATCAAGGAAGAACATATATTCGGGGCAGCAGATGGACCGAAGTGAATTATACTGTAGATGGGATTTCACAAACAAATCCAATAACCGGAGGATTAATTACAGATCTAAACAAAGATGCGGTTGATGAAATTGTAATTCAAACCGGTGGCTTTTCTGCGGAGTATGGAAGTGCAATGGGTGGAGTAGTAAATGTTGTAACCAAAGATGGTGGTGACAGTTATTCTGGAAATTTACGATATAAAACCGATAAACTATCTTCAGGGTCACAATATTTTAAAAATTCTAATATCTGGAATTTGACATTAGGTGGTCCAGTCTGGAAAGGAATAAAATTTTATTTAACAGGATATCTGAACACTCGAGATATGAATCCAGGTTTAGAAGTATTTGCACCTGATGGTACAAATTTGGGAAGACATCCCCACGAAGGTTATCAAGAGTATCGAAGTACTTTTAAGTTAACATTTCCGGTAATGCCTAGGATAAAATTAAGTTTTATGGGTTCTCTAAATAGGATACAACAAAATAACTATAATCTATTCTGGCGGTTTGGGAATGATGCGAATGAATTAGACAGGCTGGGAGCTTCATGGAGCAAAACCCAATTTGGTGTTCTTAGTGTAGACCATGCGGTAAATAAAAATTTGTATTATACTCTAAGAGTTGGATACTTAGATTGGCATACAATTACTGGACAGAGAGATCGCTCAGAGTGGTCAGGAAATGCAATTGGTGCAAATAGTGACTGGTGGGATGATTTCAATTTCAGGAAACCATTTCTGGATACTAATTATAAATTACCTGGAGACCCTAAAACATATAGTAAATGGAGGTTGCGAGATAGTCAGGGTGTCGATGACATTTATTCAGCTCATCAAGGTAATGCAGTTTCCATCAATAATCCTTATGGAATTACAGGTGGCATTCAAAATACCGTGGATGCTACTTACTTTAATAATTTTATCTTTGCAGGGGACAATGATTGGTATGAAGAGAATAGAGATAGAAAATTTACTTTAAAATTAGATCTAACAAGTCAATTAAATAAGAATAACGAAATAAAAACCGGAATTGAATTAAACAGACATAATGTGAATCGTTTTCGCATTGGTGCAATGTCAACTCTCAATGGAACAGGAATCACATATCCTCTTATTGATTTTTATGAGGAATCACCAAGTGATACGGCTCTCACTGTTACTGATGTAAATGATTTGGGCGATGGATATACACCTATAGAATTTGCAACTTACCTAAATTATCAACTGAATTTTAGAGAAATTTATATCAATACAGGTCTTCGATTTGATTACTATAACACGAATACTGAATATAGAATAAATCCGATACAGAGAACGCCTTCTAATCCCTTTAAACAAGATCGTACTAACGCTGAATCTAAATATCAATTTAGCCCCCGATTGGGGATTTCATTCCCTGTTACCGAGAAAATATTATTCAGATTTAATTATGGTCATTTTTTTCAAAAACCGCCCTTCGAAAGGGCCTTTGCCTATTTATGGTTTGATAGAAATCAGGCAGATGTCAATATGGGAAATCCCAATATTGATCCACAAAAGACTGTCTCATATGAAGTTGGTTTTTCCTCCATGCTTACAAGTAGTTTAGCATTAGACCTAACATTATATCAAAAAAACATGTACAATCTGGAAGGATATCGGATAAGCAGATCTCCCACCCTGGATTGGTTTTTCCAAGCCTATAATGAGGAATATGCAGAATCGAGGGGTTTTGAAATATTACTTAGGAAGAGAGACAATAAATATTTTGGTGGTTATTTAGGTTATACATATTCAATAGCAAAAGGTACATCTTCGGATGTGACCCAAATTCATAGGTATCCCCTAACAAGTGTGACTTATGCAAAACAATTGGGATACGAACCTCTTTATCCGCAAGAGACGGTGTCCATGGATTTTGATCAAAGACACACATTTAATATTATGCTAAATTTTCATGTGCCTAATAATACAGGCCCCCAAATTTTAGGTATTCAGTTATTGGAAAATACCGGAGCAAATATTACATCCCAAATTCATTCAGGCACTCCATATACTCCAGTTACTTCGTATTTTGTTGACATAACTACTGATAGATTTAATTCGGCAAATTATCCCTGGTCATATATAGCAGATGGGAAGTTTTATAAAGATTTCAAATTTAAAGGTAGTACCTTACAATTTTTTCTGGAGGTATATAATCTTTTTAATTTTTTAAATCCAATTTCAGTGTTTGGGGGATCAGGAAATGCTGATAGGCCTTTGTTTGAGTTGAAAAAAGGTAATCTTTCTCCGGATATCTATAAAGAAGGTGAAAGTCCAATGTATTCTAAATGGTCTGATTTTAACAAAGATGGATATGTTACAACAGAGGAAAGATTGAAAGCCTTTAAAATTTTTGAAGAAGATATGTTAAGTATGAAAACAAATTACCAATTTCCAAGAACTTATATGTTTGGAATTTCAATCAATTATTAAATATTGGGAGTCACTATGAGGAAAATAATCGTAGAACATATTGTTTCTACTGATTTTTTGCAAATAGTAACCATGTTTCTCACCTCTATTCTAATTACTAATTTACTGGCTTTAAACTCCTATGGGTCTGATTTCAAGAAGCCTATGATCAGGGATTTAAGACACATCTATGCCCGTTACGATATACCAATCACTAATGATGGAAGATTTGGATGGGATCCAGAAGCCCAGGTACCGGGAGGAGGGCGATGGTTAAGAGGTACAGATGAGGGTTATATTTTTGGTGCCGGCGTTTGGGTTGGAGCAATAGTTGACAGTGCAAAACAAGTATCGGTTGGGTATAATCCGATTAATATTAGAACAGAAATGGTACCGGGAAATCTACCCAACGAACCGGGCTATACAGACCCATATGAGATTGTATATATCAGTACAGATTATCCTAATAATGCTATACCCCCCTGGCCTAAAGGCTATGATAATAATGGAAATCCAATTACAATCTCACATATGGATTCATGGTGCCAATTCAATGATCTAGATCGTTCTCAGCAATTTGAAGCCGGGGAGCCTTTAGGAACATTAATTACAGCAGAGACATACTCTTGGAATACTAGTTTTAGGGATATGTGGGACATAGCCTTCATAAAATATAATATTAAAAATATTCATCCTGATAGGAAAACTTGGCATAATACATATATTGGCTTTGCCATGGATCCTGATATAGGTGATCCCACTAATGATTTAGGTGGAGCATTTCCTAATTTAAATATTGGTTTTGCTTACAGTTCAGCAGAATTGTCAGGATTAGAATTGGGTTTAGAGCATCCTCCGGGTTATGTGGGCATAAAATTCCTTGATGGTCCCTCAAAAGATCCCATCACCGGTAAGGCAAAAATGACAACTTTTGCTATCTGGGGCAATGATTTCCAGCCCAATACAGATGAATTAAGATACAATCTTCTTTCGCGTGGAACTTATGATACTCTGGATGCTGATCCAGCTGATAAGCGAATATTTGTGTCATCAGGTCCATTTGATTTAACTTATGGAGATTCGGCAACTTTTGTTATTGCAGTTTGTTTCGCGTGGCCCGCTTGGTATTATGACCCTTCATTAAAGGGAAACCCTGATCGTTATGCTGATTATTTAAAAATAGTTGCTGAAAATGCACAATATGTATATGATAATGATTTTAGATTTCCAAAGCCTCCGACATTGCCGCGAATTTCATTATTTCCTCAAAATCAAAAGATGGTTATCACTTGGGATGATAAAGCTGAATATTCTATTGAAAAGTTACTCTCCTTGCCTGGCGTCTCAGACTCTCTAGATTTTGAAGGATATAGACTTTGGCGTAGTAATACAGGACAAGAAGGTAGTTTCGAAATTTTAGGCGAATGGGATAAAATCTCTTTTGATGATTTATCAAATCCTATAGGTAATAATTCAGGACTGGCACATAGTTATGTTGATAATGACCTTACAAATGGTAAAATGTACTTTTATGCAATAACCGCTTATGATAAAGGGGAATATCAACCACAACATTATGGAGATCCAGAGTATGAATTAGTTCCTCCACTTGAGACAGGAATGGTATTCGGCATTAACCTTAAGAGTGAAACACCAAATGTTCCACCTAGTAATTTCACACCACCCCAAATGCAAAACCTTGAATTAATTCAGGGAAACTTAGACGAGATTCAATTCACAGTAGATCCAAATTATTTGATTCCGGATAGTGTAGAAAATAAAACATATCAAATTCGTTTTTCAAATACACCTGGTTTTAGATATGATAAAGAGATTTCAATTCTTGGTCCCGATATTTATGTTGTTGATATATCTAACAATGATACTGTAAATACTACTCTAAATTTTCCTGTTACATATCCTGCTTCTTCCAAAGAATCAGATATTTTTTATGGAATGAGTTTAACTTTCACCGGACCCAATATATTAAGAAATACAATTGATACCATTCATTTCGAACAGGAAAAATCCCATGTTAAGATCCATTCAGAAGTGGAATTCGATGGAAAATACTTAAGTCCGCAAACCTCTGTTCCTAAAATTGCTCCATTCGGAGGGTATTTTTTCCCCCATAAATATATGATTGAATTTTATGAAGTTAGCAGTAGGAGACGGATTAATTTGTACGATTTAAATACTGGTGATACCCTGGATTATGAAATCAGAACTTTTGGAAGAAATTTCGCTTTAGCTAGCTACGAGCAAGTAATTCTATCGATTGATCCTCAAACTGGTGATACAATTTGGACTTGGTTCAACAATCCGCCAGATTTCAGAAACAATTTATCGAATGAGGCAACAGGATATAAAATATATATTCCTGGCGCTTTCATTTTTATTGAAGATCCTCAACAAGAGATCCAAGCTGGAGATATCATTTACGTAGAATTATCTGGATTTGCCATCCCGCATGAGAATGATATCTATCAATTTTCTACAAAAGCAAGCACCATTAAATTCAATGCCGATTTATCACAGGTCAAAGTTGTTCCTAATCCTTATTTAGTTAGAGCTGCCTGGGATATAGATCAAGATTATCAAAGAATTCAATTTATTAATTTACCAACAGAATGTAAGATAAGAATTTATACCATCGCCGGAGATTTAGTGAAAACTATTGATCATAATTCACCATATACTTCCGGATTCGGAAGTGAAACCAGAGGAACTGCATATTGGAATCTAATGACCGAGAACAATCAAAAAATTACTACAGGTGTCTATGTGTTTTATATAGACTCACCATATGGTAAAACAGTGGGTAGATTTGCTGTGGTGAGGTAAGGAATGAATTCATTTCAATATTGAGGGATAAACTTCATGAACTCATATAAACCAACCTATTTGTTATTGTTATTATTAATTAGCAGTCTGGCCATAGGTCAAGAAATTAAAAATAAAGTTGGTACATCCGGTTTTCAATTTTTAAAAATTGGTATAGGTCCAAGGGATGTAGCTCTGGCTGGAACTTCTTCTCCTACAACTGAAGGTCCGATTTCCATGTATTGGAATCCGGCTGGTATTTGTTCCGATCAAAAATTGAATGTCTCTTTCTTTTATAATAGTTGGATTGCAACGATCGATCATAGTTTTATAGGTTTAACTACACCACTTACTTTAAATGATTATATAGGTGTATCCATAAATTTTTTGTCAATGGACAAGATGGAAGAAACGACGATTGATCAGCCTTTGGGTACTGGCAGAGAGTTTTCTGTATACGATTATGC
>Ga0315555_1002288_pt1 | contig 13549 bp, 13 predicted proteins | sample SalMarSW160380MG_FD_202113 | JGI IMG/M metagenome (GOLD analysis project Ga0315555, IMG submission 202113) | Salt marsh sediment microbial communities from the Plum Island Ecosystem LTER, Massachusetts, United States - Salt Marsh Sediment SW1603-80 ... | reverse complement strand
CATACGGGCGGCCCCGGCGCGGAGGGCGACCTCCATGCAGAGCAGGCCGATGGGCCCGGCCCCGGAGATGGCCACCGTGCCGCCGGTCCTGACGTTGGCCGCATCGATGGCGTGCACGGCCACCGAGACCGGCTCCAGCAGGGCGCCTATTTCAAAGCTCAGGTCGTCGGGAAGGGCGTAGACGCAGGCCTCGGGGTAGACGGCGTACTCGGCGAAGGCCCCCGTAGCTTCGGCGCGCGCCCGGCAGTAGTGCGGCATTTTATTGCGGCAGTAGTAGCAGGCCCCGCAGGCCTGCCCGAAATCGCAGGCCACGCGCTGGCCTACCTTATAGTTTTTAACGGCGCTGCCGACGGCGGCGACGGTGCCGCAGGCCTCGTGGCCGAGGATACGCGGCTCGTTATAAAACTCCGGCGGCATCAGGCCGAACCGCCCCGCCAGGTTCTCCGGGTCGGTGCCGCAGATGCCGCAGTAGGCTATCTTTACCTTGACCTCGTGCGCCCCCGGCTCCGGCTCGGGCACGTCCTCCACGTTCATATTGCCGATGCCCCGCATTACGGCTGCTTTCATCTTCTGCTTATCTCCTTTAAATCTATGGTCTATCCTTACCGGAACCTTATTTCAATGACTACGCCGCCCTCTACCGTTTCAAAGTAGGCAAAGCCCCGGGTATCGAGATTGGCGCTGGTAAGGCGTTTGAGTCCCTGCTTTTCCAGCCTGGTGACTTCCCCCGCCACATCATCGACCAGGTAGGCGATGTGATGGACGCCTTCGCCCTTTTCGTCCAGGAACTCCTGCAGGGCAGACTCCCCGCCGGAAGGCTGGAGCAGCTCGATTTCGGTATCGCCCACTTTAGTATTGCTGATTTTTACACTCCATTCGGCCGGTTTCCCGCGAAACTCGCCTTTAAAAGCAACATCTACCCATTTCCGGTCGTCCATCATCCCGAACGGGCCGATGCCGATGGCCTCCAGGTGCTCGATTGTCCTGTCCATGTCCCTGACGATAACGCCGACATGGTGGAAATCTTCCGGCTTGAAGGGGGTGTTTTCCAGTATCTTTTTATCCATGCTGGCTCCTTTCGCGGCTGATAGGGGGAGGCGGCACTATCGCTGCCATATCAAGTTTATCCATGCGGGGCGGCCGTGTCAAACACCGTCCCCTTATAAAATCTCACGGCATTATCACGCCCTTGATGTAGCCGGGCGTGCGGTTGAGGTTGTCCTGGAAGGCCTTATCGATTGCCTCCAGCTTATAGGTGTGCGTGATGAGCTTGTCCATGGGGAAAATCCCCTTCGCCACGGCCCAGAGGGCGCGGCTGAGCTCGCTTGCGTAGTCGGTGGACATGCCGATGCCCTGGGGGCTGTAGATGATGGGCGATTTTATCCAGGAGAAGAGCTCGTAGGTGTCCGGCGACTGGTGCCAGCCGACGGCGATAATCCGCCCCCGGTTGTTCTTGATGACATCGCCCACCAGCTTGAGGCCGGGCGGGTGCCCCACCACCTCGATGGCCACATCGGCGCCCCGCCCGCCGGTGAGCTTCATCACCTCGGCGGCCACGTCCGCCTTGCCGGGATTGAGCGTCACCGTGGCGCCCAGCTCTTTCGCCAGCGCCAGGCGGCTGTCGTCCAGGTCGCAGACGATGTACTCCCGCAGCTTGGGGTGGGCCACCGCGGCGATGACCCCCAGCCCCATGAAGCCGCAGCCTACCTGGAAGACGCAGTCGCCCATCTCCGGGTTGGCGGTGCGGGCGATGGAGACCAGGCTCATCAGCGGCTCGCCCAGGGCGTGCTCGAAGGGGATGCCCTCGGGTATCCGCTCGATGATGTAGCCGTGCCCCCGGGCGGTGCGGTTGGCAGGGTCGCAGGCGACGTACTCGGCGTAGCACTCGTCGCCGAAGTAGCCGGTGATTCTATCGCCCACCTTAAAGCCCTTGACGTTTTTCCCTACCTCCACCACCGTCCCCGCCGGCTCGTGGCCCGCCCGCCGGGGGAACTTGCGGCGCTGGCGCATCTCCGGGCTGCCCGTGTCCAGGTAGCCGGGCATATCGGACGAGCAGACCCCGCAGGCGGCTATCTTCACCAGCATCTCGTCGTCGCTGATACGGGGCGTCTCGATTTCCCTGATTTCGAATTTCCTGGGGGCGACGATAAAGGCGGCCTTCATGGCGGGTTCCTCCTTGAGTCAAGTCGCGTGCGGTCTATTTTAGCACAGCCGCCCCGCCCGTTTATAATCCGGCCAGGGCGGACCTGATTTTCTCCAGCCAGTCCAGGATGGGAATGCGCCGGCCGCAGGCCGCCGCGCAGGCGCCGCAGGCGTTGCAGCGGGCGATGTCGTGCCCCTCCCGGCGGTAGATATCCCGCGCGGCATCCATATTGCGGAACATCACGGCGTCGTTATAGATTTCGAAGAGGCGCGGCACGTCGATGCCCAGCGGGCAGGGCATGCAGCCACGGCAGGTGGTGCAGGGGACGGGCTTGAGCTTGCGGTAGGCGTCGCGGACGTTGCCGATGAGCACCTGCTCGCTGACTGTCAGGCTATCCGGTGAAGCTGTATCGGCCAGACCCAGATATTCTTCAAGCTGCTCCAGGCTTTCGACAGCCACGACGGCGGTGGCCACCTCCGGGTGGTGCCAGACCCAGCGCAGGGCCCGCTCCGCCGGGGGGCGCTCTCCCCACAACCCGGCTACTTTCTCCGGCAAGTCACGGGTAAGTCGGCCCTCTTTGAGCGGGGCCGAGGCCACCACCGCCAGACCCCTTGAGGCGGCGTACCTCACGCCCCCCACCCCCGGCGGGCCGTCGGCGTCCATGAAGCTGAAGGCCAGCCTGACGAAAGCCCAGTCGCCGCGGGCATCCAGGACCTCGCGGAGGGTCTGGAAATCGTCGTGGCAGGCAAAGCCCAGGTGACCGATAAGCCCGTCCTTAATGGCCTGAGCGGCGCTTTCCAGCACCCCCGACGCCCGCAGGCGGGGCCAGGTCTCGCGGTTGAGCCCCTCGAAGCAGAAAAGGTCTAGCTTCTCCAGCCCCGAAAATCCGAGTAAATCATTCAGGTAATCGTCGGCGGCGGCGGGGGAATCGAGGCGCCAGACGGGCAGGCCGGCGGCGATACGTACCTTCTCGCGGCCCTCATCCGCCAGCACGCCGCCGAGGGTTTGGTAACGTTCGTAAGCGTCGCCGCTGCCGAGCTCGAAGTAGTTGACGCCGCCGTCCAGCGCGTGACGGAGGATGGCTTCGGCTCGGGCTGCGTCACCGGGCAGGCGCGCCAAGGCCAGGCCCAGCACGGATATTTCCCAGTCCAGCCGGCCGAACTTGCGGTATTTAATCGGTTCGCCTGCCTTGCTCAGTCTGCCCTGCCGCGGCGGGCGGCTAGGCCTCCGCCCAGGGGGAGGCGTGCTCGCCGCTCAAACAGATGACGAAAAAGCCGTAGGGCTTGTCCACCCAGCGCGTGATGAGGGGCAGGTGGGGAAAGGCCCCGGGGCAGATGGCCACGGTGGGCGTGTTGAAGATGTGCCGCTCGTAGTCCTTGCCCATGCCCAGCTCCAGCTCGGCCCCCAGGTAGTCCGGGTTGTCCGGGTCGAGGCCGACGAAGCAGAGGATTTCCGCCTCGGGGTGGTAGTGGGCCTCGCCGCCGCGGTGCCACTTGCCGCACTGGCTGTAGAAGCCCCAGGTGAAGTTGACGTTGAACCCCTCCAGGTCTTCGCCGTAGAGCCAGACCACCTCGTCGCCGTTGCCGGGCCCCACGCCCATCGAGGCGGGGCGGATGACGCCGGTCTCCTCCGAGGAAGGCGGTTCCATCCCCATCGACTTGAAATTGGTAATCATCCGCTTGATGAGATGGCCGTACTTATTGCCCTTAGTCGGCGCGGCGGCCCCGGGCTTGACCGCCTCGGCGGTGTAGGCGGGCTCCAGGCCGAAGGCGTAGTGCACAATGGTCCTGTCCAGCTTACGCACCTTCGCCGGGCCGTGGGGCAGGCCCCTGGGGATAAGCACCACCGAGGGCTCGGTGAAGACGTGCTCCTCCCGCTCCTCGCCCAGCTCCACGGAGACCTCCGCCCCCAGATAGAGGATATCGTCGCTCTTCGTCCCCTCGAAGACGAGGCACTCGTCGTAGGGGTGCACCAGCATCCCCTCCAGGGGGTGAAATACCACCGGCTTCTTGACGAAGCCGAAGGTGAAATGGGCGTTGAAACCCTCCAGGTCTTTACCCTCCATCCAGATGCGCGGCTCCGGGTAAAGCCCCGCCGGCGGCTGGCGGATAATCATGGGTTTGATGAGATGCGCGTACTCTTTGGTAATCAAACGAATACCCCCTTTTCTTCTAAAAGTGCGCTGCGGCGGAAGAAGACGGCTGGCTAACCGGACGGGCTCAGATCCTGGACGCGCTGCGCCATGCCCCCCGGCTTGCAGCGCTCCATGGGGAGGCCGCCGCTGACGTTAATCATCTGGCCGGTGATGTAAGAGGACATCTCCGAGCAGAGAAAGAGCACCGTATTGGCGATGTCCTCCGGCACGCCGGTGCGCCCCAGCGGCGTGACGCTGCCGACGCCTTCCATCAAGGCGTCCCGCTTGTCCTCCGGCATGCTGGCCAGCACCGGGTCCCAGAAAGGCGATTTGACCGGGCCGGGCAGGATGCCGTTGACATTGATGTTGTGGGGGGCCAGCTCGTAGGCCAGGTTATTGACCAGCCCGATAAGACCCGCCTTGGCCCCGTGGTACTCGACGGCCGGGCCGGGGGGATGGTAAACCCCGATCGAGGAGATGATGCATATCTTGCCGTACTTCTGGTCAATCATGTACCCGGAGACTTCCTTGCAGAAGAAGACGTGGCCCTTGAGATTAAAGGCCATCATCAGGTCGTAGTGTCTCTCGTCGGTATAGCGGATGCCCGTTTTGGGCCGCTCCACGGGCTTGTAGCCAGATGCCGTCCGCTCGCGGGGGATGGAGCCTCCGGCGCACCCCACCAGGATTTCCACCTTGCCGAACTTCTCGATGGTCTTATCGACGCAGTTCTTTATCTGCTTGAGGTCGGCCAGGTCGCATTTGACGAAGATGGCCTCCCGTCCCCTTTGGGTGGCCTCGGCGGCGGTCTTCCGGCCTTCTTCCTCTTTGATATCGGCGATGACACAGTGGCAGCCCTCCCCGGCAAAGAGAAGGGCCGTGGCCCGGCCCATTCCGGTGGCCCCGCCGTTAATAATGGCCACCCGGTCAGTCAATAATGGCTTCATCCTACCCTCCTCAGGCGTCCGGGAACCCGGCGCAAGAATATGGCCGCCGCCGGTGATATAATTGACGGCCCGGCGACAGCGCCACTATTATAAACCCTGCCCCGCCGCGATGGCAACCGCCCATCAGGCCCGGCTCTGCGCGATTATCTCCGGGTAGCGGCGGCTGCCCGGGCGCAGGGTGCGCTTTTGCGTCTTATAGTCCACGTGATAGAGGCCGAAACGCTTGTTGAAGCCGTGGGCCCACTCGAAGTTGTCCAGCAGCGACCAGTAGAAATAGCCCTTGATATTCATGCCCTCGGCCACGGCCTGGTTGAGGACGAGGAGGTGCTCCTCGATGAAGCGCGCCCGCTTGGTATCGCTGTCGTCGGCCAGGCCGTTTTCGGTGATGTAGATGGGCTTGGCGGTGTAGCCCCTCACCATTTTCAGCACCCGGTAGAGACCCTCCGGGTATATCTCCCAGTCCACGTCCGTCATCCGCTCCGGCGGGGCCTTCTCGACGATGGCCAGCTTCTCCTTAGCGAAGAGCCTGAGCTTCCAGAGGTAGCGGGTGTAGTAGTTGACGCCGACGAAGTCGAAGGCGTCTTTGACGCTGCTGTCGTAATATTCGTGGGTCTGGCCGGGCATGGAGAACTTGAAAACACCGTCCACCAGATAGCGGTAATGGGAATCGGTCATGTTGACGCGCAGCATGCGGTTGAAGACGATGTCCAGCAGGTTCCAGCGGCCGGGGGCCTCGTAGATGAGGTTGACGATGACCAGCCCCGCCTGGGCCTGCGGGGCAATCTTCTTGATGACATTATAGGCGGCGGTATGGCAGCGCAGCAGGTTGCGCAGGACCACGGCGGCCCGCTGGAGGTTTTTCTCCGCCGGCGGGAACATGCCCACGTAGTAGCCGCCGAAGGCATAGGCGGAGGGCTCGTTGATGGTGCACCAGAGCTTTACCTTGGGCCCCAGCCGCTCTACGACGTGCTCCACGTAGCGGCTGAATGTCTCCGGCGAGTTATCCTGCGTGAAGGCCCCCTGGTGCTCGAACCAGACGGGGTTGGTGAAGTGGTGCAGCGTCAGCATGGGCTCGATGCCGCTGGCCAGCAGCGCATCGACGAGCTGCTCGTAGTGGTCTAAAGCCTTCTCGTCGAACTTACCCGGCTCCGGCTCTATCTTGCTCCACTCCACCGAGAAGCGGTAGGCGTTGAGCGAGATGGCTTTCATCAGATTGATATCTTCCTTATACCGGTGCCACTGGTCGTCAGCGTCGCCCGCCCGCTGGCCCCCGGCGATGCGGGGCTGTCCCTTCTCGTCGACGGCGGACTCGAACTCGTACCAGTTGTTGTTGGTGCAGCCCCCCTCTACCTGGTGGGATGAGGTAGCGCTCCCCCAGAGGAAGTCCCTGCCGAAGCGCCAGGGCCCGGCCTTGAGCCGCTGGAAGTCCAGCCGCAGGTCGGCCTGGGGGTCGCGCCAGGCAAGCACCAGCCCCAGGTAGATAACGGCCAGCCCCGGAATAATCAGCAGCAGATAAAGCATCTCCATGATTTCACCCCGTTTGCTTAAATGTTTGGTGGCTAGTCGCCGAGGCGGCGGCACTCAAGGCGCATTATACCACGTTTCCTGCGGGTGCCACACCACCGCCCTGCTGAGTTATCTATTCCCACCCGACCGCCCTTATCATCCACGGCTTAGCCCGCAGGGCTATACCCCACCACCCTATCGTACTCCCCTCGGGCGTGCGGCCTTCGGGGGCCGGCGCCATACCCCCCGTGATACCGGCGCCGGAGATATGCCGGATATATTAAAATCTTGTTAAGAACTGGCGCCCCCGCCTACTTGTTTTGGTGAAACAACTGTGCTATTATCGGGGTGAGGCGAGAGATGACCACGGAGAAAGAAAAAGCACTGGAATTGGCCATCGGGCAGATAGAAAAGCGGTTCGGCAAGGGCTCCATCATGAAACTGGGGGACTCCTCCGGGCTGCCGCCCATCGCGGCCATTCCCACCGGCTCCCTGGCTTTAGACCTGGCCCTCGGTATCGGCGGGATACCGCGAGGGCGCATCACCGAGATATTCGGTCCCGAGTCATCCGGTAAAACTACCCTGGCCCAGCACATCATCGCCGAAGCACAAAAAAGAGGAGGTACGGTTGCCTATATCGATGCCGAGCACGCCCTGGACCCCTCTTACGCTGCCAATTGCGGTGTTAACGTTGACGAACTGCTAATATCCCAGCCGGACACCGGCGAGCAGGCCCTGGAGATTACCGAAGCGCTGGTAAGGAGCAGCGCCATCGATGTCATCATCATCGATAGCGTTGCCGCGCTGGTACCCCGGGCGGAAATAGAGGGGGACATGGGCGACCCTCAGATGGGTCTGCAGGCCCGGCTGATGTCCCAGGCCCTGCGCAAGCTGGCCGCGGCCATCGGCAGGGCCGGAACGGCGGTGGTCTTCATCAACCAGCTCCGCGAGAAGGTCGGCATCGTCTTCGGCAACCCGGAGGTGACCACCGGCGGGCGGGCGCTCAAGTTCTACAGCTCAACCAGGATTGAGCTCCGTCGCGCCGAGACCATCAAGCTGGGAAACGAGGCTGTAGGCAGCCGTGTCAGGGCCAAGGTAGTCAAAAATAAAGTTGCCCCACCCTTCCGCACCGCCGAGTTCGACATCATGTTCGACCACGGCATCAGTCGCGAGGGCAACCTGCTGGATATGGGTACCGAGCTGGGGATTATCAGCAAAGCCGGGGCCTTTTTCTCCTACGGTGATATCCGCCTCGGGCAGGGCCGGGAGGCCGCCAAGCATCACCTCAAGGAAAACCCGGAGCTTGCCCAGGAAATCGAAGAGCGGATTAGAGCCTCAGCCGGTACCACTCATGAAAGCGTGCCCGTCGCCGAATAGAGGGCGCGTACAGCATAACCAACTTAATAGCCGGAGAGTGAGACCAGGGCTGAGGCGCAGGCTTCAGCCTTTTGTTTTAGGCGTTAGAAAGGCCGACCGATGACCAAGATAACCCGAATGGCGGCGGGGAGGGGAAGGGAAAAGCGGGTAAACGTATACCTGGACGGCGAGTTCGCCCTGTCCCTGGCCGCCGAGGTGGCCCTCAAAGAGGGGCTGAGAATCGGCCGTGAGATAACCGGGGAAGACCTCAGGGCTCTGGCCGATGCCGACGGCTACCAGCGCTGCCTCAACGCGGCCCGGCGCTTTCTGGCCTACCGGCCGCGCAGCGAGGCCGAGATACGCCAGCGTCTCCAGAAACGCGGCTTCGAGGCCGGGCATATCGCGCGGGCGCTGGCCAGGCTCAAGGAGCAGGGGCTGGTGGACGACGCCGCCTTCGCCCGGTACTGGCTGGACAACCGCGAGTCTTTCAGCCCGCGCAGCCGCCGCCTCACCGGGATGGAGCTGGCCCGCAAGGGGATTAGCCGGGACGTCATCGAGGCGGCTGTCGCCGGGCTCGACGAGGGCGCCAGCGCCTACCGGGCCGCCCTGAGCCAGGCCCGCCACCTCTCCCCCACCGACTACGAGGACTTTCGCCAGCGCCTGGGGGCGCACCTGCTGCGGCGGGGCTTCGGCTATGACATCGTCCGGGAGACGGTGGCCCGGGTCTGGAAGGAGTGCGGCGCCGCCGCGAAAACGTAATTATTAAGGCTATCTGGTGGCCATCGGCGCCATTTGATAGCGGCATTAACAAAGAAAAACAAAATATCGTAAACCACAGGGAGGTAATATATGGACCCAATTGTATATCTGGCAATATTCTTCAGTTTCGTCATCGGCCTGGTCTTCGGCGGCCTGGGCTTCTTCCTCTCCCGGCGGGTGCTCTTTAACCGCCAGATTCGTATTGCCGAAAGGCGGGCGGCCAAGATGGTGGCCGAGGCCAGGAACGAGTCCAAGGAAATAGAGGAAAAAGCCCAGGAGGAGGCCAAACGCATCAAGGCCAGCGCCGACAGCGAGTACCGCGAGCGGAGAGCCGAGCTGCAGCGGCAGGAAAACCGCGTGAACCAGAAGAGCGAGACCCTGGAGCGCAAACTGGAGGGCGTCGAGCAGCGTGAGCGCAACCTCAACAACCGCGAAAAGGAGATAGAATCGACGCGCAGCCAGCTCGGCGAGCTCAAGGACAAGCAGCTGGAGCAGCTGGAGCTCATCTCGGGGATGTCCAGCTCGGAGGCAAAACAGACCCTTCTCGACGCCATGGAGGTAGAGCTGCAGCAGGAGTCCTCGCGGCGCCTCCGCCAGTGGGAGGCCCATCTCAAGGAAGAGGCCGACGAGAAGTCGCAGGAGATTCTGTCCTCGGCCATCCAGCGCAGCGCCTCGGAAATCGTCGCCGAGACCACCGTTTCGGTCGTCCCCCTCCCCAACGACGAGATGAAGGGGCGGCTCATCGGCCGCGAGGGCCGCAATATCCGCGCCCTGGAGCAGGCCACCGGCGTCGACCTTATCATCGACGATACGCCGGAGGCGGTGACCATCTCCAGCTTCGACCCCGTCCGCCGCGAGATTGCCCGCGTCGCCCTCAACCGCCTCATCCTCGACGGGCGTATTCATCCGGCCCGCATCGAGGAGATGGCTACCAAGGCCAAGGAAGAGGTGGACGCCGATATCCAGAGCGCCGGCGAGCAGGCGGCCATGAAGCTGGGCGTGCAGCTGCACCCCGAGCTTATCAAGCTGCTGGGTCGGCTCAAGTACCGCACCAGCTACGGGCAGAACGCCCTGGAGCACAGCATGGAGGTGGCCTATCTTTCCGGCATGATTGCCGCCGAGATTGGTGCCAACGTCACCACCGCCAAGAAGGCCGGCCTGCTGCATGATATCGGCAAGTCCGTCGACCGCGAGGTGGAAGGCACCCACGCCGCCATCGGCGCCGACCTCGTCAAGCAGTGGGAGAAGTCCCCCGAGGTTTTAAAAGGCGTCGCTGAGCACCACCTGGAGACCGCCGATACCTCCATCTGGGGCTACATCACCTCGGCGGCCGACGCCATCTCGAGCGCCCGTCCCGGCGCCCGGCGCGAGTCCCTGGAGAGCTACCTCAAGCGGCTCCGCGCCCTGGAGGAAATCGCCGACAGCTTCAAGGGGGTCGATAAGTCCTACGCCATCCAGGCCGGCCGCGAGGTGCGCATCCTGGTCAAGCCGGAGTCCATCGACGACCTGGGGGCCATGAGGCTGGCGAGGGACATCGTCAAGAAGGTGGAGGAGACGCTGGACTATCCCGGCCAGATTAAGGTCACCGTTATCCGCGAGACCCGGGCCGTGGACTATGCCAAGTAAGAAAGGCTGTCATTGCGAGCGAAGCGAAGCAATCTCAATGACCAATAGAGGAGATTGCTTCGTCGCCGGAGGCTCCTCGCAATGACATGAAGAGAAGCATGAAAATACTGGCCATCGGTGATATTGTCGGCCGGCCGGGGAGGCAGGCTATAACCAGGTTCGTCCGCGGCCTGCGCGACGAGTATGGCCTGGACCTGGTCATCGCCAACGGCGAGAACGCCGCCGGCGGCTTCGGTCTGACCCCCGACACGGCCCAGGAGCTGCTCGGCGGCGGCATCGACGTGCTCACCTCGGGGAACCACATCTGGGCGCAGAAGGAGATTATCCCCTATCTCGACGACGAGCTGCCCATCCTGCGCCCCCTCAACTATCCCCCCGGGGTGCCGGGGCGCGGCTATCTCAGGACGGGCAAGGTGCTCGTCGTCAATCTTATCGGCCGCACCTTTATGACCAACTACGACTGTCCCTTCCGCGCTATGGACGCCCTGCTGGAGGAGCTCACACCAAAGCCGTCGGTTATTATCATCGATTTTCACGCCGAGGCGACCTCGGAGAAGGTGGCCCTGGGGCGCTACCTGGACGGGCGGGTCAGCGCCGTCCTGGGCACCCACACCCACGTGGGCACCATCGATACGCAGGTACTGCCCGGCGGCACCGCCTATGTCACCGATATCGGCATGACCGGCCCGACCGACTCGGTCATCGGCGACGACACCGACGCCGTCATCCGCCGTTTCCTCTCCATGATACCCCACCACCTCTCGGTGGGCAGGGGCCGGCCGGTGCTTAACGCCGTCATGGTGGAGGTGGACGAGAAGAGCGGGCGGGCCACCGGCATCGAGCGCATCACGCGGGAGCTATGAGAGGAGGTTGCCATGCCAGCCGAAAGCAAGAGCCAGCAGAGAGCGGCGGGAATGGCTCTGGCCGCCAAGCGGAGAGAGATACCCGTCAGCCGTCTCAAGGGCGCCGCCAAAGATATGTATGACTCCATGACCATCGCACAGTTGGAGGAGTACGCTTCCGGCTCCACCAAAGGCAAACCGGAGCACAAGGGTGACTGACGGCGGGCCCGAAGGCGCCATAAGCCGGGTAGACCTGCACCTCCACTCGACCGTCTCCGACGGCAGGCTCACCCCGCCGGAACTGGTAGCCAGAGCGGCCGGCCTGGGGCTGGAGGTCATCGCCCTCACCGACCACGACACCATCGACGGCATCGTCCCGGCGCTTGAAGCCGCCAAGAAATTCCCCGGCCTGAAGCTCATTCCCGGCGTGGAAATAAGCACCGACCTCCCCGAAGGCGAGGCCCACGTCCTGGGCTATTTCATCGATTATACCGATAAAGACCTGGCCGCCCAGCTGACGCGTTTCCGCGATTCCCGCCAGGGGCGGGCCCGCGGCATGATTGCCCGGCTGGCCGAGATGGGCATGCCCGTCGACTGGGAGCGCGTCCGGGAAATCGCCGGGGAGGGCTCCATCGGGCGGCCGCATATCGCCCGGGCGATGCTGGAAAAGGGCTATATCGAGACCTTCGAGGAGGCCTTCGATAATTATATCGGCCACGGCGGGCCAGCCTACGTGGCGCGGGAGAAGATGACCCCGGCGGAGGCGACGGCTTTAATTTTAGGCGCCCGGGGCCTGCCGGTGCTGGCGCACCCCTTCACCGTCGGCGACCCGGAAGAGATGGTGAAAAACCTCAAGCCGGCCGGTCTGGTGGGGCTGGAGGCCCATTACAAGGACTACTCCGAAGCGCAAATCGGGCAGCTTCTCGAGCTGGCCGGGAAATACGGCCTCATCGCCACCGGCGGTACGGACTATCACGGCATCGGCGGCAGCAGCGAGGTGACGCTGGGCGGTACCGATGTGCCGCTGGAATGCGCCGAGCGGCTCATCGCGCTGGCCGATAGCCGCTGCCGCAAGCTGGCCAATCTGTGAAATTTATTATATTATACTAGAGATGAATTCAACCGCCGTCTGGATTATTTTAATCATCGCCGGCTATCTCCTCGGCTCCATTCCCATGTCTTATCTCGTCGCCCGGGCGGCGCGCGGCATAGACCTGCGCAAACAGGGTACCGGGCAGGTGGGGGGCGGCAACCTCTGGCGGATGACCTCCCGCAAGTTCGGCCTGTCCGTGGGCATCTACGATTTCCTCAAGGGGATGCTCATGGTCTGGATCGCCCATACTCAGGGGCTGGACGCCGGCCAGCAGCTGATAGTCGGCCTGGCCGTCATGGTCGGTCACAACTGGCCGGTCTTCCTCCGCTTCCACGGGGGGCGGGGTATCGCCACCCTCTGCGGCATCGCCGTCATGCTGCCCATCCTCAACCCGAATGAAGTATCCCCCTGGCCTACGGTCATCGGCGCCTCCACCGTAATCCTGGTGACCGCCATCTTCCGCACCTCGCCGATCTCGGTGCTCCTCGGTGCCGCCTTTCTGCCGCTGACCAGCTGGCCCTTCGGCAGCTCCGTCCCTGTCATCATGGCCTTCCTGGCGATCTTCGTGATTGTGGTCGTCAAGCGGCTCACCGCCCAGCCACTGCCCGAGGGTATCACCATCAGCAAGCGGCGGCTCTATATGAACCGCCTGCTCTACGACCGCGATATCGCCGACCGCGGCGCCTGGCTGCACCGCAAGCACGCCGGGAAAAAGGAAAAGGCGCCTTGACCGGGCCGGAGACGCTGCGCTGCGCCGCCCACCCGGATACCGAGACGACGCTGCGCTGCGGAAAGTGCGGCCAGCCGATATGCCCCCGCTGCATGGTGCAGACGCCCGTAGGCACCCGCTGCCCGGACTGCGCCCGCCTCTACAAGTTGCCCACCTACCGCGTTTCCGCCGGTTATTATCTCCGGGCGGCCGGGACGGCGCTGGGGATGGCCATCGCCACCGGATTGGTCTGGGGAGTCATCGGCAATTTCCTGCCCTTCATCCTGCTCAACCTGTTGCTGGCCGCCGCCGTGGGCTGGGCTATCGGCGAGGTAACCGGGCTTGCCGTCAACCGCAAGCGGGGCCGCTGGCTGGCGGTTATCGGGGGTATCGCCGTGGTGATAAGCTACGGCGTGAACCTCTTTACCTTCGGCATG
>Ga0315555_1002284_pt1 | contig 13564 bp, 8 predicted proteins | sample SalMarSW160380MG_FD_202113 | JGI IMG/M metagenome (GOLD analysis project Ga0315555, IMG submission 202113) | Salt marsh sediment microbial communities from the Plum Island Ecosystem LTER, Massachusetts, United States - Salt Marsh Sediment SW1603-80 ... | reverse complement strand
ATTATATTCAACCTTTCATAAGTAGGATAAGAGTATTCGCCAGTAGGGGCAGCGGGATGAGCCATATCTAAATAAAGATTGTAAAAATTGTCTCCAAATTCACCTGGGACATCAAAGGAGACACTACCCTGACCGCTGCTATCAATGGTGTCATCTCCACCCATTGCCTCATCTCCAGCGTTATATACACTAATACTGTTAAATTCTGAACCGGGAACTGGTGTAGGGCCAGCTCGGTACTCTCCAGCCCCAGGATCCTCGGAGAAAGTAACTTGGAAGTCTACAGTAACACTTGCTCCTCTATTCACTCTATCAGTGGGATCATCAGAATCTATAGAGGCAGGTACAACTGTGTTGACTATATCAAAGCTATTGAAGAAATTATTATATTTAGAGTTCTCTTCATTGTCTTCACAATAAAGCACTATATCTATATCTGTTGGCTCCGGGACCTCCCAAGTAATATACTCAAAAGCAAATAATAGACGTAGATCTGTCTCAAAACCACCTGGTCCGGATACACAACCTTCCGTGTTTAAATGCCAATTCTCAGGCATTGTGCCCTCCAGAACTATAAATTCAGGGTTATCACGATCATACCGAAATATCACATATGACTCATTCTTTGCAGGTATTTCTAAATTAGGTCCAATTTTCACATCTACAAATCTTATATCATACCAACCATCCTCATCACGAATTGTTACATCTATACTATTTGGATATGTAGGATAAAAATTGTTCGTATCAGGCAAAAGAATATTTGTCGATGAATATGTCGGCTTAGGACTACTCCCCCCAGGGGTTGTAGCCTGAGCTGCACTTGGGCTGTCACCATATGGGAAAGCACCACCGATAGCATTTGACGTGTAGCCATCATCAGATGCATATGCCCATGCTTTATACCAATAAGTAGTAGCAGGGTTTACAGGTGTATGTATATAGCCTGTACCAGAACAATACCCAGTTGGAGGCACTGGATACATATCGTCAAAAGGATTACCTGGGCTCCATACCTGCATACTAGGATCAATAGTTGTATATTCAACATAGGCACCAACGGCACCATTACCATTACCCCATGATAAATCAATCCGAGTCTCACTAATAGCGATTGCTCCTAAACCTGAAGTAAATGTATTTGGTTTTGTTAAGAAATGTACTGTGCTACCCGTACTAACGTTAGCGGTATCAGTTCTATGTCTTACTTGTGCATAATAATATCCATGGGTCCCGGCTATTACAAGAGTTAGCCCTACACTAAACGTTTGTCCTGTGGTTTTACTTCCAGTCCAACTAGTATAACCAGATGTAGGTCCATGTTGACCTTCATAAGAGTAGAAAAACCTATATTGACAAGGTGTACCATCACCATCATCAGTTACTTGTCCCCATGTAGTGAGAAATGTTTCTTCAACGCCTGTCGGCTGATTTGTTTGACCCGTTGGAACAGCTGGAACACGATAAACAATTTTAAGTCGCGGAGTATGTTCAGTTTCATCATGATCATCTGAGCAGTATCCAGCAGCATAACCTGCGACAGTACCTTCGCTCTTGTCATCTATTAACCATCCATAATTGGGATAATTACCTGAATCAAACACAAATCTCCTTACACTTGCGGTAACATCCCAGTCATACCAATCATTTATACTTTCAAGCTGAACATCATCAACTCCATCCCCACCAAAATTTATTACTTCATCACCATTGAGATCCCGATAACATCCACCATAGCCCGAGACAGGATCGCTGTTCCAATAACTTGTTCCAATATCATGATTCCAACTAGCATCAGTAGTACTACCACCACCAGTACCCTCATTCCAATTACAGTCTAATTCCCAACAGGCATGATACCGACCAACAGGGTTATTACCAGCCCAGCTATCATACCACAGATTTAACTCCGCGTTCGTAATGTAACTCGAGTCTGGGAGATCCTCCAAATACAAACTAGAGAGATCAAAATAAAGTACAAAACGGTCTCTCCATTCCCTAAGGAGTGGGACAAATTGAGGATCTACACATAGTTCATTCCCATTACCATAATTAGTATTTGGATAACGTTCACGGAGATAAGCAGCCTTGTCGCCGGAGTCCATCACTAGCCATACTGTCTTTGTTGTATATGGTGGCTCCTCCCCGCCAGCCTTAACAGTAGATGGTATAAAAATAATCATCGTAGTAAAACTAACTAAAACCATAATCAAAACTACAAAAACAGAGAATAACCTATTCTCCCTGTGAATAACTCTACCTAATGCCTCTTCCTTCTCTCTCCATTTCATCCCTTATTCCACCTTTTAATATTATTATTTTAATTATTGGCATGTCAAGTTCTGTCACTAACAATATATAAACCCACCCTGTAAAAATCAACAAACTGACAAAATAACACCCACGAAAAAACTATGATTAAAAACATAACGGAGAAAACGATAACTTAATCAATACATTTTCTATTTTTTCGCTCAGATACTGATGTATGAAGCAAAAGTAACAATTGGACTTAAAAAAGGAGTCTCAGATCCGGAAGGAGCTAACACATTGAAAGCTTTGAAGCTTCTTGGTTTTGAAAACGTAAAGGAAGCTAAAACAATTCGCACTGTAGATCTTCTGATTGATGGGAAAAGCAAGGATGAGGTAAAGAAAAGCGTTGAACGGATGTGCCAGCGTTTGCTTACAAACCCGGTTATTCATACATATAAAATTGAAATTATCAAAAAATAATTGTTTGGGGAGTAATAGTGGATATCGACAGATTATTTAAGAAAAAAAATGTAGATTTCGAATGTTATGAAATTGATCTTTTTTCTGCTTCTGATAAGGAATTAGTTGCTATTAGTGATCAGATGGGTATCGCCCTTGCATTACCCGAAATGAAACGTATACGAGATTACTTCAAAGGTAAGAACAGAAATCCTAATGATATCGAGCTTGAGGCTCTTGGTCAGGCATGGTCTGAACATTGCTGTTATAAGTCTTCTAAGGTTCCTTTAAAACAACATATTTTTGGAATCGAAGAAGACAAAATTATTGCAAGAGAAGATGCAGGTGTAGTAGAGTTTGACAAGGATCATTATTATTGCGCAGCATTAGAATCCCATAATCATCCATCTGCAGTGGAACCCTATGGTGGTGCTGCTACAGGTGTTGGTGGTATTGTTCGAGATATTTTTTGTATGGGTGCTCAGCCGATTGCTTATATTGATCCATTGTTTTTTGGCCCTCTTGATTTACCACAAAAAGAAGTTCCCAAAGGAACAAAACACCCTAGATTTTTATTTAAAGGCGTGGTTGATGGTATTCGTGATTATGGTAATCGTATAGGTATTCCAACGCTTTCAGGCCAGGTTTATTTCCATAAAGGTTACACAGGGAATTGCCTGGTAAACGTTGGTTGCGTTGGTGTGATGAAAAAAAAGGAAATGATACACAGTCATGCAAAAGCACCAGGGAATATCTATGTTTATGTTGGCGGAAGAACCGGTCGAGATGGTATTCATGGTGTAACCTTTGCAAGTGCTGAGCTTACTGATGATAGTGAAGAAGGTAGTCGTTCTGCTGTTCAAGTTGGTGATCCCATTACTAAAGAACCTGTTATTCATGTTACACTGGAATGTAATAGAAGAGGTCTTCTCGAAGGTTTGAAGGATTTTGGTGGTGGTGGGCTTTCTTGTGTCTGTGGTGAGCTTGCTTATGATGCTGGTTTTGGTGCTGAAATACATTTAGATAATGTCCCACTTAAAGAAGAAGGACTTGCGCCTTGGGAGATATGGGTATCTGAGAGTCAGGAACGTATGATGTTTCTAGTCGCCCCTGAAAATGTTGACAAGGTTTTGCATATTTGTAAACAATGGGATGTAACAGCAGTTGTTGTTGGTAAGGTCATTAATGAGAGAATTACCCGGGTTTTCTGTAAAGGTGAGAAAATCCTTGAGATGGATATGGATTTTTACACAGGCGGTCCTGTTTATGATACTTGCCAAAGACCATACACCGTTCCTAAAGCAAAAACGGGTAAAGATAAAGATTTCGAAATTCCAGATTCGAATAAATCATTAAAGAAACTACTTGCTCTTCCAAATATAGCTAGTAAAGAATGGGTAATTCGTCAGTATGATCATGAAGTTCGAGGGAATACAGTAATTAAACCATTGCAGGGTAAACTTAATTTTGAAAGTCATGGTGATTCAACTGTTCTAAAGCCTTTGGAAGATTCTTTTAGAGGCCTTGCTGTTACTGCTAATATTAATCCACGTTTTATGGAAAGAGATCCGTATTGGGGTGCGTTTTCTGCAATTGATGAAACCTGTAGAAATCTAGTAGCAGTTGGTGCAGTTCCTGATTCTGTTTGTGATTGTTTGAATTTTGGTAATCCTGAAAAACCTGAGAAAATGGGCGAGTTTTATGAAGCATGCAGAGGTCTTGGTGATGCTGCTAGAGCATTAAAACTACCATTCATGTCAGGAAACGTAAGCTTCTACAACGAATCAGTTAAAACAGCTGTACCACCCACACCAGAAATATTAGGAATAGGAATTGTAAAAGACATAAGAAAATGTGTAACATCTGACCTAAAAACAACAGGAAACCCCGTCTATCTAGTCGGTAAAAACACAGAGAAAGAAATGGGAGGATCAGAATACTATAACATACTAGGAAACAACGATGGAATTGTACCAAGAGTAAACACAAAAACCCTAAAAAACTGCATAAAAGGCATACTATCAGCTATTGAAAAAGAACATATCGCCTCATGTCATGACTGCAGCGAAGGCGGAATAGCAGTAGCGCTGGCAGAGATGACTATCGGTGGAAACCTAGGAGCAGCGATTAATCTAACAAACGTTGGAAAAGGTTTGAGATCTGATTTCAAACTATTCTCAGAAACAAACACACGATGGATAATTGAAGTAAAAAAAGAGAAACAAAAAGAATTTGAAAAAACACTTGAAAAAAACAAAACACCATATACAAAAGTAGGGGGAACCAAAGGCAACAAACTGTTGATAAAGGACAATGGTAAAACCATCGTTGACCTAAAAATAAATGTTCTAAGAGATCTATGGAAAAACTCTATATGGGATATAATGGGTTAATATTAGACCAATAATTTGGATAGTTCAACAGGACTTATGTTATTTTTGACCAAAAACTATATATATTAATGCCGTATTAATATTACATTAAGGAGACATTAATATGGTAAAAGCCATAATAAATATTAATGAACATACAAATAGACTTTTGAACATTCTTAAAGCTAAGTATGGTCTAAAAGATAAAAGCCAAGCTATAAATAAAATGGCTGAACAGTATGAAGAAGAAATTTTAGAGCCTGAATTAAGACCTGAATATGTTGAAAAAATCAAAAAAATTAGAAAAGGTAAGTACCATAAATTTAGCTCCATTGAAGAATTAAGAAAAGCGACAAGCGAAGGTTAATCAATGTATAACTTTCACATCAGTGAACACTTACTAAAGATTTTATCAAAAATTGCAAAAAAAGATAAACGGTTATATGAAAAGATATTGAAAAAGATTGATGATATTCTCCAATCTGACAATTTAAATCATTATAAGAACCTGAGACATGACATGAAAGATTCCAAACGAGCGCATATTGGCCCTTTTGTCCTCGTATTTCAATATGACAAAAAAACAAATACAATTAATTTTGATGATTTTGATCATCACGATAAAATATATCGAAGATAGCTTGTCTCCCTGCATCTCATTTTTTGGAGGGATAACCTAACCTAAAAAATAAACAAAAACATTAAATCACCAAAGAAACATTGCTACATCAAGTGATGAACGAACCCTTCCTGAGACCCAGCGGTCTGTGATGAAGATCTTGAGTACTGAAAAAAAACATTTAATAGATATGCTCACTTAGCATATCCGAGATTTTTTCTAAAAACAACAAATCCTCTTCTGTAAAAGCATTCTCCTTATCTGAATCAATATCAATCTCACCAACAACCTTGTCTTGTTTTTTTATTGGAACAACTATCTCAGATTTCGTAGAAACAAAACAAGAAAGATAACGATCATCAACATTAACATCAGGGACTATCTCAGTTTCACCACTACTCGCTACCGCGCCACAAATACCACTACCAATTGGTATCCGAACGTGTTCCGTAGCATGAGGACCCCTCCATGGACCAAGAACCAGCTCATTATTTTCAACTAGATAAATACCAACCCAGCTATAATGATCAAAATTTTCAAAGAGAAAAACAACAACATCCTCTAAAACATTAGACGAACTAGCAATAACTCTCTGTATCTTGTTTTCAGCCAGCTCATAACCCAAAAACCATCAGCCTCACAACATTTTTTTAATACTCACTAAGACTTTTTTGAGTATCCTTCAGTCCAAGATCCATAGTTGTAATAGTCTCATCACTAGGTAATTCTATCCGCCCATATTGACCACCACCACCCGGATGAATAATCACTCGGTTCTCACGAAATGCCTGTATCGCCTCAGCTATAGCTGGTGCAGTAACCCTAGAGACCTCCTCAATACTGCAATCAAGTAAAACATTAATCTCACTTTTACAAGTAGATACAAGCTCACTCCACCGACGGTTCACTGTTTGTGTAAACGGGTTCCGTTGACCAACTGCTTTTGTAATAATCTCAGTCATAGGAATAAGATGAACATATGGTGGCCTATGCTTAGGGTGATGTGGCTCAGGGAAATCAGCACGTTCATTAATCCTATCCTTCACACCTTTTTTAATTCGTTTACCACAGCTACATTTCCAACGACGACGAACAGCCTCATCAAGACTATAATGAGTGTAACAAGACCGACATGCGGATTCATGATACTTCCCCTCCGCAGGTGGCAACCCAACATTCAATAAAGGCTTATTACCACCAGTTCTAAGAATTGCTTTTTTAATCTCATTATAAGTAACATCCTTCACCTCGAAACGATTAAACTCTCTAGCAACACGAGCAGGATGAGGACTATGGCAATCCGAGTTAGTCAAAAAAGTAAGACGATGTAGCTCCTTTATTTTATCAGCAAGATCCGTATCAGCACTAAGACCAAGTTCAACAAAAGACACATAACTCGCTTGATCACCATAACACTCCTCTAATGAGTCATAAGAAGAATAAATCGCAGTATACGGTGTAAAAGCATGAGCAGGACCAACTAGAGCATCGACATCACGTGCAACCTCAACGAGTTCCTCACCACTCATATCAACATTAGGCCTACCATCACTCTCAAGGTTCTTAGACCTAGACCTAATACGTTCTTTGAAATCCGTTACCGCAGAAAAATCTGGGAAAAACAAAAGATGATGAACCCTTTTCTGAGCCTCAACCTCACAGCTAAGAATAAAACGAGTTTTATCAAACTCAAAAGTCCCCTCATCAACAACACTACAACGCCGTATCTCCTCCATCCAACCACTATGAAGACAATCACCAGTACCAACAACATCAATACCCTTCAAAGGAGCCACTAGAGCAATATTCTGAATACTCATCTTCTCACTAGTCGCACTAGAAAAACGAGAATGAATATGTAAATCAGCGTTAACAATCATCAAAGCCCCACATAACTGAAATATCCTACTAGGTTTTAGTATTTAACGAAAAAAAGGAAAAAAGAAGAGGTTATTTTAACTTAGTTCCGCACTCCGGACAAAACAAGTCATCTTCTCCCCCTAGTTTAGCACCACACTCAGGACAAAAACTAGTCTTAGATTTAGACTTCTTCTTCGATTGTTTTTTACCAGGTTTCACAAGTGGCATACCAACTGGTATTTTCGTAATAAAAAACTGAGTATTCGCCATCATCTCCATAACACCAGCAACAATCAATATTATACTACCAAAAATAAGCAACTGAGCACCAAAACCAAGACCCCAACTCATTTTAAGAGGAACAGAAACCGATACATCCTCCTCTTCAACAACTATATTAAATGTCTCTTGACCACCAAGTGGAGAACCAGAAATCGAATTCAATATATCATCAAATGGGAGATCATCACCACCAGCATCACCAGCAGCAGAACCAAAAAGACCACCAATAGCAAAAAGAACAATTATGAGCAAAATAAAAGGTATAAGAAGCCTAACACCACGCCATATATACTTCCAACCCAGCTTCTTACTATGATAAATACCAATATTACCAACTATAAGGAAAATAAGACCAATACCCAATATCAACGAAAAGGGTATAGAAGCCGTACCCATAGGCATAGGACCATTCGGAGTTGGAAAAGTCATCTGAACACCATTAACACCATCCACCATCAACAACTCCTGCATACCAGAAGTCTCAAGCGCCTCCAGACCACTAACCCCGGAAATCTCTGAAACCTCATAAGACACCGAATACCATGGGTTCAACAAACCAAAAATAATCACAATTATCCCCACAAAACAAAGAATATTACCAATACTCTTCAAATTCAAACCATCAATATAAAGCATCGAAAGAATACGTGGACCAAGACCATATTTTTTATGCCGCCGATAAATAAAAAAACCAACTAAACAAAACGAGAGAACAGTCAATGAAACAAAAATTAAAACAAAATTGTAAATAAACCACTCAGCGAGAAACATCGTATCACTAGCCTCCGGGAGACTACTACCCCAGCTGACACCATCCCACATCTTGTTACCACTAAGATCCTCTCTAAACTTTGGACCCTGCGGCCCAATCTGACCAAAAACCGCAGAAGCAGCAAACTCAGAGAGATCATCAACATCTTCACCAATCTCACCCCATCTACCACTAAAATCAAGCCAAGATTTACCCTCCAAAGACTCAAGAGTGTAACCACCAAGTTTCAAAACCTTTCCATTATCACCAACAATATCATTCGATATACCAAGTTTACCAGAATAAGACCGTAAATAATTCGCATGAGAGCCCCTCGCAACATATACCTGTATATGATCACCTTCACGCTCCACCTGATCCCATGTAGCTCGCTGCCCACTATAATGCTGACTATAAGCAACCCATCTAGAACCACCACCAGGGATGACGACCTGTACCATCTCCCAGTCACCCTCATGCTGATTCAACTCCCCCTCGTTAAAAGCATAAAACATCCAATATTGAATAACAGTTGAAGCCCCAGAAGCATTAACATAATAATACACAGTATACCCATAGCTATTCATCACACTTCCATAATGAGTCACAACTCCATTGTCATCAATCGTACCATGAATATTATCATAAAAACAAGACTCCTCTACATCATAATCAATACAACCATAATCTGAGTTATCCAAATGATAAGAAGCACTAACAGGGTAACAAGTCTCCTCACCCTCAAAATACAATATCGGTGCAAACTGCGAAGCAAGATCATAGTCCTCATCCGCACTGGCAAAAGAACTCATCAAAAACATAGATAAAAGCGACAATAATACAAATAAAATGATACATCTAACAAAACAACCTCTAAAACCTATTTGTTTATTCCTCATGTGTTTTCTCCCCCAATTAGATGAACGTAATATTACGCGATATTTTTAACACTTTTTAAAAATACAACAGCCCTAAAAAATAGTCATTTAATATAGTAACATTTATTAGCCACTACTCCATATGAAAACATGCGAAATTCGACGTTTGCGATGGGATGAAAAAATCCTTGTAAAAAACCTACTGAATTAGTGTAAATACTAATACATGAGGTGAAGGCTATGAATGAGAAAGAAAGTGAACGAAACGGAAGATACGATACCGATTCAATTAAGGTCCTTGAGGGGCTTGCAGCAGTTAAACAGAACCCTGCTATGTATGTCGGTAGTACTGATGAGAGAGGATTACATCATCTTGTCTATGAGGTAGTTGATAACTCAATAGATGAAGCACTTGCAGGTTTTGCGATAAGAATCAGTGTTTCATTAAACAAGGATGGATCCGTGACAGTTATCGATGATGGTCGTGGTATCCCTGTTGCAATACATAAGAAATACAATAAATCCGGTGTAGAACTAGTCATGACCACACTTCATGCAGGTGGAAAATTTGATAGCAAGGCCTATAAAGTCTCAGGAGGACTACATGGTGTTGGAGTATCTGTTGTTAATGCTCTTTCTACCTGGCTTGAGGCAAGAGTTCGTCGTGATGGAAAAGAGTATTACCAGAAATATGACCATGGAGCAGCAGTTGAGCCTTTGAAAGAGGTTGGCACCGCTGAAAAAAGTGGTACAACAATTACCTTTATGCCTGATGGCGAAATTTTTGAAACAGTTGATATTAAATATGAAACTATATCTGCTCGACTTAAAGAGATGGCTTTTCTTAATGCAGGTTTACAAATTGAGCTTACAGATGAACGTTCTGACAAAACTGAGATTTATAAGTACGATGGAGGTATCAAAGAGTTTGTTCGTCATATAAACAGAAACAAGACACCCCTTCACCCAGAACCTATTTATTTACATGCTGAAAAAGAAGATGTTGAAGTAGAAATAGCAATACAATATACTGATGGATATACTGAAAATATTTTTACTTTTGCAAATAATATTAACACACATGAAGGTGGTACACATTTATCTGGTTTTAAGGGAGCGCTTACTCGTGTATTGAATGATTATGGACGTAAGAACAATTTGTTTGATGGTATCGATTTTAGTCTTAGCGGAGAAGATTGTCGTGAAGGAATAACATCAGTTATTAGCGTTAAAGTTAGAGAGCCGCAGTTTGAAGGGCAGACTAAGACCAAACTTGGAAACTCAGAAGTTAGAGGAATTGTTGAAAGTTTAACTAATGAAAAACTAACTGAGTTTTTTGAAGAAACACCAATTGTTGCAAGAACCGTTATTGAAAAAACAGTTACTGCTAGCAGAGCTCGTGAAGCAGCTCGAAAAGCTCGTGAACTGACTCGTCGTAAAGGACTTCTTGAGTCATCTGCACTTCCGGGTAAACTTGCAGATTGCAGTTCACGTGATCCAAGTAAAACAGAAGTGTATATCGTGGAAGGAGATTCTGCAGGCGGTTGTTTTTCAGGAGAAACGAAAATTGCACTAGCGGATGGAAGAAATATATCATTTAAACAACTTGTAGAAGAAGACATCAAAGGGAAAAGAAATTTCTGCTATACAATAAAAAATGATGGCAGAATTGGTATTGAGGAAATAAAAAATCCTAGAATTACAAAAAGAAACGCAGAAGTAATCAAAGTTATTTTAGATAACAAAGAAGAAATTGTATGCACACCAGATCATCTCTTTATGAAGAGAGATGGCAGATATAAACAAGCAAAAAATCTAACACATAAAGATTCACTTAGGCCCCTAAGAAAACAACTCTCAAGATTGGGTAAAAGAATCACTATAAAAGGCTATGAATTAGTATATGACAACAGAGATCATAGATGGATATTTACACATATTTTGTCAGATAAATGGAATATCAAAAACAGTGTTTATTCTGCTGAGGATGGATCTCATAGACATCACGTAGATTTTAATAAGTTAAATAATAATCCGACTAATCTTACTAGAATGGAAAAACAAAAACATATGAGGTTTCACATAGATTTTGCACATAAGACAATCCATACTGAAGAAGTCAAAGAGAAATGTAGAAGAATTAAACAGACAAAAGAATTCAGAGAGAAAATGAGTAGGAGAATGAGACATCCAAAGACGAGGAAAATTCTCAGTGAACAGGCAAAAGCTCAATGGAAAAATCCAGAATATAAAGAATTCATGAAAAGAAAATACTTAGAATTTTACTATGAAAATGAGGAATATAGAGACGAAACCTTGAAGCGTCTATACGATGAACAAAAAAAGTATTGGGATGATGAAAGCAATAAAGAACAACAATCAAAAAGAGTAAAAGAATATTTTGAAAAACATCCTGAACAACGAATTAGGCTTTCTGAAATATCTAAAAAACAGTGGCAAGATCCAGAATTACTTGAATGGAGATGCAAAAAAACAAAAGAACAATGGACGCCTAAATTCAGAGAAAAAAGAATGAAAGCATATAACAAAACCTATTACAAAAAGACAATAAAAGCCTTACATGAAATCTTTGAGAGGCATAATGAAGTAAATGTAGAAAAATACAATAAATTAAGACAAGAGAGAAACGATAACACATTGCTTAGGTTTGATACATTTATTAATAGGTTCTTTGCAGGAAATAATAAGGCAGCAAAAGAAGCTGTAGCAAACTATAATCATAAAATAATTGACATAATGAAACTTGATGAAAAGATAGATGTTTATGATATTGAGGTACCAAATACACATAATTTTGCATTAGCAAGTGGGGTTTTTGTTCATAACAGTGCAAAGCAAGGACGTGAACGTGAATTCCAAGCCATTCTTCCATTAAAAGGAAAAATTCTTAATGTTGAAAAAGCAAGAATGGACAAAATTTTGAAAAATAATGAAATATTAGCACTAATAACTGCTATTGGAACAGGTATTGATGAAGAATTTGAAATTGAAAAAGCACGTTATCATAAAATAATAATTATGACTGATGCAGATGTAGACGGTGAGCACATCAGAACACTTCTTCTAACATTTTTCTTCAGATATATGCGACCACTTATTGAAGAGGGTTATCTATATATTGCACAACCACCGCTCTACAAATTAAGTAAAGGAAAGGAAATTGCATATGCCTATTCAGAAAAGGAACGTTCTGAGAAAAGTGAAGAATTAGGAGAAAAAGGTATTAATATTCAACGATACAAAGGTCTTGGAGAGATGAACCCAAATCAACTATGGGAGACTACAATGAATCCAGAGAATAGAACAATGATAAAAGTTACTGTTGATGATGCAGTGGAAGCTGATGAACTTTTTACAATTCTAATGGGTGAGAAAGTAGAACCAAGACGTGAGTTTATAGAGACACATGCTAAAGAGGTTGTTAACTTGGATATTTGAGGTGATCATATGGCTGATGAAGAAACTCCAAAAAAAGAATATATCCGTGCTATCGAGTTTGAGATGAAACGTGCATTCATTGATTATAGTATGTCAGTAATTATGAGCCGTGCTCTACCTGATATAAGAGATGGGTTAAAACCTGTTCATCGTAGAATTTTATATTCAATGAATGAGATGGGGCTTGTGCCAGAAAAATCATATAAAAAATCAGCAAGGGTGGTTGGGTTCACGTTAGGCCAGTATCATCCACATGGCGATCAAGCAGTATATGATAGTATGGTTCGTATGGCCCAAAAATTTTCTTTACGATATCCTTTAGTTGATGGGCAAGGTAATTTTGGTTCACAAGATGGAGATTCACCTGCATCTATGAGATATACCGAGGCTCGATTAGCAAAAATTTCTAAACTTATGCTCCAAGATATCGATAAGGATACTGTTGAATGGGTTGATAATTTTGATGGTAGTCTAAAGGAACCGATAGTACTTCCAGCGGTTCTGCCAAACCTGCTAATAAACGGCGCTTCAGGTATTGCTGTTGGAATGGCGACAAATATGGCACCACATAACATCTCAGAAGTGATTGATGGCACCATCCAGATGATTGACAACCCTGAGGTATCTACTG
>Ga0315555_1002278_pt1 | contig 13574 bp, 17 predicted proteins | sample SalMarSW160380MG_FD_202113 | JGI IMG/M metagenome (GOLD analysis project Ga0315555, IMG submission 202113) | Salt marsh sediment microbial communities from the Plum Island Ecosystem LTER, Massachusetts, United States - Salt Marsh Sediment SW1603-80 ... | reverse complement strand
AGAAGAACCGCCCAAGCTGGAAGCAGATTGCTGGTCAACCCTGTTCCCCCTGAAAAAGGGCGACGAATGGAGCTATAGAAAGCATGCCTGCATGCACTGCACCGAGGCCAGCTGTGAACAGGTATGCCCCACGGGAGCCATTTCACACGAAGGAGGAATTGTAGTCATTGACCAGGAGTGGTGCATTGGCTGTGGCTACTGCGTTCAGGCCTGTCCTTTTGGTGTTCCCCACAAAGACGAGCATCTGGGAACTGCCCGGAAGTGTACCTTCTGCATTGACCGGGTAAATAATGGTTTGCCTACTGCCTGCGCCGATGCCTGCCCAACCGGTGCAATTCAATATGGAACGCGAAGTAACCTGCTCACTACAGCCAGAGCGCGTGTTCAAACCCTGAAAAATAACGGAACTCCCAAGGCTAATCTGTATGGCGAAAATGAGCTGGGTGGTTTGCGTGTCCTCTACGTGCTCGACGATACTCCTTCCGCCTACGGGCTCCCCGAAGAACCAAAGGTAGCAACTTCAAAGCTACCCTTCCAATGGCTTGGTGGTCTTCTCACGGGTGGTCTGGTTGCCGCCTTACCGTTCTGGCTTATCTTCAAGCGGAAGAAAAAGGTCGAAGCCGAGTCCGAATAATACAATCAAGCAGGAGCAAGCATTACTCAGCCTGCTTATGGGGTTTATTTCGACCAGAGTGTGCTTCTTTTTTCCCGTTTAGATACGGAACGTGTTACAGAAGTGATGTCACCACAGGAAAGGCACTTCTATTTTGTTAGACGGGGTCCCTTCAGCACAGCCGACTGTCCATTAGTTCCTATTTACTACTATCACCAACCCTGACCCTGCCCCAAATAGCGACGACGCGCGCCAGTGACTCGACCGCAGACTCTTCAGTATCCACGTTTTTGCGAAAGCAAAGATCCATGTAATTAGTCAGTATCAGTTGTCCTACACTTTCAACAGCCGAGCGGATTGCTGCCAGCTGAGTCACCAGGCTTTCGCATTCCCTATCATCAACAAGCATTTTCTGGATACCCCGGACCTGTCCCTCAATCTTTTTCAACCTGTTCAGTATTACTTCCTTTGGTACCTTTGTATTTGTAGCCATTTTATTCCCTGCCTGTTTTCATTCCATTTATGTTTTACATTACTTATATCAACAGTATAACTAATAACAACCCAGATTACTATAACGATTGGTCGTATCACCAGCTGGATGGCCCAGTGTCAGACTGTCAAGGTATCCTTGGACAACGGTGACCAATATATATCCGTCCCTAATCAAGGGGTTGACAAAGAAGAGAATATATGATATACAATACCCTAGTAGGGTATTGCCTTCGGTTCGGGTATCTCAAGTACCCATGTAGTTACCCGGCCCATTAATGGGTCGGGTAATTATTCTTTATTAAAGTGATACCAACGACGAATTGGCCTCTCTCACTTATCGATAAACCTAATTCAGCATTGACCTTTACGAATTATCGTTCCCCCGCACTCGCCCCCAGATTGCCACCGCTCCTGACAAAGAGTTGATATCGGTTTTGGCGTTCGAACCTTTATAAAAGCAAAGCTTCATGCAGTTATTCAGTACTAGAGCGCCAATACCCTCAATACCAGAACGAACCGCTACCAGTTGCGTCACTATGTTCACACAACCCCGGTCGTCCGCTATCATCTTCTCGATGCCGCGAATCTGGCCCTCAATTCTCCTGAGGCGTTTCAGCAGCACCTCCTGCGGCACCTCTGTTTTTTCTTTTGTAGCCATAATATCCTCCACACAATATGGGAAGTTGATTATACCCTACGGGGTAGGGTATAATTCCTCTGGTCAGCATTAAGATGATAACCAGCATATTTTACCATTTGTCATCATCCCATGTCAGGATAAAAAGATTAGGAGGTACTTCTTGTGCACGCTACAATTCAAAAACCGATTGATGAGATTCTGGAGTATTTCAAGCCAGATGAGCGGGTGTTTGTCGTTGGTTGCGGCAACTGCGCTGCCAAGTGTCATTCTGGTGGAGGACCAGAGACTGAGGAAATGGCAGAACGGCTCAAGCAAAGGGGTGTCAGCATTGCCGGCTGGGCTTGCACCGACAACGGGGTGAGCCTGTGTAAACTCGTAGTTACGCAGAAGATGTTGAATGAGCAGCACAAGGTGGAGACTGAACAGGCAGACTCCTTTCTGATTCTTGCCTGTGGACAGGGTATCCATACTGTCATGGATGCCACCGACGGCGGCATAGTTCATCCCGGGTGCGATACAATCTTTGGCGGCGAGACCGTTACTGACGACTTTATCACTGAATATTGCTCTCTCTGCGGTGAGTGCATCGTGGAGTATACCGGAGGGCTGTGTCCGGTCACGCTCTGTGCCAAGAGCCTGCTTAACGGTCCTTGCGGAGGCGCTAAGAACGGGAAGTGTGAGGTGGACAGAAACCGTGATTGCGGCTGGCAGCTTATCTACGACCGGCTCATAGCACTCAGCCGATTGGATGAGATGGAGAAATACAAGATGCCCAAGAACAACTCCAGGTGGAGCCGACCACGTTCCCTGACTATCGGTGAGGGAGAGGCAACCTTCAAGTCCCTCTCTGGTGAACGAAAGGTCGCCAGCCACGCATAGACCAATGCCGACTTTAAACGAGGAGCAGGGTGAAAAATGAGTAAACTAAAACAGGCAGTGGAAAGCGGACAATTTGTGGTCACAGGAGAAATCGGACCACCCAAGGGGGTTGCTCTAGATAAATGCCTTCATGATGCAGAGACGCTGCGGGACTATGTCACCGCTATCAATGTCACCGACCTGCAGAGTGCCATAATGCGCATCGGCTCACTGGCCGTTTCTGCCAAGCTGGTTGAGCGAGGCCTGGAGCCAATCTACCAGCTTACCTGTCGTGACCGTAACCGGCTGGCACTTCAGTCGGACCTACTCAGTGCGTGGGCACTGGGGATAGAGAATGTGCTGTGCCTCACTGGTGACCATCCCGCACTGGGTGACCATACTGAAGCGAAACCGGTTTATGACCTCGACTCAGTGCAACTGCTCAAGGCAGCCAGCACGTTAAACCAAGGGTATGATATGGCAGATCATGAACTGGAAAGCGTGCCCGACTTCCTCCTGGGCGCAGTGGTGACGCCGGGTGCGGAACCCCTGGAGCCGCAGATAATCAAGATGAAAAAGAAGATTGAGGCTGGAGCCAGGTTCTTCCAGACGCAGGCCATCTACGAGCCGGAGAAGTTCGAGCACTTCATGAATCAGGTGCAGGGCTTCAACATACCTGTTATCGCTGGAATCGTGATACTCAAGAGCGCTGGTATGGCCAAATTTATGAATGAGAACGTAGCTGGTATCAGTGTTCCCGAGGCCATCATTCAGGAGATGGAAGAGACAAAGAAGGAGGACCGCAGGAAGAAGGCGGTAGAAATCAGCGCACGGACCATCCGACAGGTCAAGCCGCTCTGCCAGGGAGTCCACATTATGCCGCTGGGATGGGACGAACTTATACCTAAGGTCATTAGCGAGGCGGAACTCGGCCGGGAGGTGAGAGCTTTAAGTGGGGAGGGGTAACGCCAACGGGCAGGTCTATATACAAGATTCCACTGGTGGATGACGACCCAGACTTTGTTACCGCAACAAAGACAGTTCTGGAGTCAAGGTCTGATTACACGTTGTTCACCGCCAGCGATGGCGTTTTCGCTATGTCGACTGTAAAGACTGAGAGACCTGATAATCTTGGATGTGCTCATGCCCTTTGAAGGTGGGTTCACAGCAGCCAGAAAGCTGAGAGCTGCCCCCGAATTAGGCTAAATTCCAATACTTCTGTAGCCGGCAAAAAAACCAAGCTCGTGTATTATATTAATTGACATGGCGCGATTACCGGGTAAATACAATCGAACACATCTTTCTCCCTTCGACAACCTGGCTCAGGAATATGACGCCTGGTTCGATAACGAGGGAAGACTCATCTTCTCTAGTGAGGTGCAGGCGTTTAGAGAGCTATTACCATTCCTGCCAAAGCCCTGGCTTGAAATAGGTGTGGGCAGCGGACGCTTTGCCCAGGCACTTGGTATAGAGACGGGTATTGACCCCTCAGCTAGGCTCGTTGAAATGGCAAAGAAGAGGGGTATAAATGCTCTACTAGGCGAAGGAGAGCAGGAATTCTTTGATGAAGAATCACTCGGCACTGTCTTTCTAATTGTAACACTGTGTTTTCTTGATTCGCCGCTGGATGTTCTGAAGGAAGCGAACCGCATCCTGATGCGGGGAGGCAAGATAGTGCTGGGGCTGGTCCTGGAGGAAAGTCCCTGGGGTCGATTTTACCAGCTGAAGAAGGTAGAGGGACACCGCTTCTACAAGTACGCCACTTTCTATCGATATGATGATGTGATAAGACTTATGGCTCAGGCAGGTTTTATGAACGAGAGAACTGTCTCGACCCTTTTTCAGAGTCCAGGAGAGGTGAGGGATGTAGAAGAGTCCAGGGAAGGCTATTTCCCCGATGCCGGGTTTACGATAATTGTAGCCGGAAAAGGGAAGGTGGCTGCCGGGCTATGAATAGTGGACAACACTATGAATGAGAATCTTGGGTCGCGAAGTAAACCGATGCTGAGGATAAAGAAAAGCCTATGCCTCGGCTGTGGGCTGTGTGTCGAAAGCTGCCCTCGGCAGGCAATTTCGATTGTCGCGACTACGGCTCAAATAAACCAGTACAAATGTAACCAATGCCGCCTCTGCCTTGAAGCCTGTCCGCAAGGGGCAATAGTAGAGAGTCGCCCCGTCTCGGAGGCAGAGCTGGCAATCACGGTTGGTTCGCTAAAGCAAACGGCTGACGACCTCATGAAACGCATTGAAAAGCTCAAGCGACAGAACACTACAACAAACAGGGGTAATTCAAGGAGGGTATGATGGTAACCGAAATTAACGACCAGAACTTTGAAAGCGAAGTCATCAAATGTGCCATACCTGTGGTGGTCGATTTCTGGGCGCCCTGGTGTGGGCCGTGTCGTCTGATTGCGCCGGTAACCGAGAAGTTATCGGAGGAATACGCTAACAAGGTAAAATTCTGCAAGCTCAACGTGGATGAAAATCCAGAGATGTCCCAGAAATATCGGGTGATGAGCATACCACTGCTGCTCTTATTTAAAGACGGGCAGCAGGTTGATGGTATCCTGGGTGCAGTGCCAGAAAGCATAATTCAGCCGAAAATCAAGGCATTACTCTCGTAATCCGCAGGGAGCAGGGAAAGTGGCCGACTTCAACGACATAGATGAGGCACGAAGACTGCTTGGGCTGGGCGAGGCAGCGACGCTCAAGGAGATTAAAAGCGCCTACCGCAGGCTGTCTCATCGTCATCACCCCGATAAACACGGCGGTGATGATGGAGAAGATGATTTGATGATGAAGAAATTGAACCAGGCGTACAAGCTGCTATTGGATTACTGCAACGACTACAGGTACAGCTTCAGAGAGGAAGACATAGGTAGGACCTATCCCTACGAGGAACACATGAGAAAGTGGCAAGACAAGTGGTTCCATAGTATTTAGGACAGGTGAATTTTATTACTGGAGGTGAGAATGAAAGTTTGTATTGTGGGTGCCGGAGACGGCGGCTCAACAGCAGCAATTCAGATTCGGCGCCTGGACAGTGAGGCGCAAATTGATATCTTCAGTAGTAGGGCCAGTCTGGGCTGTCCACCCTGTGAGATGCCTCTGGTGCTTGGCGGGACTATCGCCACCTGGGACGAACTCATTCGTGGCTTTCGGGAGCTTTCTTTCTGGGAGAGAAGAAATGCAGGTGTCCACCTGAATAGCCGTGTCACCGATATTAACAGACAGGAAAAGTGCATCGTCGCCGATGGCAAGAAGTACAGCTACGACAAGCTGATTCTGGCCCTGGGTGCTGTCCCGGTCATTCCTTCTGTGCCGGGACTGGACGGCGAAAACGAGTTTTCCCTGAGCACCGATATAGCGGATGGCATCGCTCTGAACGATGCTATTGCCCGGTCTACTGAAGCAGCCGTTATCGGTGGAGGGTCTATCGGGCTGGAAATTGCCAATGCACTTAAGGCGAGAGGTTATAGCAAAGTGTATCTGCTCGTTAGGGCAGGAATCATGCGAGCCTATCTAGACGAGGATATGGCAGAAAGAATTAGAGAGGTGCTTACGCAGAATGGGGTGGAGTTGATACTGCCGGCCAGGATAGAGAGCATGGCCACAAAAGGGAACAGGAAGCACATCGAACTTTCTGATGGGGAAGTAGACGTGGACTTCATCTTCTTTGCCACTGGTGCCAGACCCAATGTAGAGCTGGTCCAAAAAGCCGGACTAAAGATTGGTGAAACGGGTGCCGTAGTGGTCAACCAGCATCTGCAGACCAGCGACCCCGATATTTATGCCATCGGTGACTGCATGGAAAACTGGGATGTCGTTACCGGCTCGAAGAGGCAGCACCAGCTGGCTGCCAATGCTATCAGAACTGGCTATATAGCTGGCAGAAATGCGGCCTCCGATAATCAACTGACCTACGAAGGCACAGCGATGCCGTTCGTCACCAATGTGTTCGGCCACCAGATAGGAACGGTCGGTTTTACCGAGAGGGAGGCGAGAGAAAAGGGCCTGGAAGCGGTCTCTGTTGCGGTGGATACAGCCCGACTCAGGGACAGATTTAATGGCAAGCCGGCGCACTACAAGCTCATCGCTGATGCGAAGACGAAGACACTCGTCGGGGCACAAATAATCTCTGAGGAAATAGTGTCGGGGACAGTCGACAAGCTGGCTGTAGCTATCGCCTGCCATATGCCGTTGACGAAGCTGGTGCAGATTGATAGCTGTTACTCACCCCATGTGCAGGAAGACCAGATTGCAGCACCTTTACACCGGTTGATAGATAAACTCGGGGCAGGAAGTGTCTGATGGAGAAGGTGTCGTTGCCAGCCAGCTGCCCGGTGTGTGGTAACCCGATGGTTGGCGAACATAACGTGATTACGGCGCATTCCTCAGGACAAGCCGTGCCACTGGATGAGCTCCTCATCTCTGGCCACGCACCCGGTAACACCCCTGGCGTCCTGCTGGGCCAGGAAAATAGCCGCCTTGACCATCTTTTCGGGACCAACCAACCGTGACTTATCGTAGTCGGGTGGTAAATTGAATACATACCCTTCTGTAGCTACTCCCTGCGCCGGCTTGTAGCAGTTGACAGCGACGTTGTACTGACCAAGCTCTGCCGCCAGCGCGCAAGAGAAATGCTCAATCGCCGCCTTAGCCGTGCCATAGGCTACGCCAGTGACACTTCGGACCCTGCTATCGGCTGCTCCCGAACTGGTGTTTATGATACTGCCGCTCCTCTGTTTCATCATTGTGGGAAGGACAGCCTTGGTACAAAGGAAAGTCCCCAAAAGGTTAACACCTATGACAAGATTCCAGCGCCTGGTCGTCGTCTCAGTAAATGGGCCAGGGGCAGCCACCGCTGCGTTGTTTACCAGGATATCTATCTTACCCCACTCATTCAATACCTTCTGCACCATAGCCTGTACCTCATCCTCCACCAGGATATTAGTTTTTATTGCCAGAGCTTTGCCACCCGCAGCTGTGACTTCATCAGCAGTTTCAAGAATTGTCCCAGTTAAGCCAGACTTGAGCTGCTCCACTGTCCGTGCGGCAATTGCTACGCAAGCCCCCTCCTTGGCAAATCCGATAGCGACAGCCTTACCGATGCCCCTGCTGGCCCCTGTAATTATTGCGACTTTGCCATCAAGCTTTCCCATAATATTCTCCTTTCTTCCTGAGTACTTACCAGGCTGTAGGACTGTACCACAGGAAATCGGGCATGTCAAAAACGGTACTTGTGGGGTCTTATGTTAGTTGCGCTCAATATGTGCTCTACTGGTATTCCTCTTGCTACCAAAGCGTCAGCAATTAAAGAACGATGACAACGCCAGGGCACAGCTTCAGCACACATCAAGACGACTGTCTCCTCACGTGCCAGCTTTATCAATGCCAGCATATTTTCCTCGAATTCGTATGTTTGCATGTAATCAGCAAATCCTCGAAAGCTGGCATTACGCCAGAACTGGTTTGGTGAGTTGGCTCGTGGGCGACGCAGCCCCCCAAGGCCCGGCATATGCTGATAACCAATCCCCGCTAATCTCAGAGATTCGGGGAGGGTTTCCATGTTGAACTGTGGGTTGTGACGTGAACGAGGGATTGTACGAATGTCTATTACCTTTGTGACACCATTTAACTTCAGCAGGTCGATAAAGTCCTGCAGTATACGGGTGGAATGTCCTATAGTAAAAATTTTTCGCATATTATCAGTGACAATCACTTCAGATGCCAAGCTCCGTAAAGGTGGAACAATGGTGAAGGAGCATAGATAAGCCTACCACGACCACATATACCATCAATTATAACCTTTAACTGCAATAAAAACGTAATCTTTTGCCCTCAGGTCTATGAGTTCTTCACGACTCGTGCCTTAAGCCAGGACTTGGTTCCGTAACAATTAAGGAAAATGGCACAAGAAGTCGGCAGCAAGGTCCCCCTTGCATCGGGATGACACTTGCTCATAAAGCGGCTTCTCTCAGACAATCCACCTGCGCCTGACGTTGCGCAGACTCAACGCAAATAGAACGATACAGAATGCGCCGAGGATAAGAAAGTCAAGCGTGAAGGACAGGATATGCTCGCCGTTGACCGCCCCGTGGAGAATGTCGACACCGTAGGTCACGGGTAGTATGTAGGAAAGCGGACGTAGGAATACCGGTAGCGACATGATGGGGAAGAATAGCCCACAAAGGAATATCATCGGAAAGCGGAAAAAATTGGAAAATGTCTGGGCCTCGAAAATCTCGCTTACCGAGACCGCGATGAAGAGCCCGAGGAAGGTTGATACGATGCCGATGAGGATGATAGCTGGTACAACCAGAGACCACGCGATTCCCGAAAGGTCGGTCAGGAATGCGGCTATAATGACCGGGACGAAGGCGTTAACTATCCCAAAAAGGATAGCCCCAGAGGTCTTGGCAAGCATGAGGAGTTCCAGAGAGATGGGTGCCAGAAGCAATCGTTCAAAAGAACGGCTGCGTTTCTCAAAGGTAATGGTCACCGCCAGCATTGAGGTGGCCCCGAAGAGAATGGAGATGGTCATAACGCCCGGCAGGAGCGTCAGAACACTTTCCAGTCCGCTGCCGGACCTGATGAAGAACATGCCTGTCCATGCCAGCGGAAAGATAATTCCCCAGCTGATGTTAGGTGGCTTGAGATAGTATGCCCGCATATCTTTGGCGAAGATGTTCCAGAAAGCAATCCAGCGTTTCATTGATTTCCCCCACCCCCGGCTTTTTCCTTCTCACTTAGCATCAATCCCGCCTCAATGCCCGTAACCTGGACGAAAACGTCCTCCAGCGATGGCAGGTGCCGGCGGGCCTCGGTAACCTGAACTCCTCGCTCTTCCAGGAATCGCACCAGGGGGGCAACATTGACCAGTTCTACCGATTCGACTCGGACCTGTCCCGTAGTACCAGATTGAAACTGATACTGTGGGAAGGCTGAAGCCATTTCTCTGGCTAAGTCAACCCCGCCACTGGAGACAGAAAGAAGCAGCACGTTTTTGCCTTGAACAGGTTGCAGAAGGTCTGCCGTGCGGTTGGTCCTGACAATCTTCCCGTTTACAATGAAAGCAATCCGCTCACAGAGACGCTCGGCCTCCTCGATGTAGTGGGTGGTGAGAAAGACAGTCGTTCCCTGGCGGTGGAGACCAGCGATTATCTGCCTCACCTGGCGGGCGCTGGCAACATCAATACCCGTAGTTGGCTCGTCAAGAAACAGGATTGGAGGCTGATGGATAATACCGGCAGCAAAGGTTAGCTTACGCTTCATACCTTTAGAATAGCCGGCGAACTTGCGGTCAGCAGCATCCACGAGTCCGAATGTGCTTAAAAGCTCCCGTGCCCTCTTCTGTCGCTCGTTCTTCCGCATGCCGTAGAGTGCCGCACAGAAACAAAGATTCTGAAAACCGGAAAGTTCAGGGTAGAGATTGCTCTCATCGGGGACGATACCTATCAGGTGCTGGGCTGCCTTAGGATTACGGGTACAATCTATGCCACCAATTTTAACCGTACCCGCATCGAGACGTGCCAGTCCCGTGAGCATATTGATAGTAGTGGTCTTGCCGGCGCCATTGGGTCCTAGAAAGCCAAATAGCTCACCCTGGCTTACCCGAAAACTGATATCATCTACGGCAAGAACTTCGCCGTAGCGCTTGGTAAGCTCTGATACTTCCACAGCTGGTTGGTTATTTGACTTCATTATTTCATTTTTCCTGACTATTCCCATTACTTGTTTGTTCTTCAAGGCAAAGGGCACTGGATATTTGCTGTTGAGCCTGAATTAATGTTTCCTGATTGATGAAATAGTGGATACGGTAGCCACGTCTTTCGCCCTTAACCAGATCCACCGATTTGAGTACTCTAAGGTGCTGGGAGACTGCTGACTGCGTTATTCCCAACCGATGTGCCAGCGCATTCACACAGAGAGCATCTGGCTCTCGTTGTTTGGCAAGGAGCCTCAACAACTTCAGCCGGGTTGGGTCCGCTAGTATACTGAAAAGTGCTGCCTGCTCATCAATGCTTCTGTCATCCATTGCGGTAGTCCCTTATGAAATGCTGCTATCACCGGACATTTAGAATATTTTGGCGCTGATTAAACTGGCCACCCTGACGCCGACTATCACAAAAAGTGCAATTACAAAAGTCTCGAAGCCCGACTTCCAGCTTATGGCTCCCATTACAAGAGCTGCCAGCAAATCGGTGAATACAGCAAAAGCAAGGGCAGCCAACAAGCCATATTGCCGAAAAATAAATACCATAGCCACAATAAGGGGCAACGATATTAGCGTTCCCCCTATGGATACAAGGACTAGATTTACCTTAGTAGCATTGGCTATAACATTCGCCATACCAGCCATTCTGGGACAGAGAATGAATAGGGCAAAGCCAACTGAGGCAACAAGCGATTGTGTCATTTGTGTACTCCTTCTTTCAAGGCAGCTATGGTCCGTCTTATATACTTTGTAGTGCTAATGATAATAAGTATGCGCTAATAGACTTATTATAACATAAGAATATCTGGGAATCAGCCGTATCAATTGACTAGCTGCTTCCTCAGGGCAAAAGCCAGGAAAAAAGAGACAAACGTCGAGTAAAGGTAATAAATAACTCAATTTGTGACAAATGAGTTATTGTCTGGGTTTCTGTTTACGGCCCTGCATACAATCCGTATCCAAAGTATTCAAACAGGTGGAAAATGCTTCTGGGGAAAGACAGGGCATCTCTCGCGTTTCCCTTGGCAGAATATCCAATCACAAATTAAGTGCCCCTTAACCGCTTGCCTTCTTCTCAGGGAAAGCTTACACTTTCTCCAGGGTATTGAAAGCTGGCCTGACCGCTCTCCCTGTTTAATTGAGTGAAACGTTGACAGAGAGTAAATGGAAATATAGTATATGTCAAAGGAAAGAGGCAAGCGGCCTCGCCTTTTCTCCTGTCTAAATGGGGTTCAGGCGGTCGGCGGTTCAAATCCGCCCACCCCGACCATATTAATTTAGCGCCTGGTATTGTCCGGTCACGATGCCTGCTGTTTCAAAGAGGTATCTGATTTCATTCATCTCTTCACTACTGGGTCCTGTACCGATACCGAAGGTACCGATACCAATATATTCTCCGGGGGCCGGATTATCGGTAATCGTCCAGATAGCAAACTGTTGAACACGATATGTTTCAGTATAAAACTCTGGCAATTCGAGCAACTTCATAAGGTCACCACTAACCAGGGCATTACTTATTAATAGAATATCACTCCCTGAAGGGACTTCTCGTACCATATTGGCACAGGCAGCAGCGACCTCTACCGCTTCGATGGTTTCGTAAGGGTATACCACCACCAGTTTGTTTTCGATTATGAGCATACTTTGAATGCTGGCCGATTGTGAATTAAAAACAGTCCCAGGCAATATGGTTACTTCCAGGCTTTCATTACTCAAGGACGTAAGGCTTAACTCAATTATTTCAAGGCTGCCAGCACCACAAGCGCTCACGGTAATTAAACCCCTGTCCATAGCATCCAGGAGTTCAACAGGTACAGGTTCCTGGAAAGCCCAGTATTTTTCAGCCTGGATACCCGCTTTACCAAGCAGCGTTTCAATAGTTGCCATCTCTTCATCACTTGGGCCGGAACCAAAACCGAAATAACCAATGCCCGGATAAGCGTCAGGCCGCGGGTTATCGGTTAAAGTCCAGACAGAAAATTGCCGAACACGAAAGGTCTCCTGTTGGAAGTCTGTCAGACTGCATAGCTTTGCTAAATCATCCGTGACCGCACCCATATCCGGTACCAGGACGTCATCACTACCTGGTACATCCAGGAGCATGTTGGTGGAAGCAGCCTCAGCATATACTTCCCGATTTGTCTCGTTTGGGCTCAGCGTAATTATTCTGGTTTTTGTAACAATCATGCCGGATAAATCCGCCGACTGTGGCATAAACAATGTACCCGGTACTACGGTAACCATTAAAGTGCCATCAGCGTTAGAAGAGATGGTAAGCTTTATTTGGTCGAGGCTACCGGTGCCACAAGCCTGGAACTCAATTAGATTATCCGCACTGGCACTGATGAGTTCATTTTCCGGGACATCTGGAACAGAACTGGCAGGGGTGGTTGGAGCGGAACCCATTGCTGCCGTCCAGTTACCCGAATAACCGGTGGACATAGTATAGGTCCCTTCCATAAAGTCACCGTCAGCATAAACAGTGCCGCTGTAATCAATTGTTACTGTATCCCCATTTACCGCAATTGCTGTGCCAAATACCACATTATTACCCTCGACGCCACCATGTACCGTAGTCTCCCGGGTATAATCAAATGTAACGCTGGTAATGGTCATCTCTCCGCTTAATAACTCTTCGGTCTGTACCAAAACAGCCGATAAAGTGCCCTCTTCTTTCCCGTCGCTCCGGTACCATTCCCCGTTCCACATTCCACTAATATCAAGGGAGCCAAGAACTGGTATCACATCAACGAAGCAAACATCTATAGCCGTAGCCCCATCATCATCGGTGACCCTTAAGACTGAGCTATAATGACCGGCTGTGTTGAATACATGGGTTGTCAAGCAACTTGTATCGTTACTCCAATCATAAACACCGTCACCATCGAAATCCCATTCATATTTAACAATTGTCCCATCAGCGTCTGCCGCTCCCCCAGTATAGTAAGAAGTTTCACCTACCTGCACGGTGAAGTCACCGCCGGCATTGGCAATCGGTATGCTATTTACCGGTTTGCCACCGCCACCACACCCACCAGGAATTGCCGACGCAGCCATCAAGCATAGGACTATTACTAATAACCTTAACCGCTTCATCATCCACCTCCTCTATTGATTTCAGGTGGACTGGACATATCGTGTGCAGGGAATAGCACCGCGAACATTACGAGTCAACATGCCGAGAACGGTCGGCCCGTAAATGGATAAGAGTCGATTGAGAAAAAGAGAAGCTCTGCGGTTACCATAAACAT
>Ga0315555_1002277_pt1 | contig 13574 bp, 9 predicted proteins | sample SalMarSW160380MG_FD_202113 | JGI IMG/M metagenome (GOLD analysis project Ga0315555, IMG submission 202113) | Salt marsh sediment microbial communities from the Plum Island Ecosystem LTER, Massachusetts, United States - Salt Marsh Sediment SW1603-80 ... | reverse complement strand
GGAATGATAAGTAATCCGGGATTTTTCCTCGAAAGATCCCCAAGCGCGCGTGGCCCAGCCTCTCTGGGCCGCCCTTGCGAATCCGGTTGGAAACAACCGGGTTCGCTTTATCCATTCCCGCGTGAATAATCAGGGACAACAACAGCACAGCAAAATTCATCGAGCAGATTGTCTTTGTTTTCATGAAATCAGCGTTCAATAGAGTTTCGGAATCGGTTAAGAATCAATCCGTTCAGGCGTTGTTCAAAATTTTCAATCAGTACTCCCAAGGTTGATGCATAACCTCTTGAAATTTATTGTCTAAAAAACTGGTATCCGCTTTGCTGTAGTAGAACGTGAAGCGTCGCTGATAGACGCGGTAACCAGATGAGGGTACGATGAAAGAGATCAAAGCGTACATCCGGCCATACGCATTGGAGCAGGTGGTGCATTCCCTCGAATCAGCGAACGCGCCCGGGATCACGGTGCTCGAAGTGCACCCTGTGGGATACGGTTTCAAGCCGAATTATTTCTCCACGTCCCGTGAATTCATGCACTCCGCGCCTCAGATCGTCAAGCTCGAAATCATCTGCCATGACGAACAGGTGGAGGATTTCGTCAAGATTATCCACGAGCACGCCTCAACGGGATCGCGAGGGGATGGGAGAATCTTCATTTCGCCGGTAGATGAGGCAATCCGTGTCCGGGACGGTCAGCGTGGGGCTGAAGTCTTGTAAGGCCCACCCGTACAGCGCCGAATCGGACGGGAAGTGGGTCTGGCATTATCCCGTGGATGGCAGCCGAAAGATAGATTGGAGGGCGTCATGCTGTTCACAGCATTGATTAGCATTATCTGGGTGATTTGGACAGCATACGTTATGATCACCGGAGCCTCCATGTACGAAGGCACCCACGCACACACCTATGCCTACTGCTTTTTCGCGGGGCTCATTAGCATTATGGCGGCCAGTTTGTACCTGAAGGTGATTCAGTTCTGGAACAAACCGACCCGTTGGACGAGCATCGGATTCGGGCTTTGGCTCTTCGGATTGTTTCTTTTCTTCGTTAGCATGATTTTTGGGGCGCCCGAACCGGCGGCTCATGTACTTAAACAACACATTCTGTTCAATCACGTCAACTTCATGCTGTTCCTGCTTGGATTGATGGTGTCCGTGTACAACGACACCTTGGTTGTATCCAGGCTAGCAGTACACACAAAGGATTTGCACTTGCATCACGCTGATGAGGATGCGTGATGCCCTTGGTGAATAGGGAGAGACACTGATGAGTGCTCCTGATAAACAAATAGAGAATCAGGTGAAGGATCCGGTCTGCGGTATGACCGTTGACCCTACCGAAGCGGAACACGCGGAATACAAGGGCCGGGACTATTATTTCTGCAGTGCATCCTGCCGGGATGAGTTCCTCGAAAATCCGGAATCCTTCGTCGAACCGTCAATCGGGGACACTGAATCCGCTCCGGGGACGAAATACACCTGCCCGATGCACCCAGAGATCGTTGAGGATCAACCCGGCGCCTGTCCGAAATGCGGAATGGCGCTCGAGCCGATGGTCGAAACGGCGGCTGTGGTGGATTCGTCGGTCGAATACACCTGCCCGATGCATCCCGAAGTCGTCAGCGATCGCCCCGGAGCCTGCCCGAAATGTGGCATGGCCCTGGAACCGAGGACAGCGACAAGAAAGGAAGTGGAGAATCCGGAACTCCGGGATATGCGTCGCCGATTCTGGGTCGGGGTTGTTCTAAGCCTGCCCGTTTTATTGATGGCAATGTGGGAGCCAATGACGGGCCACAGGCTGATCCCTCAGTTGTCAATACGAGTCTCCATCCTGATTCAGTGGATCCTTGCAACGCCGGTGGTGCTCTGGGGCGGAAAGCCATTCTTCGAGCGTGGTTGGAATTCAATCCGCAACTTGTCGCCGAACATGTTCACCCTGATTGCAATGGGCGTGGGCACGGCCTACCTCTACAGTTTGGTCGCCACATTGTTCCCCGGCCTCTTCCCGGCGAGCATGCGCGGCGAACAGGGTACAGTGGAGGTGTACTTCGAGGCGTCGGCGGTGATCACAACCCTCGTCCTGCTTGGTCAGGTGCTTGAGTTGCGCGCTCGCAGCCAAACTTCAAGCGCGATCAAAGAGTTGCTCAACCTGGCGCCGAAAACAGCGCACAGAATCGTGGAGAACGGGGAAGAGGAAGTCATTCCCCTCGACCGGGTGCAGGTCGGCGATCATCTCCGGGTGCGTCCCGGCGAGAAAGTGCCCGTGGATGGAGTCGTGCTCAACGGTGCGAGCAACATCGATGAGTCGATGGTCACCGGCGAACCGGTTCCTGCGCACAAGGAACAGGGGAATCGGGTGATCGGCGGGACGGTGAACGGAACCGGCAGCTTTGTGATGGAATCAGGACGTGTGGGTGCGGACACACTGCTTGCGCAAATTGTCAAGATGGTGAGCGAGGCTCAGCGCAGCCGTGCCCCGATCCAGCGCCTTGCGGACATCGTCTCGGCCTGGTTTGTTCCCATCGTCGTGCTCACCTCTCTGGTCACATTTTTCGTTTGGCTTTCTCTCGGACCGCAACCTGCCCTCACCTACGCCCTGGTCAACGCGGTGGCTGTGTTGATCATCGCGTGTCCGTGCGCTCTGGGGCTTGCAACTCCGATGTCGATCATGGTCGGCACTGGACGCGGAGCGAAAGCAGGAGTCTTGATCCGGAATGCGGAAGTGCTTGAAGTGATGGAGAAAGTGAACACCCTGGTGATCGACAAAACGGGAACGCTCACTGAAGGAAAACCTCGCGTGACCAACCTCGAGGTGACCTCGGAGTGGTCTGAAAATGACGTGCTGGGCTTTGTTGCGGCCATTGAAAAGTCGAGTGAGCATCCCCTCGCGGCGGCGATCCTTGAGGAGACGGAGACGCGCGGATTGCGTGTCGGGGAAGCGGAGGGGTTCCTCTCAGTGACCGGAAAGGGGATCATCGGTGAAATTGATCGCCGCACGGTTGCTGTAGGCAATCCCGCCCTGATGAAGGAGATTGGAGCGAATCAAAATCCGTTTGAACAGCGTGTTCAAGAGTTGCAGTCTTCGGGCGCCACTGTGATTTACGTGGCGATTAGTGGATTGATCGCTGGTATCGTCGGCATTTCGGATCCGATCAAGGAGACGACTCCGCCGGCGATTCAAGCCCTGCGCGCTAGCGGGTTGAAGATTGTCCTGTTGTCAGGCGATAACAGAAAGACGGCCGAAGCCGTCGCCCGCTCGTTGAACATTGACGAAGTGGTCGCGGAGGTGCTGCCCGACCAGAAGGCGAAGCTGGTTGCTGAACTACAGGAAGACGGCGAAACGGTCGCCATGGCGGGGGATGGGATCAACGATGCTCCCGCGCTCGCCCAGGCTCAGGTTGGTATCGCCATGGGCACGGGAACCGACATTGCGATGGAAAGCGCAGGCATTACTCTGGTCAAAGGGGATTTGAACGGAATCGTGCGGGCCCGCCGCCTGAGTAAGGGAACGATGCGGAACATTCGCCAGAACCTCTTCTTCGCCTTTGTGTACAACACAATCGGCGTTCCTCTCGCGGCGGGAATTCTCTACCCCTTCTTTGGCCTGCTGCTCAGCCCGATCATAGCGAGCGCCGCGATGACATTCAGCTCGGTTTCGGTGATCCTCAACGCATTGCGCTTGAGGACAATTGATTTGTGAACGGTGAAGCGAGCCTCGGACGAAAGATATCGACGCCTGAAACCTCCTTGGCAGAGTGGAGCAGGAAGTGTGCCATCGCGAGGGGAACAGATTTAGGGAGATAGGCAACAAACCTGATTATGCGACGTAATCGGGGGGAGAAAGGAGTCAGAACCATGATGGGCGGTCTTGGCATGGGCGGCATGGGTCTTGGCTGGATTCTCTGGATCGCCATTGTGATCTTTGCCATTATTGCGATCACAAGGTCATTCTCGAATTCACGCAACGACAGATACAGCCCGATGATCTCGCAGGATTCTCCTATGGACATCCTGCGCAAGAGGTACGCCAAGGGTGAGATCTCGAACAGGGAGTTCCACCAGATGCAACAGGAGATCGCGCGCTGAAGGGAAAGGAACCATCTCTGGTAACCCACCTTCAACGCTGACCTCGTGATTTTTCGCAGAGCGTCCCGGCAGCGGAAATCCCGCCGCCGGGACGTTCGTTTCATGAGTTGAAAAAAATGAGATGCGTTGAACGTTTTGTTGAATTGCGCAGCGGGAAGGACCCGCTAAGTCGCTGGTTATTAAAGCCGAATTCTTGGCATCCCGATTGCACTCAGAAAGCAGTGAAGATGTACGACAAGCGGTTAGCCTGGGAAATACGATGAACGGCTTGATCAGGAAACGGATATTCCCGGTTGTCCTTTCGGAATCCGAAGAGATTCCGAAAGAGGTACAGGACGCATTTCAATCGCGCAGCGGCGTCTTGAGTGTAACGAGAGAGGGCGATCGGCAGCGTCTTACGATCGAGTACGATCTGATGAAGATCGATGCCAGGAAAATCCTGGAGGTTTTGCGAAACGCGGAGCGGATTCCATCACTCGGCGTTCTGGCGAAACTTCACTGGTCGCTGATCGCCTTTGGCGAGGAAAACGAGCGCGACAACGCCAACGCTCCGGCGATGTCCTGCTGCTCCAATCCGGACGCTCTGCTCGACCGAGGGCGGACACAGCATGCCGCTCATCACGGCTGAATCAAGGGAACACTGTATGTGAGGAGAATATGGTTCGGCAGAGGAAGCTGTTCGACCCTGTTTGTGGTAAAAGGATGAGTCGGAACAATGAGCAAATCTCGATCATGTATAAAGATGAAATTTATTATCTCTGCTGCCCGTTGTGTCAGAGGGAGTTTGAATGAAATCCGGAAAAGTACGTGCAGCAACAAAAACACTGTGGCAAAACAGGAAAGTGAGGCATACCATGTTACGCAAGGTGTTGGCTATTGCAGCTGTCGTCCTGCTTGCGGGATGGTCGCTGTCGCTGGCTCAGATGATGGGCGGCGGCCGTTCCATGATGCAGGCCGATACCTCCTCCACGGCCCCCGGCAGCTGGATGGGACGGGGAATGATGTCGAGAGGCATGATGGGACCCGGGATGATGGGTTACGGCATGATGGGCCGTGGCATGATGGGTCCCGGAATGATGGGTGGTGGCATGATGGGCATGATGGGATACGGCATGCCCATGTCACCGTTCAGAGCATTTATCAACCTTGGCCTGAGTGACAAACAGATCGGTAAAATCCTTGATATTGGAAACGATGTAGCCAAGGATCAACTCTCGCAATATCGCAAGCTTGCCGGTTTACAAAAACAGCTTTACCAGGCTCAGAGCGCTCCTGATCCGGATATGCAAAAAGTAAAGGACCTCGCTGTCCAGATCACCTCGTTGTCGGCGGACCTGCAGGCCGGCCAGGTGAAAGCCAACCAGCAGGCGATGAAAGTGCTGACCGAAGAGCAGCAGTCCAAGCTTGCGGACTCACCCTATCCGCTCGTTCCCAACGCGTACTGCCCGATGATGGGAAACAAGATGGCAGTAGGCGGATGCGGTTACTTCCAAACACAGAAGGGGCGGTGACAGGAGATTCGAATCCTGCGAACATCAGTCCATTCTTCGATCCACTTGTCGAAGAGCGATTTCAGAAGACCCGATTATCTGTTGTTGGGATAATCGGGCTTCTCCTGGCTCACGATATTCGGCAGTTTCGTAGGATACATTGCCCAGCGACGACCTGACGGTTCATTTGGAGAGGATTTGAGGAGATACAAATCGTTATTCAGGCTGTTCAAGCGATTCGCGGTTGGAGAATCCCGCTGCGGCGAGACCGTCAGGCTTGGAGCTTCCGTAAACTCCAGCGCATCAAATAGCGTCCCGCCGCATTCTGATCAAATGATATCATTTTGCTCTCCGAGCAACAACTTGGACTTTTATTAGAGGCATCGCGGAACGACTCACTATACACTTTTATTATTTACTACTATAGTGTCAGTTGGGACCCGGATTTTTGAAAAATGGTTTTTATGATTCACCTGGACCTATAAATGATTTGTATTAAAATACACATAAGTTTTCTATACATTTACATAAAGCCGGGAGTCAGGAGGATGTATCTCCTGCAAGCTTGCGTATTGTCGGTGGAGTGGAGCCGAAACCGCATTCAATGCCAAATCCGAGTTCGACATGAATTTCCGCCGTTCAAGGAATCTCAGAAATCTCCTATTAACAATGCTGTATCCACCCCGCGGTCCGGCCAACCTGCAGGGACTTATCCTGACACTTGCAAGAGGGTAGGCAATGTTTATTTCACGCATGATATAATGGCGTTTGTGATTCAATCATCTCGAAAATAACAACCATAAATATAGCAAAAGTGATACATTATTAACTACATAATATTACAGGAGAAGAAGATGGCCAGGCGGGCAAAGAAAAACGCCGAAAGACTTTCAAGAATTCCTCCAAAGCAGCCTTCCAGACTCAATGAGCAGAACTCCAGAAAAAAAGCAGCTTCATCCCGTGCGCAAGGAGGCGATGCAGACAACATCGCAAACCTGGAACCCGCGCCCGGAGCGCTGATCAACAATCTGGAGGGGTTTGTCTATAGCTGCGAGAACAATCCCAATTGGACGATGCGTTATCTCTCACCTCAGGTTGAAACCCTCCTTGGCTACAAGCCGGAAGAACTTCTCAACGATGGTGTTATTGCCTACAACGACTTGATCCACCCAGACGACCGGGAAGAGGTTTGGGAGAGTATTCAAATCGCGCTTGCGGACCACGAGAGGTTTGGACTCGAATACCGGATTCGCAACAAGAAAGGCAAATACCGGTGGGTGCACGAAGAGGGCGCGGGAGTTTTCGAGAAGGGTGTTCTTCAGAAGCTTGAAGGGTATGTCAGTGACATCACGGACCGCAAGCGGGATGAAAAATCTTTGCACCGCCTCAACCGTGCGTTGCGCACACTCAGCCGGGGCAACGAAGCCTTGGTGCGCGCTACAGATGAAACGGACCTGCTGAATTCCCTCTGTGAGACCATCACGGGGCGTGGTGGGTACAAATTGGCCTGGGTGGGTTATGCCGAGAACGACAAAGAGAAGAATGTGCGTCCAGTCGCACAAAGCGGTTTCGAGCAGGGTTACCTGAAGTCGATCAAGGTGGTGTGGTCAGACACGAAACATGGCCGCGGCCCCACCGGAACCGCTATTCGTACGGGAAAGCCTGTCATTGCCAGGAACATCCTCAAGGATGAGCATTTCGCTCCCTGGAGGAAAGAGGCGAGGAAGCGGGGCTATGCGTCCTCAATCGCCCTGCCGCTGAAGCAGAATGAAGAGACGTTCGGAGCGTTGAATATTTATGCGGAAGAAATCGACGCGTTCGACCTGCGGGAGGTTGAACTTCTCGTCGAACTCGCGGAGGATCTTGCTTTCGGCATTGTTGCCCTGAGAACGCGCGACCATCGAGATAAAACGCTCACCGAACTGCAGCAACGCACACACGATCTCGAGGAGCGGATCAAGGAACAGAACTGCCTCTACAGAATTCACGAACTCTTGGACAATCAGGACGCCACAGTTGAGTCGATTGTCTCCGCCGCTGTCGAAATTCTCCCCCCCGGTTGGCTTTATCCGGAAATCACGGCATGCAGAATCACGGTAGATGGGATTACGGGCAAAACGAAGAACTTCAAGAGCACCAAATGGAAACTTGAAGAACCCATCACGGCGAAGGGTAAAACTCTGGGCACGGTGGAAGTTGTTCTGCTCGAGAAAAAACCTGAAGAAGATATCGGGCCGTTTCTCAAGGAGGAAAAGAATCTCCTCAAGAGTGTCGCTGGAATCCTCGGACTCATCATCTACAGGATACGCATTGAGAGCGAACGGGAAGAGCGTGAGATCTTCATCAGAACCGTGATGGACAGTCTTCCCATTGGCATCGCCGTCAATACCATCAAGCCAACCGTAAGTTTCGAATATATGAACGACAATTATTTGAGGTTTTTTCGAACGACACGAGAAGCGATAGCCGCCCCGGATTCTTTCTGGGAGGCTGTTTACGAAGATCCCGAAATCAGAGAACAAATCAGAAGAAAAGTGCTGGATGACGCCACCAGTAATGACCCTCAGCGCATGGACTGGGAAGATGTGGCAATCACGCGAAAGGGAGAGGAGACAACGTATATCTCCATACGCAACACGCCGATTCCTGACACAAATATGATCGTTTCGGCGGTCCATGAGGTTACTGAACGCAAACGGGCGGAAGTGGCGCTTCGGGAGAGTGAGGAGAACTATCGAGGCCTTTTTAACAGTATTCGTGATGCGATCGTTGTGGTAGATATCAACAGGACTATTACGGACTGCAATCCGGCGTTCGGGGCCTTGTTCGGATATTCTGTTGACGAAATCCGCGGCAAGAAAACACGAATTTTATACGCCAGCGAAGAGGATTATAACAGAATAGGAAAGGTGCTGTATGAAAAACCGGGTAAAGATGGCTTACACATCTACACGGTTCGCTACCGGAAAAAGAACGGAGAGGAGTTTTTCGGTGAGAGTGGTTATTACTATCTCAAGGATGATGATGGCAGCGTCACGGGCGTCATTGACCTGGTCCGGGATATCAGTGAGCGAATAAAAGCAGAGCGTGAGCTGGCTGCAAGTGAGCAGAAATTCCGAAGCTTTGTTTTGAATTCCAGCGACGCAATCTACGTCCTGCAGGACGACCGCTTCGTTTTTGTCAATCCACAATTCGAAACACTTTTCCACACCTCGGCTGAAGAGGTGCGAACCGAGGACTTCGATTTCCGTGAATTCATTTCTCCGGAAGGCCTTGAATCGATTGCTAAACGAGGTAAGCGTCGTGAACGTGGTGAATCTGTGCCGCCAACGTATGAATTCCGTGCGAAACGGAAGGACGGCAGCATTTTAGATGTTGAGGTGTCCGTCAGCGAGATCACATACATGGGCAAGCCCGCGACCCTTGGCGTTCTCCGCAATATAACCGAGCGGAAGCAGGCGGAGCAGATGCAGGCGTGGATGACACAGTCGCTCGAGGCCGCCCCGCTTGCAGTCATGCTTGCCGATCCCACCGGCAGCGCAAATTGGATCAATCCCCAATTCACTTTATTGCTTGGCTATTACTTCAACGAAGTGATTAAGAAACCGCTCACATCGTTCTTCGATTTCAGCACTTCCTCCCTGGAAATTCCTGAACAACTAATGACCATTCTTTGCGGGAAGACGGGGCGTTGGTACGGTAACATCTCAGCGCTTGCAAAGAACGGTATGAGGATTCCCGCCTACCTCGCCGCTGCATGCGTGAAAGACATCCAGGATAATGTGCTCGGCTTCACCGTTACCATGATCGACCGCCGCAATCTGGAGGAGCTTGAAAAGGTGAAGGTGCGTCTCGAGAACGAATTGAACCAACAGTTTCACCTTTCGCAGGTGGGTCTGCTCACCTCCGGCATCTCACACAACCTGCGCAACCCCCTCAGTGTCATTATGATGGGCATCTCCCAACTTCAGCAGAGCATTGAGATGATCCTGAGCAAGTCGCCTGAGGACCCCGTCGCGCTCTACGGTGCACTCGACAACTCAACGCTAACGCTGGAAAAGGTCCGCACAGCCGCTGACCGGATCAACCTGATCATTGACGAGATCATGGCATACCATCAGATGAATACGCTGGTCATGGGAGAGGCCACGGACCTGAACCATGTTATCCAGACGGATGTGGGGCTGCTGAAGGCGGACTTGGACTTCAAGCACAAGATCGAAACAGTGCTCGACCTGCTCCCGGGTCATGTATGGGTGAAGATGCGTCCGAGCGAGATCTCGCAGATTTTTCTCAACCTGACCGCCAACGCCCGTGATGCGATGATGAATGGCGGACAACGTGTGATGACCGTCCGGAGCGGAATCAGCGGCGACGGTTCCGAGGCCTGGTTCGAGGTGCAAGATACAGGAACGGGGATACCACCAGAGATTCAGGAGAAGATCGGGCAACCTTTTATTACCACCAAGCGTGACGATCCGAAGTTTAAGAAGGGAGGCAGCGGCACGGGGCTTGGCCTTTATATGATCAAGCGGTTGCTCGACCAGCACAATGGCCGTTATGAGATCGAATCGAAACCAGGCGACACACGTTTTCGCATCCATCTGCCTGCGACGGAACAACCGGCGGGGGAGGAGGAATGAGCGACAAACGTCCTGAGGATCTGCCCCGGCCATTCGGAAAACCGGTTCCGATGGACGAATGGAAACGGATTTTTCTGCGCGTTCGCAGACGGTACCCGGATTTGAATCTCTACGACGGCATCCAAGATTTCTCCAGCAAACTCCTTCATTGTCAACTCGATGACATGGACAAACCCTGCCTGCAGATCGACACGCTGGTTCCTGACGTGGCGGAGCAACTGATTTTTCAGAAGGTAACTGTGCTCGTGCGGGCGCAGTACTTCGAGGCCGGCATTCACCACCGCCTCTCCTTTGACGGTCTCCTCGTTAGCCAGAAGGAAGTAAAAAACGGACTGCCGACGGTGCACATGCGTATCCTCCCGCCAGTGCAGCAAGTGTCGAACATCTTTGTTGCCATGCCCAATGAGGATCATCCCGTTTATCTCGAAGTGCCCATTGAGGGTGCGCCGCCGACGATTCGTGTTCTTGAACTGAGCCAGGGTCGTCTGAAAGCCTTCATGCCGAACGCAAGCCGCATTTTGCCCAAAAACAAAAACTTAAGTGGCATCCGAATACAGCTTTTTGATATGGGCGAAGCAGTGGTGAGTGGAACTGTTGTGGAAAGCGGTAAGGATGAAATTCAGCTCGAAATCGATTCCAAATCCATTGAATCCCGGACGTTGATCGAAGACTATCTCGAGGGGGAATTCAGCAGGCAGGTGTTGCCCTCGCAGGATGAAAGCGAGCGGAGACAATCTCCGCGAAAGGTGAAAGAGGAATCGAAAAAGGCAACGAGTACAGAAGTGGGTCAAAAGAAGGCCGGTCCGGCGTTGATCATTGTGCAGGACGACGCAGCGCGTGAACGTCTGACGAAAGTGCTGGAAGAAATGGGCTGGCAGGTGAATGAACAAGAATCCTATAGTGACACGCCGCCAAGACAGTTCGATCGCGCGGAACTGCTGGTGCTTTCCACCCAACTGGACGGCAAGCACGCTGTGGATCGGCTGCAACGGTTGATCAGCGACGAGATGATGCTGAAGAAGCAGTTTATCCTCGTCGGCACGCAGGTGAGCGAAGCGCGCCAGGAGGAATGGCCGCGACTGGGGAAGGGTGTGTTCATCCGAAACAACGCTCCGAAGGTTTGGATCGAGCGCAAGCTTAAATCGTGGTTTGAACCGAAGCTGGGCGTGGAAAGACGCTCGATCCCCGAGGAGCGGTCGGTGCCGCTTATTCTCGCGGTGGACGACGAACCAGCCTCATTGGAAGCAATGACGGATTTTCTGAAACGCAATCTGTTCCGCGTTATCAATGCAAGCAACGGCTGGGACGCCCTTCACGTCGCCAGGAATCTGCGGCCCGATCTGATTTTGCTCGATCTTGAGATGCCCGTGATGTCTGGCATTGATGTACTCAAACGTTTGCGCGAGATGGACCTGACGAAAAACATTCCAGTGATCATGGTTACTGGAAGGCGTGATGAGGAACTCGTCGCCGAGGCACTCAGAATCGGAATCAGGGATTACATCGTAAAACCCTTCGTCGAATCCAATCTCCTCGAACGAATTCGCGCGGTGGTGTGAGCCGAATGTCTAAAGGCCGGGGTTTCTGGTAATCGGAATCCCGGAGTGGGAAACGGCTTTATACCTTTCGCACATCCCTGAAACCTGCTGTCAATTTGATTCCTGCTCCACGGTCTAAAGAACCTTGCTCGTACAAAACTCCCATAAGATCAAAGATTTACGTATCTCCATTTTAATGAATTTATATTCTTGATATTCAGCGATCCTTCCTCGGAAGCATTAATATTTGGACTTCCTAACACTTGGTCCCATTGCTATTCCTGGAGCAAGAACTCTTCAAATGGAGGTCGAGATGAAAACGCTCTCCCGTTCCATCCGTCCGTCACTTCTTTCCACGATTTTCGTGGTGATGATCGTCCTGAACCTTCACGTCGCCGTTTCATCGGAATCTGGAGATTCTGAGCGACCCAAAGATGATTCCTCGAATCGTGAAATCGGACCGCCGCCGATGGCGCCATCAGCGAATGTAGCGTCTGTTCGAAATCGAGAGCTGCAGTCGAAGGGAAAGGCCGCAACGCAAGCATTGCCACTTCGCTTTGCCGAGAGCGTGCTTGAGACGCAATCCCGAATTCGCAAGATGCAGGAAATCCACAATGGGAGGCAGATTCGTCTGGACGACCTGCCTCCGGGATCTCGCAAGCGTATTGAGTCCAGGCTCGAAAACTCAAAACCTTCTTCCTCTCTGCTGGCCGGCGCTTTTATTGTTACAAGTACCGGCGACGAGATCGATTCCGATCTCAGCGATGATATCGTCGATCCACCTACTCTTCGTGCAGCAATCGAAAACGTGAATGCGGGTAAAATATCTGCGATTGGATTTTCGAGTGATTTGACAATCATCTATCCTCTGACAGTGTTGCCTGAAATTGTCCACGCCTGTTACATCGACGGGTCGGTTGGAATCGGGGGTAAAATCATTATCGATGGCAGCAATGTGGCACAGTCGGATATCGCTGATTTCCCCGGTTTCTGGTTTGCCGGTTCTGATACGTCATGGATCGTTAATGTCGAGATCAGGAGTTTTCCGGACGGAGGAATTGTCAATAACACCAGCATGCTGTATGTCCAGGGTTGCAGCATTCATGACAACAACGAAGGCGGAATCATCGGCTTTTCTGGCGACATCATGATCGGAGGGGATGCCGCCTCAGAAGGAAATCAGATCTACAACAATTTCGACACCACCTATACCGGTTTCGCCTCCAACGGTGAGGGCATTTACCTGAACCAATGTTCCGCGACAATTATAAACAACTTGATTGGCGTTCGCGATGATGGATTTGGCGGCACTGCGGCTGGCAACAAGTTTGGAATTCGATTTGATGGAACTGGATTCAACGATGTTCTCTACAACGTCATTTCGGCGAACCTCTATGCTGGTTTTACCTCCCCCGATTATAGCTGGGGTGGCGGAAACATGATCTATGGCAATTACATCGGTACAGATGCTGATGGAGCTTTTGGATTAGGTGCCCAGGGATATGATTACGGCGGCGCCGGGATTTGGCTCACTGGATCTCAGGAAGTTTTTCCGGATACGATTTGGGATAATCTGATCTCCGGGAATGATTACGACGGTATCGACATCTCGTTCTCAAACGGGCATATCATCGTTGGTAATTATATAGGTGTGGATCTTAACGGCGAGCAGACGCTGCCGAACGGAAAATCCGGGATCTATTTAAGTGGGGAAAAATTTGATGTCTTCAACAACCTTATTGCTGGGAACGAGTGGCCTGGTTTATACGGTTCGAATGTTGATTCAAGCTGGATTCACGAAAACTGGTTTGGAATCGGAAC
>Ga0315555_1002275_pt1 | contig 13584 bp, 11 predicted proteins | sample SalMarSW160380MG_FD_202113 | JGI IMG/M metagenome (GOLD analysis project Ga0315555, IMG submission 202113) | Salt marsh sediment microbial communities from the Plum Island Ecosystem LTER, Massachusetts, United States - Salt Marsh Sediment SW1603-80 ... | reverse complement strand
CCCGGAACCTTGCCCAAATGGACGAACCGGTTCAAGGACACGAGGAGTCCTTCCTTGCGAGCATTCACGCTCAACATCGCCCGCTTTTCAATTCTCTTTTCCGATGTAACCGGATGTTGAAAGTAAGTAATCCTTTCATCCGCCGCGCAGAAAGCAATTACGAAATCGATTCGATTCTCCCATAATCGTTTCGCTAAACGGCCCACTACGGCGCATTCCTTATCTCCCTTCCGGACCGTTTGAAGGGTTTCCTCCGCTGCTTGTGCTGTAAGCCGGGCGAGTTTCCGGTATCTCTCCACCTCCCATGGGGTCAGAGAATACCGAAGGGAACTGATTTCCGGAGATAGTTCCACCGCACCGGGCAATCCATAATCCGCTCCCAGACTCGATCCGCCCAGTTCCTGGACAATCGCCATCTCCCGGTCGTTATACCAAGGAAACCTCCGTATCTCGTACCCCTGCTCCTCAATTTGGCTTTCTTTTTCCATTCGAACGGCTTCTGTGTTGTTACAGACCGCATAGGCTTTATCCAGGGTTAATAAAAGACCGACCCTGCCCATCTCCGTATCGAAATTCACATAACTGATCTCCCCCCCGGTCAACCAGCTAAAATTGTTATGTTTCTTGATGTAAATACCGCTTATCTTGCGTTCCGTCATTAAACGACGTAATAATTCCTGCTTATGTAGTATTTCCTCCTGAAAAAACATTTCCTTGGTTCTCTAATCAAATCTCGAAGCATTATATATCGTATGACGTCTGGCGTCAAGGGATATCTATTACCTTTTATATGATCCTAAACAAGGGCGCATGCCCCAATGGATCCTATGCCCTGAAGCAGGTATGTTGGCGATAAAGAATATGTCTTTTCGATCCTCCTCACAGCAATTCTCAATTTGACTACGGGAGCTGAGATGGCAAGAGAGTTGCCTGATCTGACGGAACACAGCAGGGCCGGCGGCACTTGGGTTTGGCTCGAAACCGGTGCGGGACAGGGTAGTTGATATCCACAGCTTCTGGTGATACAAAGGGAGCCGCAGCCGGGGCCTCCCTGGGCTTCCTGTACTATCGCTTCATCGGCTGCCACACCGGCGCCTTCCTGCTCACCTTCACGCTCCCGGGCACGCTCATCTACAGCGGTGTTCTCGGTACGCTGGTGGCGGGGATCTTCGTGGGCCGCTTGACTGTCGCGGCTCACGCGCGCCGCCAGCGCTGCAGCTCCAGGATGTTGCCCTCCGGGTCCCTGGCGTAGGTGAAGGTGATGGCGCCCGGCCCTTTCGATCGGGACGCTCACGCCAGTCACCAGGCTCAAGGAGTTTCTGGACAAGAAGAAAGTTAAGTTCGTGAGTATTCGGTACCCCACATGTGAATCGTCAGGTATAGTGACCCCCTTGGCAGGTATTTCATCATCAACGATAGCTATCCAACTGTTAACTCCAATTGATCTTGGGAAACCAAGAATCTACGGAGGTATTTCGATACCACCTTGCTGGCCAAGACGCGCCGTAGGCCCACCAGCGACGGGCTTTTTCAGGTGTCCGCATCGAAGAACGATCAATCATGGAAATCTGACACCTTTCACGGCTGGGAAGTAGTTGTTCCGGAGGTCGGCTGTTTGGATCGTTTGACAAAGCCGTCGACCCGGAAGCTCTTTCCCTCGACGGAGATCTTCACAGCTCGGTGCAGTAAACGGTCCATGGCCGTCGATTCCATCAGGGGTTGGTGAATACCATAGGCCATTCGATGAAGTCACGGTTTGAGGTGAGGATCGTAGAGTGTTTCTCGTAGCGCTCACAGATCAGCTCATAGAGATCGGCTTGTCGGGGTTCTGAGAGCGGGGTAAATCCAAAGTCATCGAGAATAAGCAGTTGGACCGAGCCCACTTGTTTGAGCCGTTTGAGATGGGCACCGTATCCAAGGCCGGATTGAATCCAGTCCATCGGCACAGCGGTACGACGATACAGCACCTCATAGCCTTTGCGACAGGCTTCATGACCGAGAGCTTCGGTCAAGTGGTTTTTTCCCCTTATGGAAAGCTTTCCATAAGGTGTTAGGACCAATGGGAATTTGCTTATAGAGGGGTCTCCGCTCGACTAGGGCCGGGCTCATCAGTCAGTTGTACGAGGTCGATCCACTGAAGTGCCCATGCTGCCACTCACCCATGAATGTGATTGCCGTGATCACTGATCCACACGAGATTTGCTAGATCCTGCGCCACTTGGTGAAAATCGGCCGATCCCCACCGGGATTGGATCAGAGCTTCGCGTAAATTCCTATCCTGTCTCCATCATCTCGGCTCCGGAGTAGCATTGGATCCTTCGCTGGTTATCGGCTGCTTCAGAGAGGCTCCCTCTTAACTCAAGCCTCGAATAGATTGTTCCGCCAGCACGATTTCGATTGGATTTCTGTCGTACAGGCCTTGGATGCCTGGAGTAGGCGGCTTGATCGCCCAATAGCTACAAAATCTGCTGCGTAACCGGCCTTACTCCGATTAAAAAAAACCCACTCATCCGCTGAGGTTAGGGAAGCCCTAGAGCACAGCCGTCACCCCGTGGATCACTTCCTCCCCAATATACACCGTGCTGATCCCTCAGGATGACCTGTCCGAGACCGAACAGAGACCGTTCCAATCCGGAGAGAACGCGGATGTGATGACCTCGACTCTCTAATTCTCCAACCGCTCGCGAATCAATACTGTCCTCCACAAGAACGTCCCCATTCGGCAAGCCCTCTTCCAGCTGAAAACGACCGCGATCCAGCGCGGCTTGGGGATCGAGCGCCTCATCCAACAGTGCGGAAACCACCTGCAGATGTCCTTGGGGTTGCATCATCCCCCCCATGACACCAAAAACCATGTGCAGCCGGCCGGTCTCTGCGTGTGTGCAGAGTCCGGGAATGATTGTGTGATACGGACGTTTTCCAGGGGCAAGTCCGTTGGGATGGTTTGGGTCCAGCACGAAGCCGTACCCCCGGTTTTGTATGGAAAACCCGCAGCCTTCGGGGACGATCCCGGTTCCAAAATCAAGGAAGTTGCTATTTATGAAGGAACAGGCATTTCCATCCTCATCGCTGACACAGAAGTAAACGGTATCACCCGCGCCCGGCCCCAGCGACAACGGATCCCCCCGCATGGGAGGCTCCATCGCGTGACTCATCGAGATTGCAGCGGCTCGATGTCGGGCATACTCGCGGGCCAACAGCTCCTCGACCGGAATTGAATTAAAATCCGGATCTGAAACGTAGTGTCGAGCATCGGCAAAGGCCAGCCGCATTGCCTCGATCATCAAATGGAGACGATCCACTGTTCCAACCGAAGCCTTGGTAAAATCGCAAGCCTCCAGAATGTTCAAGGCAAGTAGAACGGTCAATCCATGACCGTTCGGTGGGCATTCCCAGATGTGGTAGTCGCGATAGCGGGTGCGAATCGGTTCCAACCATTGGGACTCGTGTTTGGCCAAATCCTCGAGGGATAGCAACCCCCCGACCTCAGCCACGGCTGCGACGATTTTCTCGGCAATCGGGCCTCGGTAGAAAGGCTCTTTGCCCTGCTCCGCAAGGAGCTGAAGCGATCTGGCAAGTCTCGGTAGGCGCATTACCTCTCCGGCGTGGGGACCACGGCCGTCGATCATCAGCTCCCCGCCGTGGCGCGGTCGGCTCAACAATCGTTCGGCTCCAGCTTGCCACCAATTGGCCGTGAGCGGGCTTACTGGAAATCCTCTTTCCGCCAAATCGATTGCAGGCGCGAGAATTTGGGACAGGTCAAGCCGACCCCAACGCTTCTGAGCATCGAACCAAGCTGCGGGCGCCCCGGGAACCGTGACGGTGTAGGGGTGATGCGGCGGCAGGCGCTCCTGGAATCCGGAGTCTCGGATTAAATCGAGAGTGAGTGCGTGAGGAGAACGACCGGAGCCATTTAGAGCCTCTACTATTTTCCGTTCAGACGAATAGTGGAGAACGAAACAATCACCTCCCAATCCTGTAGAACAGGGTTGGGTAACCTGCAGGACGGCTGCAGCGGCAACGGCAGCATCGGCTGCATTGCCTCCGGCACGCAGAATGTCCAATCCGGCAAGGGTCGCCAGAGGCTGGCTGGTGGCGACCATACCGCGCGTAGACAACACCGGTGATCGGCGGGAAATATAGTCTTGGGAAGATTTCAGATTCATGGTTGATACTTTCACTCCTGCTTTTGGTTTTCGAGCTAATCAGCCTGCCTGACAAGGCGGGAGCTTTTCACTAATCCGGCCACCAATAGCTGCCAAGCGTGGTAAAACACGAGGGGAAGCAGGGCAATCCCCAGAATCTCAGGGGAGGCAGCGAAGTAGGTGGAAATCAGGGGAACACCCACGGCCAGGGTCTTCTGAGGTGCGGTATAAAGCACGGAGATAGTATTTTCCCTGGAAAAGAGAAACACCCGTGCGCCTCCGTAAGCGATGAACAGGAGGATGAGATGGGCTGCCGCTAAGTAGCAGAAGGGACCGATCAGGGAGCGGAGGTTGCTGAGAAAGTCGGGATTTCGGGCGGTTTGGGAAAAGGCAAAGAACAGGATGAAGAGGATGAAGATGTTGCTCGCAATGGATAGGTGTTTTTTATGCTTCACCGAGACTTCTTGGAAAAAACGCCGGAGGATCTGGCCGCAGGCTATGGGGACCAACATATTGAGGCTCAGACTTTTCAGAATGCGGATGATCTCGGATGGAGGGATAGGATTTCCTCCACCCCGCATAAGCAGAGATAGCAGGAGCGGCGAAACGATCACGCCGAGGATATTTGCCAGAGCTGCGTTGAACATCGTCCCCATTACATTTCCACCTGATACCTGCGTGAAGACGATGCAGCTGGAGACGGTTGTGGGCAGCACCGCAACGGCAAAGATTCCTGCATATAGCTGACGATCCCAAACCGAACGAAAGGGCAATGTGGAGAACAGAAAAAAGGCGGGTACCAGGACAAATACAAAACTTTGGATATAGAGATGTAGCCGGTAGTCTTTCAAACCTATCGTGATCGCTTCCGAGGGCAAGGTGAAGCCGGTGATCAGAAAGAGAAGTACAATCAGAACAGTACGAGTGATCCCCCGGGGATTGAGAATCAGTTCCGCTTCGGGGAAGAAAAACCCTAGGAGGAGAGCCGTCAGGATCCCGAGTAAAAACCAATTGCTCCTCAACCACGTCAGTTTCCTGTAGGGCATACTAATAATTCCCAACGTTTGTTAGCAACTGATAAGAGGAATACAATGTACACATCTTGTTCATTCGTTCCGGCACCCATACCGAGGTGCTTCATTCTTGTTCGTGAGATTCCAAACTATTTCCAACTAGACCATCAAACTGCGCTCGATTTTGTATCTGCGTATCAAGAACTCGGTGTTTATACTAACCACGCCTTTGATCTGGGGTAGATACTCATTCGTGAACTCAGCGACTTTCTCCATATCGCCGAAGAAACCGTGAACGTGCAAAGTATTGTTGCCACTCATTTGGTAGATAATGCTGATATCAGGATGGTCGGAAAGTCGTTTAGCCGCTGCTTGTAACTTATCTGGAGCTACATGAATATCAAAGAACACCGGCAATGGTCTTGCCAAGTATTTCGATGGTACGAGTATCGTGAATTTCTCGATTACGCCATTTTCCTGTAATTCCACAATTCGGTGCTTTATGCGTGCTCTGGAAAGTCCTATTGTCTTTGATAGATCCGAATAGGAAATGCGAGAATCTTCGATAAGGGTTCTGAGGATTTTTATATCTATTTCATCAATAATAATTTCGTCCTGGCGTCTAGTCATTTCCTCAATTCGTTGCAACCGATGTTTTCTTGAATTTCTATCATTATTGTATATTCTGATAGGTAAGTCAAGAATATACTTATCAATTTGCAACACTATCTATGGAATTACTGTACATATTTTAATTTTTTATTATTAATAGTTGACATTTTGTAGAAAGCTAGCTAAAATCAGTCACTGAATTACCAATATGGTCTACATGACTCTCACGGAATGTTTTAAGTGAGGAAATCGGAGAAAGGAGGAAGTATATATTTATGGTATAATGAATTATTTTGGAGTCAGGAGTTTGGGATCGTAGAATCTTTATGGAGGTAAAAAATGAAGCGAAGACTAACGATGTTAATGGTGCTTTTCTTGTTCATAGTCGCTACTGGAACCCTTTTTGCAGGAGGACGAGGTGAAGTCCATATGGAAGGGGAAGAGGCGGCATGGCAGCAAATCCGGTGGAACGAACCCGTATCCATGGCGAAAAGACTAGACGCTGATGAGTACATACTACCCGCTGGTTGGGAAGAAGCAACATCGGGGGTTAAGCAACTCGTCGCGGTCAATGTCGGCGGCCGTGCAGGCGATATTGCCACCGTGATCAATATGTACACGTTTGAACGGTTGACCGGGATCAAAGTCGTTCTTTCCGAAGTTCCCCCAGATGTATTGTACGCGAAAACAATATCGACACTTATTTCTCGAGATAAATCGATCGACTTGCCCGGTGTCGATGGTCCGGAAATGCTTCTCAGCTCATATGCAGCAGGCGATTGGCTGCAGCCGGTCGATGTGCTATATGAACCGGAATCCGAAGTGCTGGAACTATACAGTCCAGCTATAAAGGCTTACAAATATAATGGCCACTGGATGGGCTCACCCGGACCTGTAATCGGCTTTCTGTGGTTCTATCGCCCCAGTATCCTTAAAAAGGCCGGTGTCAGCGAAGTGCCTTCTACATATGCGGGGGTATACGAGGCTGCAAAAAAGGTTAGGGACTGGGCGAAAGCAAACAACGAAGACATTGCAGGCATTGTGTATTCGGGCGCTAGTGGCTCTGAGTTTATTTTCGACTTCCGGGCAGCTGTATATGCACAGGGCGGAAGACTTTACAAGGACGGGAAATACCAGTTTTTGTCTCCCGAGGTAAAGAATGCCATGAAGTGGTATACGGACTTAATTAAGGAAGGGATCGCGAGCAAAGCGGTCTTATCCACGGGTTCCTTCGACTCCGGCCGAACGTTTGGCGTCGGCAAAGCTGCTTTTGCATCGGTTCAAATATCCGCATACGCAATGCAATATCAGTCCCAATTTCCAGAAATAAAAGGGGACTGGGCGGCTTTTGCGTCGCCAAAATGGGATGACAGCACACCGGAGGAATACCGTGCTGGACCTCTTGCAACCTCAGGATTGATGATTCCCAACTACATCGACGACAAGAGGCAAGCCGCGGGTATGTTGCTGCTCGACTACCTGAGAAGCAAGCAAGCGTGTAGGAATGAACTGCTGGTCGAAGGAAATGAAACGTTTTATAAGTCACTCTACGAAGATCCGGAGATTGATATGCTGGATTGGGACCTCATTAAAAAGGTTGCAGCAGAACTCGAGCTGTCCTCTCCACCAGCGAAGTTGGATAGTCTTCCAATGCAGGAAGCAAGATCGCTAATGGTGGAAAGAGCTGTTTCAGAGGTATATCCGCCCGGTTTCACTAAAGTGGTTGACAAATTGATGGAAGTCTTTGATAAGACTGCTACAGGTGAGCTGTCGGTTGAGGAGGGTCTGAAACAAGTTCAGGAAACCGCAGAGACCGTTTCACAGTAGAGCTTAAGAGAACAAACAAACCGTACTGTTCCACACTCTGCATGAACTCTTTGTAGAGTGTGGGGCAGTCGTTTTTCTGTTGTCTGGCAACCGTTGCTGTGGAGGAAAGGTATTGAAGACAAGTAACAGCAGGTTTGGAGTTCTGGTCAGCGTCCCTGGTCTGGTTGCCTTAATAGCCGTTATTATCTTCCCTGTTCTATTCAACGTATACGTAAGCTTCTTAAGGTACGACAATATTACACCAATACGTTTCGTCGGGCTTAAGAATTATGCAGATGTTCTCTCTTCATCCGAATTCTTGAACAGCCTGGGAGTTTCCGTTACCTATAGTCTGGGTAGTACAACGTTAGCCTTCGTTCTAGGACTGATAATTGCCTACAGCTTGACACGCATCAAGAAAGGACAGACGCTGTTTCGTACGCTTGTGATACTACCCTGGGCAGTTCCCCTAGTGGTTTCCGGTTTTATGTGGCGATGGATCTTTGACACAGATATTGGAGTGGTCAATTATGTCCTCGTTTCATTGAATTTCATCGACGAAAAAATTGCTTTTCTATCACACCCGCAGCTGGCAATGATTGCCGGTATTCTATCTACAGCTTACGTTTACATACCCTTCATGATGATATACCTGCTTGCCGGCATGGAGAACATCCAAAATGAGTATTACGAAGCGGCCACGGTAGATGGTGCGGACAATGTCCAGCAATTTTGGTATATCACCGCCCCTCTGATTCGCCGACAGGCCGTCTTTGCGTTCTTGCTGATTCTAATGATTACGGTTCGAGCTCCAGACATTTTTTTTGCGCTGACTGGGGGAGGACCGGGGAAATCAACTTATCATATTGGCCTGTTTCTCAAAGACACGATGTACAAGTTCCTCAGATTCGGCCACGGCTCGACGGTCGGTGTAGTCTTGACAGCGTTGACGTTTGCCATCGCCTTTCCACTGTTCTATTTCGCATTGACCGGCCGAACCGACGGTGGCGAATAATGGTGCTCAGCAGAATTAGAGGCGGCGTCAGCAAGATACTGGGGTGGCGCATCACTCCGTACCTTACGCTGATCGTCATTCTCTTGTACTTGCTCTTTCCGATCTATTGGCTCTTTATAACTTCTTTTAAAACACAGAGTGAAGTTTTCCAGTGGCCTCCAACCTTCGTTCCTGTTCATTTTACATTTTCCAATTACCTGGTGGCCCTTGCCCAATCTCCGGTTCCGATCTTTGTTCTTAATTCCCTCATCTACTCACTGAGTGCCACGGCCTTCGTTGTAACTATCGGCACGCTGACGACCTATGGGCTGAGTTTCTTCCGCTACAGGGGAAGCGAAAAAATTACATTTACTTTCTTCGCAACCAGGTTTGTTCCACCTCAGGCTTTGTGGTTGCCGTTCGTAATCCTTTTCATCCGACTCGGACTGGGAAATACACGGACTGCCGTAATAATTTTCGAAACGATGCTCGTTTATCCTCTTTCGATCATCATGTTGAAGAGCATCTTCGATTCCTTTCCGCGTTCTTTGATTGATGCCGCTGCCCTCGACGGATGTTCTCGAATCACTACACTGATTAGAGTCGTCATACCGATCACGGCTCCGGCGGTTGCCGCAGTTGCGATCATCGCTTTCCTATGGACGTGGGGAGATTTTATGTTCCCTTTCTTGATCTTGAATACTACAAATCTCTACCCAATCACAGTCGGTATTTTTCATTTTGTGGGTGACGTCGGTGTGGAGTGGGGACCGATTTCCGCTGCCAGCGTAATTACGATCCTTCCCGGTTTGGTATTCTTCACGATAGCGCAAAGACATATAGTAAGTGGGCTGACACGCGGAGCCTTTAAATAGACCGTTCAGTGAAAAATGCGCTAAAGATCAATACATGGGTGAACGGATGCGAAAACATCGGGTAGGGATTGTCGGTAATTTCGGTGTAGATTTGGTTTTCGGAAAGCTACCCAAGTTGCCGGATTGGGGCGAAGAAAAAGTTGTTCGGGATCGAGCGGAAAAGGCGGCTGGCTCTGCCGGTTACACCGCGTATACCTTGGGATACCTCGGAATTGACCCGTTGGTGTTCGGTCCTTTGGGAAATGATTACGAAGCCCGGATTGTATCGACTGAGTTGCAGCATGCAGGAGTGAGCCGGAAAAACCTAACGATATTCGAGGATCAACCGACCGGATTGTCTGTGACTTTTGTTAGAGGCGACGGACAGCGGTGTTTTGTCACCCATCTGGGTAACCAAGCATTTTACGGCTGGAATCACGTAGATCCAAAACTATCGATTCTCAAGGGTTTAGATCTGGTTCAGCTATCAGGTTATTTTTTAATGCCCGGTCTCCGGGGCGACGCGAGCTGTAAATTGTTCGAAATCCTGCAAGGTGCGGGAGTACAGACCGCACTGGACGTCGGTGGGCCTTCGGAAGGTTGGACCAGAACGGTCAGATCGGAACTACGAGATCTGCTTGCCGTAACAGATTGGTTTTTTCCAAATGAAGACGAGTTGGCAGGAATGACGGGAACAACAAATATCGTTGCTGGAGGGCAGAAGCTTCTAGAGCTCGGAACGAAAAATATAGTGGTAAAGATGGGTGCGAAGGGCGCTTGCTACACTGGTCCCAAAAAGCGGTTTACTTGCAGTGCATTCAAGGTTGAAAGCGTGCAGGACACTGTCGGTGCCGGCGATGCATTCAATGCTGGTTTCATTGCCGGTCTGCTACGTGATTTTACCATACAGAAATCGCTAGCGTATGCAAATGCAACAGCCGCGATTTATATAAACGATAAGAGTTATCCTAGTTGGGCAGCCGTTCGAGCCTTTGTGGCAAATAATATTTAAGGAGCGAGGTGTATGCGCGACCATATGTTTTTGGAAATGACGGAAACGCCAGCAGTTGTGGGAAAGTTGCTCGGTAATAGAGCGAATCTATCACGCGGTGTTGATCTCTTTCTCGATTCTTTGAATAACAAGGATATACTCTTCACCGGCTGCGGATCCTCCTATTTCGCGGGTATTTCGGGAGCATACATCTGCAGTAAATTGCTGAAAAGAGCCTCTACCCCAATCAGCGCATTCGACTACTCGCATTATCGTTTCGCGGGAACTGGAAAGGACACAGTACTATTTTCTTTTTCTCAATCAGGAGAAACTTCTGAAACCATCGAGGCGACAAAGAAAGCAAAAGAAAAGCAGGCGATGGTATTTGCAATTACCAACAATTCCAGCAGCCGTCTGGCGAGTCTTTGCGACTGGGCGATAGAAATCCTTGCCGGTACGGAAAAAGGACCCGGAACCAAGACTGTAGTGGCGCAGTTATTGGCAATATATCTTTTTTTTCTCGATGCGGCGAAGCGCCATAAAGGCAGTGTTGTCGAATCTCTATATGCGGGCAATGAGGAACTAAAACAAGCGGAATATCTATCTTCCCAGGTAATTGAAATTGGGCGTCGAAAAGATGACATAGCGGAATTACTTTACGGTAAGGACAGCGTGTTCATAGTCGGCACAGGTCCCTATTCTGCTACGGCTTTCCAAGCTGCAAACGTTTTGAAGGAGGCCGCTAAAATACATGCCGAGGGGTTTGAAACGGCTGAGTTTCGACACGGTCCTTTGGAGTTAGTCAGCGATAGATCTGCCATCATATTATTGAATCACTACGAAACCAATGGAGTTAAACTCTTTTCGGGGAAGGAAATATCGAAACAAACTGGATGCACGGTAATAGATGTAGTAATGGCCGAACATTTGCTGAAAAGCAAAGGTAGCTGCTGCTACGTCGTACTTCCTGAAATGTCGGAAGTGTTAGGCTCCATTCTATCCATTTCGCTGTTCCATGAGTGGTCGTACAAACTTGCAAAACGAAAAGGGTTGAATCCCAATGAGTTTAGAAACATTGTAAAAACATGGACTCACTGATAAAGGCCTAGCAATGACCGGAGAAAGAATCAAGCATCTAAGAGATTTCTATTACGATGAATTGATGAATAACGTGATTCCCTTCTGGAGTGAGAACGGCCTCGATTGGGAATATGGTGGTTTGATGGATTATCTGGACAGAAAAGGAGTCCCTTTATCCACCGACAAGGGGGGATGGGTCCAGGGTCGAGTCACTTGGATTTTTTCCAACCTTTACGATCAAATAGATAGAGACGAAAAATGGCTGAAAGCGGCTGAAAATTGTTACAACTTCTTGGATAAAAAAATCAGAAGGGCCGATGGACGGCACTACTTCGAAGTTACCAGAGATGGGAAGCCCCTGGTCATGAGGCGCTACGTCGGATCGGATCGCTGGGCTATGATCGGTTATGCCAAGTACGGGAAAATCACGGGCAACATGGAGATTATTGCTAAAGCTAGAGCAACCCTGAAGCTCATTGATGACTTGCAGGGAACTCTGCCTCCAAAGATTGATCCCAAAAACCGACCGATGAAAAAAAATCCCGTGATATTCATCAATGCCTACCAAATAATGCGGGAGTGTGACCCTGAATATGAGCCGGAATATACAAAAAGAATTGACTTAGTTATTGAAGAGATTTTCAAGGATTTCGTGAAACCTCAATATAAAGCCCTGTTAGAAAACGTTGCACCCGACGGCAGCTTTACCGAAGGGCCTGAAGGCAGATGTGTTAATCCTGGACATACAATCGAAGCAATTTGGTTCATTCTGGACGAGATCCGGCAAAGGAGGCAGAGTGACGAGCTTCTGAAAGAGAGCCTTCAACTCATGGATTGGACGATGGAACGGGGTTGGGACGATCGGTACGGTGGACTTTTCTCATTTCTAGATGCGGAAGGACGACAACCCGCCCAGATCGAGTGGGACATGAAGTATTGGTGGCCGCACAACGAGATGATCATTGCTAGCTTGCTTGCCTACTACCTTACTGGAGATAAGAAATACGAACGCTGGTTTGAAATGGTTCACGACTATTCCTGGAGCCATTTCGCTGATAGAAAATACGGAGAGTGGTATGGATACCTGCGAAGAGATGGTACCGTTGCGCTTGATCTAAAAGGAAACCACTGGAAAGGACCTTTTCATCTTCCCAGATGCCTGATGATAACCTGTCAATTGTTGGACCAATTATTGGAAAAGAATAGATCAAATGATGAGAAGAATATTGTATAAAGAATGGAACAAACTGAAGGTAGTATGCAGAAGGGAATACCGTGAAGACCCTCGTATATGCTCTATATATTTTACTCTCCGTCATGCTCTTGCCAGCCTGAGGCTCCGTTCTCCTGGATGACGGACGCAGGCCGTGCAGCGATCCGGCCGGCGAAAAAAGTTTCAGCGAGTTCATGCTGGCTGGAACAGCCTGTATATACCAGCTTCAGAGAGCAGATCCGAAAGTTATTGAAGCAAAGTTGAAGAGACGAATACACGAGCTGACCTACCGAAATAATCCAAAGCTCGATGCAGCCTATAATAGAAAAGCTAAACCGCTATCTCCGAGGGTGGGCAAACTACTTTCGAATATAGGAGTTCAAGACGTTGTTCGGTAGCCTGGACGACTGGGTCCGCGGCCGGTTACGCTCGATGCAGCTGGCCAAGTGGAAGAAACCCAAGAAGTTCCAGCGGGCGATGATCAACGCGGGTGTACCCGTGTGGAGAGCCCGGCGAGTATGGGTGGCAATAAGGAGTTGGCAGTCGGCCAATCGACGAGAAGTGTTGAGGGTGCTCAATGCTGATTGGTTCCGAGGCTTGGGATTGATATTCCTGCGCGAGTATTCTGCGGCATCGACCAGCTGACACGGAGGTTTCCCCCTGGTCGTCAATCGAAGAGCGGCTTACCTGGCCGGTACAAGCCGTTCCGATGGGAGGGGGTGGTCACTATGGCCACCTCCTACCAGATGACAGGGATGTCGCGAGCGCTGTAAGAGAATTGCGCCTCACCTTCAGCAGGAGCTGTCCCCCGCTTTTCAAATCCGGTAACGTAGAGGATCAAACGATCGATCACTCCAAACAGGCGATTTCCCTCGC
>Ga0315555_1002274_pt1 | contig 13589 bp, 12 predicted proteins | sample SalMarSW160380MG_FD_202113 | JGI IMG/M metagenome (GOLD analysis project Ga0315555, IMG submission 202113) | Salt marsh sediment microbial communities from the Plum Island Ecosystem LTER, Massachusetts, United States - Salt Marsh Sediment SW1603-80 ... | reverse complement strand
TCTGTAAACGCGTGTTTTGTACACGACATTTTGTATTCCTTAGTATAGTTCTATTTTTTTCTGCAATGATTTCTTTATTTTCTAGGTCTATTGCCCAGCCTGAGTAGCTTAATGCTTTTATCATGGATTTGATATCGTTACCATTGATGTTGAAAAGATTTTTTATCTTACGTGCTTCGATTTTCCCCATAACTTCCCAGACTTTTCTATCGATATCTGTTGCAGCCTCAGTACCGAATTTCTCTTCTATAAATAGGTAGTATAATCCATCTACGGTCCACATGTCGCGTAGATGCATGAATATAAAATCAGGGAGTTTGTCCTCAGGGATCTTCTTGATTAGATTTTTATCTTTATCTCTACTAATGTTTATCCCCCCAATTGAGAGTAGGGTATTGAGAAAGATAGGATTGTTTATCCCATCTTTTCTTTAACAGCGGCTGTTAGTTTTGGTATTACTTCGTAAAGATCTCCTACTATGCCATAGTCAGCTGATTTGAAAATTAAGGCCTCAGGGTCCTTGTTTATAGCTACTATGATACCTGAGTCACGCATACCTGCAATATGTTGAATTTGACCGGAGATACCTGCGGCGATGTAAAGTTTTGGTTTAACCTTATGACCTGAGAGCCCTATCCAGTGGTCCTCAGATAACCATTTAAGATCAGCAGCAATGGGTCTACTGCAGCCAACGGTTTTACCTTTTAGCACCTCGGCAAGTTCTTCTATTAGTTTTATATCATTTTTATCTTTAAAACCCCTGCCACATGAAACAATTATCTCCGCGTCCTCAACGTTGACTTCCTCTGTTTTCATCTCCTGAACTTTAAGAATCTTGGATGGAGATTTCTCACCATCTATTTTCTTTTTGATTATTTCACCCTTGCGGTTATCATCTTTTTTAAGTGGGTCAAAGGCTTTCGAGGGAACTGTTACTATCGCAGGTTTAGAGTTAAACTGTTCCACGGCTATAGCGTTTCCACTAAATACTACTCGCTCTGCCATTAATTTGTTGTTTTTCACGTATATATTGTTGGAGTCAACTATACATCCAGCGTTGAGTTTTCCACCTAGTCGTGCTGAGAGTTCTTTACCATTTTTGTTTGAACCTATCAAAATTGTTTCAACATCGGTTTCTTTTACAATGTTGGCTAGTATATCTGCGTATTCCTCTGCTTTGAAAGACTCCAGGTTTGTCTCCGCGATAAATACCTGATTTGCTCCATATGAGATGTATTCTTTTGCAAGTTTTTCATCTGGTTTACCTATTATCGCTGATGTTACTTTTTTATTCTGTTGTTTTGCTATTTCAACTGCTTTACTTAGCATTTCAATTGTGAGTTTTTTATTATCTGAGTATACTAGAACCATTTTTTTTCACCTCCCAATGACTCCTTCTTTTGCGAGACTATCAACGAGTTTACCCACTGATTCATCGAGGTCATTCTGGTAAATGACGTTTTTACGTTCCATTGGTACTCCTTTTAGTTCAACTGTTTCAACCAAGGGGTTTAAACCACTGCTTAATGAGTCAGCGGTCCATTCTTGTATTGGTTTATTTGCTGTTGCTAGAATTTGCATTAGACTTGGTAACCTTGGCTCATTTATCTCTTTTGTAACTGTGATAAGCACAGGGTAGGTTGACTCTGTTGTAACTGCTTTATCTCCCATGTTTCGCTCAGCTGTAACTTTATCTTTCTCAGCTTTTACAGACTGTGCATATGTTACTTGTGGGATATTTAACAAACCAGCTAGTCTTGGCCCTATTTGACCTGAGAACAGATCAACTGATGCCTCGCCACATAGAATCATATCGTAGGATCCAATTTTTTTAATTGTCTCTGCTAGGAGGGTAGCTGTCATATGGTAGTCAATATTGTCTGGGGCTGTTACTAGTACTCCTTCATCGGCACCCATCGCTAGAAGTTCTTTTATCCGTTCTTTTGCATCAGATGGGCCAATAGTGGTTACTGTTATTTTTCCACCGTTTTTATCTTTGATTTTTATTGCTTCTTCCATTGCGTTTTTATCAATATCGCTTATCTTATGTGGTACTCCTTGTAAAATTGGTTTCTTAGTGCTGGGATCAACTTTCATCTCGGATACATCAACAACTTGTTTCGCACAAACGATAATATTCATTTCATCACACTCCTTTTCTTTCTTTTTCTAGTTCTCTTAATTGCTTCCTTTTAATCTTCCCACTCTGAGTCTTAGGAAGTTCATCAACAAATTCAATCTCCCGAGGATACTTATAGGGAGCAGCAACCATCTTAGTGTGCTTCTGGATATCCCTCATGAGATTATCTGAAGCCTTAGTTTTGTCATGAAGGATAACAAAAGCCTTGACAATCACACCTCTTATTTCGTCTGGGCTTGCGACAACTGCGCATTCAAGAACATCTGGATGGGAAATGATAGCTGATTCAACCTCGAAAGGACTAATACGGTAGCCTGCAGCCATAATGAGGTCATCATCACGGCCACTAAACCAGTAATAACCATCTTCATCCTGGTATAATACATCTCCAGTGAGGAACCAGCCATTTTTAAAACTCCCTTTGGTCTTTTTTGGTTTATTCCAGTATTCTTTGAAAAGACCCGGGTCTGTTTGTTTAACAGCTAAGACACCTTGCTCCCCGGGGGGTAAAGTTTTACCATTATGGTTAACAATAGCACAAGTTTTCCCTGGTTGTGGTTTACCACATGAACCTGCTCGAATTTTTATACCTTCAAAGTTTGAAAGATAAACCATTATTTCAGTCATACCAATTCCATCGTATATGTCAAGGTGAAATCTTCGTTTCCATTCTTTTATTATCTCAGGGTTTAATGGTTCACCTGCAGAGATACAATGCCTAAGATTAGAAAGGTCATATTTTTTCTCGGCATCTTTTACTGCTACAAACATTCGATAGGCTGTTGGGACAGATGCGAGATTTGTGATCTTATATTTTTCAAGTAGTTCAAACCAGCGTTCAGGATGGAACCTTCCATCGTAAATAAGAGTAGAAAAACCATGTCTCCATGGGTATAAGAATCCATTGCCTAGTGGGAAAATCCAGTTAAGATCCCCTGTATGGGTTAATATGTCATCATCTTTTGCTTTCTGCCAGAATAACACGCTTGGGTCGTTACCAGGTACCCATCTATGAAGATGAACTGCTCCTTTTGGGCTACCTGTTGTACCAGATGTGTAACAGAAAAATGCCATATCATCTTTTTTGGTAGGCTCAATATCCAGATTACTAGAAGCTTTTTTCATCATGTCATCATAGGATAGTTGGTCGTCGTATGTTTCTCCTACGATGATGATTTTTTCTAATGTTGGACATTTATCTTTTATTTCATTGACTTCTTTTACATATTTAGGGGTTGTGATGACTGCTTTGGAATCACTATCGTTAATCCGGTATTCTATTTCATGTGTTCTGAACATTACACTGCTTGGTATTGGTACTGCTCCGATTTTTACTCCACCTAGAAAAGAGATCTGGAATTGTGGTAGGTTTGGTAGTCTTATGAGAAACCGATCGCCTTTTTTGAAACCGAGATCTTTCAGTGCATTTCCGAACTTGTTTGTAAGACGTTTCATGTCGTTATAGGTAAATTTGTCTGTGTCTCCCTCTGAGTCTTCCCAGTAGAGTGCTACTTTGTTTTTCTTCTCAGTTTCAGTGTGTTTATCTACACAGTCGTAGCCAATGTTGTAATTATCTGGTATGTTCCATTTCCAGTTTTTGTATTCTTTTTCGTAGTTGAACTCCCCCATAATCTATCACCATGAAACTTATGTTATCTCAGTAGGCTCCCTGCGATGACCATGCGTTGTACTTCAGAGGTGCCCTCATATATCTCAGTGATTTTTGCATCGCGGAATAGCCTTTCAACTGTGTATTCTTTTGTGTAACCGTATCCACCATGGATTTGTACAGCTTTAATTGCTGTTTCCATCGCGGTTTCAGATGCAAGTAGTTTAGCCATAGCTGCTTCTTTGCTGATTCTTTCACCGAGGTCTTTTTTGTATGCAGCGTTGTAAACTAGGTATCGTGAGGCTTCTATTCTTGTAGCCATGTCAGCTATCATCCATTGTATTGCCTGGAACTTAGATATTGGTCTTCCAAATTGTTGTCTTTGTTTTGAGTATTCTATGCTTTCATCGAGACAGGCTTGTGCGATACCTACTGCTTGTGCGGCTATGCCAATTCTTCCAACGTCAAGGGCGCTAAGAGCTATTTTGAATCCCTCTCCTTCTTTACCAAGCAGGTTCTCTTTAGGGACCTCCATGTCTTCAAAAACAAGTTCAGCTACATGGTTTGCATTGATGCCCATTTTATCATAAATGCTGCCAACCTTAAATCCTTTCATATCATTTTCAACGATAAATGCGCTAATGCCTTTTGATCCAGCGCTCTTATCTGTCACAGCAAATACGATTATAACCCCTGCTTTGCCGCCACTAGTAATAAAACATTTATCACCATTGATAATGTATTTGTCACCCTTAAGCTTAGCAGTCGTCTGCATTGCTCCAAGATCAGAACCTGCATTAGGCTCAGTACCAGCAAAAGCACCGATTTTTTTCCCGCTAGCCAGTAGTGGTAGATACTTTTTCTTTTGTTCTTCTGTGCCAAAATGCATTATAGGCCAACTAACAAGAGAGTTATGCACAGAGGTTATAACCCCTGTTGATGCGCATTTTCGCGATATCTCCTCAATTATCGTCGCGTAGCTGATTGTATCGAGACCGGCTCCGCCATACTCTGTTGGTATGGTAGCTCCAAGAAGTCCGAGTTTTGCCATCTTTTCAAGAGTTTTAGTAGGATACTCCGCCTTTTTGTCTAGGTCTGCAGCTATAGGCGCTATTTCTTTTTCTGCGAATTCTCGTACCATTTTTTGTATCATTTTTTGTTGTTCACTTAGCTCTAATTTCATGGGGGTTGGAATAAAATTATTGGACATAAAGGTTTCTATATCCTATGAAAAGAAATATAATAGTCTATATAATTCAGGGACGGGGAGATTCATTTGGAAAAAGGTATAGTTCATGTTTATACGGGTCCGGGTAAAGGTAAAACAACAGCTGCGTTAGGATTGGGATTACGGGCAGTTGGGGCAGGTTTCAAAGTTCATATGATTCAGTTTATGAAAGGGCGGAGATATAGTGAGATTGATGCTATTGAAAACATTTCTAATTTTACTATTTCTCAGCATGGTCGTGATGAGTTTGTTTCTAAAAAGAATCCTGAGCAGGTTGATATTGATTTTGCGAGAGAAGGGTTTGAGCATGCTAGGAAACTTGTGAAAGATGGTAAATATGATATGATAATATTGGATGAGGTTAATGTTGCTGTTGATTATAATTTAATCTCAGTTGATGATGTTTTGAAGCTTATTGAGGAAAAACCAGAAAAACTTGAACTTGTATTAACAGGTAGAGATGCTCATCCTGAAATAGTTAAAATAGCTGATCTTGTAACTGAGATGCTTGAGATAAAACACCCGTATCAACAAGGTGTAGTAGCTCGTAAAGGTATTGATTTCTAATCTGGGGGGCTTTGGTTATGTTTGATAAAAAAGAATTGGAAAAAATCAAACACGGTAGAAAAGACTGGGAGAAAAACTGTTATTTGCCTCATAAAAAGAGACATCCTGAACGAAGTAAAAAGTTTGAGAATTTATCATGGAATGAAATCAAAAATCTTTATACTCCGGGTGATATTGCTCATTTAGATTATATTAAAGATATAGGTTTTCCTGGGGAATATCCCTATCTGCGGGGTATTCATCCAACTAAGTACCGGGGTCGTCTTTGGACTTTTCGTCAGTTCTCGGGTTTTGGGTCTGCTGAGGAGACTAACAGACGATATAAGTATTTACTGGGTCATGGTGAGACGGGTCTTAGTGTAGCATTTGATTATCCAACGCTTTATGGCTATGACGCTGATCATCCTCTTGCTCGTGGTGAGTTTGGGAAGTGTGGTGTAGCTGTTTCCTCTCTTAAAGATATGGAGATATTGTTTAGCGAGATCCCAATTGATAAGGTTACAACATCTATGACGATTAATGGTCCTGCTGCAATTGTTTGGGCTTTTTATATTGCAAATGCAGAGAACCGTAAGATTGATAGGCGTATTATTGGTGGAACTATTCAGAATGATATTTTAAAGGAGTATATTGCTCAAAAATCCTTTATTTTTCCACCTGAGCCTAGTATGCGTTTAATTGTTGACACATTTGAGTTCGGTTATAAAGAGGTCCCACGTTGGAATACAATTAGTATCAGTGGTTATCATATCCGTGAGGCTGGGTCTACTGCGGTTCAAGAACTTGCATTTACTGTTGGTGATGGTGTAGAGTATGTAAAATGGGCGATGAAACGTGGTCTTAATATCGATGATTTTGCTTCTCGTCTTAGTTTCTTTTTTAATGCTCATAATGATTTCTTTGAAGAAATTGCTAAGTACCGTGCTGCTAGACGTATTTGGGCTAAGGAGTTAAAAAAACTTGGTGCTAAAAAACCTCGTTCTCTTCTTATGAGGTTTCATACTCAGACTGCTGGTTGTAGTCTTACTGCTCAGCAGCCTGAGATTAATATTACTCGTGTAACTCTTCAGGCTCTTGCTGCTGTTCTTGGTGGTACTCAATCACTTCATACTAACTCAATGGATGAAGCGTTGGCTCTTCCATCTGAAAAAGCTGTTAGAATTGCTCTTAGAACTCAACAAATTATTGCCGAGGAGAGTGGTGTTACTGGCACAGTTGATCCACTTGGCGGAAGTTATTATATAGAATGGTTAACAGATAAAATGGAAGAAGAGACCTATCAATACTGGGATAGAGTGGAAAAACTTGGAGGTGTGCTCCCAGCGCTTGAAAAAGGATTTTATCAGCGTGAAATAGCTGAGGCTGCTTACAGGTATCAAAAAGAAATTGATGAAAATAAAAGAATAATTGTTGGTGTGAATGATTACAAGATGGATGAGCCAATTGAAATTCCGATTCTTAAAATGGATGAAAAAGGAGAGGAACGTCAGATTAATCGTTTGAAAAAACTTAGAAAAGATCGGAATAATACAAAGGTTGAGAAGAATTTAAATGCTCTTAGAAAAGCAGCTAAGAGTGAGGCTAATTTGATGCCTTTTATTCTCGACTGTGTTCATTCTTATGCAACTCTTGGTGAGACTTGTCAAGTTTTAAGGGATGTTTTTGGAGAATATGTTGAACCTGCGATTTATTAGGAGGATAAAATATGGAAAGAAGAATTAGAGTCTTGGTTGCGAAACCTGGTCTTGATGGTCACGATCGTGGTGCTAAGATTGTTGCACGTGCTCTTCGTGATGCTGGTATGGAGGTAATTTATACTGGTTTGCATCAGACTGCTGAGATGATTGTTGAGACCGCTATTCAAGAAGATGTTGATGTTGTTGGGTTGAGTCTTTTATCTGGTGCACATATGACTTTGTTTATTGATGTTACTAAACTTTTGAAAGAGAAAGGAATGGAAGATGTGCTGGTTGTTGGTGGTGGAATTATACCTGAGGAGGATGCTCCCAAGTTGAAGAAAGCAGGTGTTGCTGGTGTTTTTGGGCCAGGTACTCATTGTGGGGATATTGTTGATTTTATTAAGAAGAATGTGAAACGATGAAGGATATCTCGTCAAAGGTTTTAGAGGGTGACCCGCGAGCTATTGCTCGTTTGATCACTCTTGCGGAGAATAATGATCCAGTTGCTGCTAGTGCGATGAAGGATATACATCCTCATACAGGTCATGCACATGTTATTGGTATAACTGGTGTTATGGGATCTGGTAAAAGCACTCTTATTAGTGAGCTCACCCGGGTTTATCGTAAACAGGGTAAAAAAGTGGGTATTGTCGCTATTGATCCGACTAGTCCTTTTAGCGGTGGTGCATTACTTGGTGATCGTATTCGTATGATGGAGCTTGCTATGGATGAGGGTGTTTTTATTCGTAGTCTGGGGACTCGTGGTATGCTTGGTGGTCTTGCTAGTGCGGTTTATGATGTTGTAGAAATTTTTGATGCATCTGGTAAAGATGTGATATTTGTTGAAACAGTTGGTGTTGGGCAGGCTGAGGTTGATATTATTAAAATAGCTGATACTACTCTTGTTGTTATGGTCCCTGGTCTTGGTGATTCTATTCAGACTTTGAAGGCAGGTATTATGGAGATCGCGGATATCTATGTGGTAAATAAGGCTGATCGTGAGGGTGTTGAGCAGACCATGGCTGAGGTTCAAAGTCTTGTTGATATTTCTTGTTCTGATAAGGCGCGTAAGATTCCTATTCTTCAGACTGTGTCTAAGGAAAAAAAAGGTATTGTTGAGTTAGTTGATGAAATTGAAAAACATAAGAAACTTTTAGAGAAAACAAAAAAGTTTGAGGCTCATCGTCGTATTCGTTACGAGGCAGAGCTTGTTGAAATTATTCGTAAAAGGTTGATGAATCTTGTTTTTGATGAGTCAAAGTTTAAAGATAAAGTTGAATCTCTTATTGATAAGATAAGTTGTAAAGAAGTTGATCCTTATACCGCGGCTGATGAAATACTTGGAAAAATTTTGAAATAAAAAATTTTAATTTTGGTTATTTCCCCTTAAAATTTGGTTTACGTTTCTCAAGGAAGGCTTTCATTCCTTCTTTCTGATCATGAGTAGAAAAACTAGATGAGAAGCAGGAAATCTCTAGAGAATTAGCACTATTAAGATCAGTATCTACTCCCTTGTTTACAAGCTCTTTGATAAAAGCCGTCTGAACAGATGATTTACCCGCTATTTTATTAGCGAGTTTTTCAACCTCTTCTATTAATTTGTCATCCTCAACAACTAGGTTTACAAGGCCGATACTTAGTGCTTCATCTGCAGATAAATTCCGGCCAGTTAATAACAGTTCTTTTGCTTTCATCCTACCAACTAGACGAGGGAGTCTCTGTGTACCCCCAAAGCCAGGGTGAATGCCAAGATTAATCTCCGGTTGACCAATTTTAGCATTCTTTCCAGCAATAACAATATCACAAGCCATAAGGGTTTCACATCCACCACCTAAAGCGTAACCATTTACCGCAGCGATAAAAGGTAGATGAGAGTTTTCAATTTTATAAAGCATGTTATGTCCTAGTTCTGAGAATTTTTTTGCTTCAGATGGTGTCATATCTACCATAGCACTAATATCTGCACCAGCAATGAATGCCTTCCCTTCTCCTGTTAAAATTGCAACTCTGATTTTTTTGTCTTGTTCAAGTTCACGAACCGCATCTGTAACTTCCTTTACTGTCTCGATATTTAATGCATTTAGAGCTTTGGGTCTATTAATCTTTATAATGCCAACTGCGTCTTTTTTTTCAACAGTGATATTCTCGTAGCTCATAATTCCACCTACTTAGAATAGTCATAAAACCCTTTACCTGTTTTTCTACCAAGATGACCCGCCTGAACCATTTTCTTTAACAATGGGCAAGGCCGGTACTTGGAGTCATTAAAACCTTCGTACAAAACTGTCATAATGTTCAACACTACATCCAGGCCGATGAGATCAGCGAGAGCTAGGGGCCCCATTGGATGGTTCATACCAAGTTTCATCACATTGTCAATGTTTTCGGGGGTACCTATGCCTTCCATATAGCAATATACTGCTTCGTTTATCATTGGCATAAGAAGCCTGTTTGATACAAAACCAGGGCCATCATTAACTTCAACGGGCATCTTGCCCATTTTTTCGGATAAATTATGGATGATTTTAGTTGTTGCATCGTCAGTTCGAAGACCACGAATAACCTCGACTAGTTTCATTAGTGGTACTGGATTCATGAAATGCATACCAATGAATTTTTCAGGGCGATTTGTAACAGAGGCTAGGTCTGTAATAGGGATAGTGCTGGTGTTGGAAGCAAGAATACAATCTTTTTTGCAGATTTTATCAAGTTCTTTAAAAAGTTCTTTTTTAACTTTTACGTTTTCAAAAATTGCCTCAATTACAAGGTCGGCATCTTTCATATCCTCAAGTTTTGTAGTACCTTTAATCTTGGACGTGATCTTTTTTTTATCAGCTTCAGTAATCTTTCCTTTCTCTATACTTTTACTTAAAAACTTATCAATTTTAGCTATTCCTTTTTTCACGTATTCCTCTTCTATATCTTGGAGTGTTACATCAAAACCTGCTTGGGCAGAGACCAGTGCTATACCATGCCCCATTTGACCAGCGCCAATAACACCTATTTTTTTAACAGTCATATTTTTTTCACCTCTCAATAATCATTTGAACAGCGTTTCCCCCACCAAGACAAATGGTTGCAAGACCTCGGTGTTTTTTATACTGTTTCATCGCATGCATTAGTGTTATAAGTATCCTTGAGCCACTGGATCCGATTGGGTGACCAATTGCAACAGCGCCACCGTGTACGTTGAACTTTTCTCTTGGTATGTTGAATTCTTTCATTACAGCTACAGAGGCAGAAGAAAATGCTTCGTTATGTTCTACTAGGTCAATATCATCTATTGAGAATTTGTTATCTTTAAGGATGGCTTTTATCCCTGGAATCGGTGCACCCATTACATATGATGGTTCAACACCACTCGTGTTATATGATTTAATAGTCGCAAGTGGTTCGACACCGATTTTATCAGCTTTTTCTTTACTCATAACTACTACAGCAGAGGAACCATCTGTTATCTGTGAGGCGTTACCTGCAGTTACAACCCCGTCTTTTCTGAAAAATGGTGGAAGCTTTGCAAGTTTCTCTAAAGTTGTATCGCCTCTGATTCCTTCGTCTTTATCGAAAATAACTGGGTCGCCTTTTTTTTGTGGAATCTCCACTGGAATTATTTCATCTTTGGATTTACCCTCCTTAGTCGCCTTTGCAGCTTTCTGATGACTCCACAGTGCAAATTTGTCACAATCCTCTCGAGTTATTTTATGTTTCTCAGCGATAACCTCACCGGTGTTTCCCATATGGTAATCATTGTAGACGTCCCATAAACCATCACGAACCATTAAATCAACAAGTTTACCATCGAAAAGCCGATATCCATAACGTGCTTTATCCAATGCATAAGGACAGTTGCTCATACTTTCCATGCCACCAGCTACGATAACATCTGCATCACTACATTTTATCGCCTGAGCAGCTAGTACAACTGCTTTAAGACCAGATCCACAAACTTTGTCAATATGAAGAGCTCCAACCTCATATGGGATACCAGCAGCAATAGCTGCTTGACGGGCAACGTTCTGTCCTAGACCTGCAGGAACAACATTACCCATGATTACTTCGTCGACATCTTTTGGTTTCAAGCCAACTCTCTTTATGGCCTCCTTGATTACAATTCCGCCAAGTTGCGGAGCTGAAAAACTTTTAAGCGCACCAGCAAACTTTCCTTGTGCTGTTCTAACACCGGATACTATTACAACGTCTTTCATCGAGTTATGCCTCCTCCAAATAATAGAATGTAGTCTCTGCAATAAAATCTGGGCTTAAAATATTTTTCCAAATAAAAACTACAAAAGAAAAAAAGTATTATTTTTTAAGTCCATCTTTCTCTCTGCGGCCAGGGTTTCCAAAGATTAAAATTGGGTTTTACTATAAATATATCCATTTCATCGTAGGCAGTTGTACCATTTTTTGTTAACACGTGAACCTCAAGTGTTTTTTTACCGATTAAAGAATCATAAAAACCACTTATTTTAAACTCATAAGGTGGTTCGTTATTGCTGAAAGGCATATAATTGCCATTAATTGCATAAGCAACACTTAGTATTTCTTCATTGGTTGTTATATTGATTTCAACTGTTGCAGTTCCAAGAATATAAGTAATTCCTCTTTTTCCAGTTCTCCAGATATTTGATAATCCTGGGAAAGTTAACAGTTTATGATTTAAAATATATAAACTATTCTCATATGGCCTTGTTATTCTTACTTGTAGATCAATAGTTTTGTTGCCAAGTTCAGCAGTCAATGTAAGCAGAAACTTTGTAGTATTTATGAGATAAGAGTAGTTAATATTGTCTATGGTGTCTCTAGGGGTATGTATATATGGGGAAAAACCGGATTCACCAAAAAAACAGGTATCATAGCCAAAATCCAAAAATGATTCAGTATCACATGTTACATGGGGTAATGATTTAGTTTTTATGTTTAGATGTTCGCTATATTTTTCGCTGATGTTTTCACAAATGGGTATTAGCCAGTTTGTACGATATGGTGTGTACATGTTGATGTATTTTCCATCTGATGAGCTGTTTGCGTAGCCAATTGTGTCTATTATTAGTGAGGTTATGATGTTTTCATTTCTTTTGTAGGCGTTTTTCGCATAGTCATAGCTACCATAGGTCCCTACTTCTTCTCCTGAGACAGCGACAAATTTGATGGTATGTTTTAGATTATGTTTGCTGAGAATATTTGCAATTGCGAGCATAGCTGCTATACCAGAGCCATCATCATTTGCACCTACTGAATACTCTCTATATATTCTATAAGTTATAGTATCATAATGAGCGCAAAGTACTATTACTGCATCGCTATCAGGGTCAGAGCCATTTAATGTTGCTACAACATTTTGGCATTTATATCGAAGGTATCTCCATGGTTCTATTTTTGCGTCTAATCCTATTTTTTTGAATTCGTCAAAAATATAATTGGCAGCTTTTTTACAGTTTTTATTTCCAGTATAGCGAGATCCAATATCCACTAAACCTTTGAGATAGTGGTGAATAAGAGATTGATTAACTTGGTTGATCATATTAATGATATCACTTTCAAAATTTGTAACTATTGGGTTCTCATTCTCGTTCATAGCAGATACTGCAGGTAAAACTAATAGCGCGCATATTAAAAATCCAATTATCTTTGTTTTCATTTTCTTTACCTCCTTATATTAAACTTAATATGAATATATCCATTTCATCATAAGCGGTTTTACCACTTTTTGAAATTACATATACTCCAAGTTTGTGTTTTCCTCTTAGCGGGTAAAACCCTCTTTTTAATCTCCAACTTTCCGTACGACCTTTAGAAAATCCTTCAGCCATTCCATCTATACAAAACCAAACTTGGTCAATCTCTTCATTTGAGGAAATATTTATTCTAACTATAGCTCTTCCGATTACATATGTCATACCTCTAAGACCTGTATCTAAAATGTTGAAACCAGGAAGTTTAACTATAGGAATATCAAAAAAATATACACGTTTCTCTAGAGGCGTAACAATTCTTACTTGAACATCAATATTTTTATTTGCAATCGTGGCAGATATTGCAATTAATAACTTTGATGCATTTATAAAATAGGATTTGTTAATTTTATCAATTGTGTCCCCTGGCTTATGAAGCCAAGGGTATAGAATCGAGTTTTCATGAGAATATAGCACGGCATCAAAACCATAATCAATAAATGGTTGATGGTCACAAGTTGGAAAATTTGGGAGAATCTTAAAACTTAAATTTAAATTACTATGTTCCTTTGACAGATTTTTTGACAAATCATATATCCATTTGCTTCGATCTGGAACAATCATCTGTAAAAATTTTTCATTAATGGAGGTATCAGTATAACCAATCATATCTATATCTAAAGCAGCTATT
>Ga0315555_1002273_pt1 | contig 13590 bp, 10 predicted proteins | sample SalMarSW160380MG_FD_202113 | JGI IMG/M metagenome (GOLD analysis project Ga0315555, IMG submission 202113) | Salt marsh sediment microbial communities from the Plum Island Ecosystem LTER, Massachusetts, United States - Salt Marsh Sediment SW1603-80 ... | reverse complement strand
CCCTGTAGGCGACCTGGGGGCTAAGGACACGGGGGGTATGAGTGTTTATATCCGAGAGCTTGCCCGCGAGCTATGTAAAGAAGGCCATACCATCGATATTTACACGCGCGTGCATGACCCGGCCGACCTGCGTATGGAAGACCTGTATGAAGGGGCAAGACTGATTCATCTAAATGCTGGCAAAGAAGCCACGATTCACAAAATGGACGTATATTTTTCCCTCCCGGAATTTACACTCAATCTTGAGAGTTTCTGGAAGAATAACGGCCTGGAATACGATATCGTGTTCAGTCATTACTGGATATCAGCGCTGGTGGGTAAATACCTCCAGCAGACGCGGCAAATACCGTATGTCAATATGTACCATACCCTCGGTGCGGTGAAAAATGCTATCGGTATCGGTGAGAGTGAACCAGCTCTGCGTATCTTATCGGAAAGGGAGACGGTAAGTGAATGCCAGCGTATTGTCGTAGCGACGGAGAAAGAGAAGCAGCAGCTAATAGCCTATTACGGTGCCTTGCCGGATAAGATCGGCGTGGTGCCCTGCGGCGTCAATATGGGGCTCTTCAAGCCGGTGGATAAAATAACTGCCAGACAAAAACTGGGGTTTACGGACGAAAAAATCGTGTTATTTGTCGGCAGGATTGACCCGCTAAAAGGTATTGATAAACTGATACGTTCAATATCATTATTAAAGAATTCGGAAAAAATCAGGCTGGTGGTAGTGGGTGGAGATGAAAACAGCCAGCCGGAACTTGAAAAACTGAAAAACCTGGCCGATGAGTTGAATATCAGGGACCATGTGGATTTCAGGGGGCTGGTCAAGCAGGAGAAGCTGCCGTATTTCTACAGCGCCGCCGATATTTGTGTCGTGCCTTCTTATTATGAAAGTTTCGGGCTGGTGCCCCTGGAATCGCTTGCCTGCGGCACACCGGTAGTAGCCACAGACGTAGGCGATTTGAGAAACATCATCAAACATGGTGAAACCGGCTATATCCTAAAGGATAATTCACCCGAAGAAATCTCACGGGCGATTACATCGCAACTCTCTTTACCGCGCAAGGATACGAAGTCTATCATGTCTATCAGAGAGTCAGTAAGTAAATGGGACTGGCCTAACATCGCAGGTAGAATCGCCGTTGAAATGCGGCTGGCGCTGGATACTCGTACCAAAGTGGCAGTCTAGTTTGCGGTCTAAATATTTTCGGGTCTCAAGAATAATCTTATTGTTGAAATAAGACTCTAGGCTTAAGATCAGTCCTTCACATCAACCAGGTAACATCCCCGCAGATATCAGTGCCGCGGGGCCTTGAGGCAAAGGCAGCATATTCCTCTCTGGCTCTTTTAACCGTGGTGCTGTCGCCATGGCCGGGGAAAAGAACAGTGTCATTGGGAAGACAGAATATTTTTTCAGTGATTGACTTCAATATCCTCTGAAAGTCCTCCGGTGTTTCCGTGTGTCCCGGCCCGCCCGGGAAAATGGTGTCGCCCACGAATACGTATTGCCCGATTCTAAAGCACAGGCTCCCTGGTGTATGTCCGGGCGTATGTATCACCTGGATTTCCAGATTGCCCAGTTTCAAGCTGTCGCCGTCTTTCAATAGAATTTCCGGTGGAGTCTTCAACTGCAAGGAATCCAGTAGATGAGCAGCCAGAGGCACTTTCAAACGCGAGCGTAATGAAACAATGACGCCTGTATGGTCGAAGTGGTCGTGGGTAAGTAGTATATACCTGGGTTTTGTCCCCTTTAAACTCGCAATAATATCGGCAGCTCTTGCCGGGGCGTCCACCACCAGGCTTTCCTTCGTTTTCAAGCATACGGCGATATAGGCATTGGTCTCATAATGCCCCAGCGTCAGCCTGTCGATGAATACGTCATTATTATTAATCATAGCCATTTTTAATAACTTTTTGCGTCGGGAGAGATATTTAGGCTACTATAAGTATATCATTAGGCTGATATGAGAAAAAGATTGGCCAGACTGATTTCCAATACGCTTAACCCTTTCGTAGTAAGCGCTGTCGTTATCATATTGCTTGCTTTCAGGGAAACTTTCGCCGCGTCGGAAGCGATAAAATGGGCTGCCATATCCCTGGCGCTTAGCGTCCTGCCGACTTTCATAGTAGTGATTTTTCTTGTGTGTAGTAAAAGGATGGACGGTTTTTTCAGCACTACGCGCGAGGAGCGTAATATTGCCTATCTCTTTGCCAGCGGCCTGGGTGCTATCGGATGCGGGCTATTGTGGCATTTAAGTGCCCCGGAAATACTGGCTATTACCTTCACAGCAGGCCTTATATCGATGGTACTATTTACAGCGATCAACTATTACTGGAAGGTAAGCCTGCATACGGCTTTCGTTTCGGCTTCTTTAACTATAATGATTATAGTATATGGAACGGAGGCGGTGTGGGCTGTAATTTTTCTGCCGCTGGTTGCATGGGCGAGAATAGAGTTGAAACAGCACTCAATAACACAGGTAATTGTTGGTAGTCTGCTGGCGGCTTTGATTACGGCAGGAATATTCTGGGGATTCGGGGCAATATAAAAAGAGTGTATAATAGATTGATATAGACGGACCTTTATTAAGGAGGAAAAGGAATGAAATATCTTCAGCGGGTTGCGATTGGTATTCTGGTTGTTATAATCACATTTATTCTTCCTATAATGACCGCCTGTCCCTCACAAGATACAACAAATACAAGCGGTAAACTATTTATCTGGAAGATATCATCAGAGACCACTCACATATACCTGTTAGGCTCGGTACATGTTGCCAGCATGGACCTTTATCCTCTGGACGATACCATTGAAAGTGCCTTTAACTCTGCTGATTATCTTGTAGTAGAAGTGAACACAAATAATCTCACCCAGTTTCATGCCGCTCAATTGCTACTGGATTATGGGACGTATCCTGAGGGGGACGGATTCAAGAATCACGTACCGGAAGAACTTTACAACAAACTGGATGAACAATTTAAACAATGGGGTATAGCGATGGCCATGCTGGATGAATATAAACCTTTCGTGATATACAATTTTATGAGCCAATATATGCTGGAAGGTCTGGGCTATAGTTTTGAATATGGCTTAGATTTGTATTTTATGGATAAAGCTGAAGAAAGTAATAAATATATCCTGGAGTTGGAGACATCGGAGTTCCAGCTTTATTTATTGAGTTCCATTCCGGATGAAAATATCATCACGGCCATGGAATACGATATAGATAATCCAGAAATAGAAAAATATCTGCACGACCTGTTTACTGCCTGGGTGGACGGAGACGCTGCCGCGATGGAGACAATTGTGTTTGAGGCTCTTGTTGAAGAGCCTGATATGGGGCCTTATTATGAAATGATGTATGACCAGCGTAACTTCAATATGCTGGAAAAAATCACCGATTACCTGGCCGATGACGAGGTTTATTTTATCGTTGTGGGCGCCGGACACCTGGTTGGTGAAAACGGCTTGCTTAACCTGTTGGACGATGTGGGGTATGAAGTGGAACAGCTAGAAAGAAGCGGCAGCTAGCTGGTTTCTTCTTCTCTGTCCTCTTCTTCATCCAGGCTTTCGATAAAGGAGTCACCGACGTACTCGTCTTTTTCCTGCGCTAAAACGGCGTCAAGCTGTTCTTTAAGACGGGCGGCGCGCGGGTAGCCGATATGAAGTCGGCGCTGCAGGAAAGAAGTGGATACTTCTTCATGCTGCCTGGCAAGCTCTTTGGCCTGTTCCAGTAGGGGGTCGCGGGGATGCCCGCCGATAGTCCCTGAAGGCGCAGCAGCTACCAGTGTCTCCATCTTGAGCCTATCCGGTTCTTCCTTCCTCTGACCGCCCCAGAAATAGACCAGGCGCTCTATCTCGGGGTCGGAAAGGAAGCATCCCTGTAAGCGCTTGGGCTTGGCGGCCTCGGTGGGCATGTAAAGCATATCACCGCGCCCCAGTAGCTTCTCCGCGCCGGCGCCATCGAGAATGGTACGCGAGTCCACCTGCGAGGTAACGGCGAAGCTGATACGGGTAGGGAAATTGGCTTTTATAAGGCCGGTAACTACATCTACTGAAGGACGCTGTGTGGCCACGACCAGGTGGATGCCGGTGGCTCGGGCGAGCTGGGCCAGGCGGCATAGGTTTGTTTCAACTTCGTCGTATCCGGCCATCATCAGGTCGGCCAGTTCATCGATAACCAGGACGAGATATGGCATTTTATCGGTGCCTTCTTTGTCTTTATTATAGCCTTCGATATGACGAGCGCCGGCAGTTGCCAACTTCCTGTACCGCTGTTCCATTTCCTGGCAGAGCCAGCGTAAAGCATTTAAGGCCTTATCTATATCAACGATGACGGGTGTAGCCATATGGGGAATGCTGTTGTACTGTGTCAACTCCACCCTCTTGGGGTCGATGAGGATAAAGCGGATATCGTTGGGGGTATTGTTCATCATAAGACAGCAGATGATGGTGTTTAAACAGACCGTCTTGCCGCTGCCCGTCGCCCCGGCTATAAGCAGGTGGGGCATCTTGGTCAAATCGGCGGCGATAGATTCGCCTCCGGCCCCCTTACCCAGTGCTAGAGCCATACTGGTCTTGCTTAACAGCTTCTGGAAAGCGCTGGTCTCGACAACTCCGCGCAGGCTGACCATATCCGAGGTCATGTTCGGTACTTCCACGCCGATATATGATTTACCCGGCACAGGCGCTTCTATCCTGATTGTAGGGGCAGCCAGTGCCAGTGCTAGGTCGTTGGCCAAAGAATTAATCCTCTCCACCTTTACCCTGGTCCTGGATATTTCCTCTCTCCGTACCTGTATATTGCCGTCGCGGTCTCTTTCTTTAATTTCTTTATACTTAATGTCCCAGCCGGGCTCCACGCCGAACTGGGTGACCGTAGGCCCGGCATTAATCTGAACCACCTTGGAGTTCACGCCGTAGCTGGCAAGAGTATCTTCTATAAGACTGGCCCTTTGCAGATTATCTGCTTCGCTGAACTGTACTTCGGGTGATGTGTCCAGGATATCGATAGGCGGCAGCTGCCACCCGTCGATTTCCACGAGATCGCCGGACTGACCGTATTTCTTCCAGACATCGGTGGCTACCTGGCGTAGCCCCTGGTCGGTCGGCACAATATCAGCAGATTTGGCAGCCTTCTTTAATTCGGCGGCTTTTTCAGCAGCTTCTATCAGTCTTTTGGTCGATTTTGATATCTCCGGCGGGACTAGCGGTTGCTCCATATCAGAAGGCAGGGCCGGCTTGCTTTCGTAGGAGGGCCGCGGGTGAATTACGCGCGGCTGCTGCCTGTCCTGAACAGGAGCTTTAGGCGTTGGTTTTGCCATGATGAACTGATAGAACCAGTTGAGGCATTTCTTTAGAACATTTAAACTCTCGCGGGGCAGCATGAAAACAGTGCCGGCAAGAGCGTAACCTAAAACACATAGTATCCCCAGAAAGGTACTCAATGAGTCTGTACCGAGATTACCAACAATCGTTTTACCGAAACTGCCCCCCAGGCCGTTAGGTGTAAGCATGTTCTGGTACTGTATCAAGCCCAGTATGCCCCACGCGGCTAGGACAAAGAAAATACTGCCTACCCAGCGGTTCCAGTATTTTAAAATAACGTAGAGTCTGCGGCGCCAGCCAAGCGCGACCAGGGAAATAATCAAAACGGCAAAAAACACCAGTCCCCACCCGATAGCCTCGAAAACATCTAGGAAAAAGTCGTTTACCTCACTATGGAAGACGGCCACCAGCGCCACGATGACAAAGAGGACAACCAGGTACCAGAACGGTCTGGAAGTGAAAAACCGGTAAGTGCTTCCACCGGACGTCCCTCGTCTCGAAGGATTATTCCTGGTGCGGGACTTTAATTTATCCATCGGGTTTTTTCTGCGCATAAGTCTCCTGCCGTTAGACCTTTACCATGAACGGGAGAATCATGGGGCGGCGCTTGGTGCGTTCGTAATAGAACTTATCTAAAGCATCTCTAACCTTGGTGTTTATGAAACTCCACTCGGTGACACGACTGCCGCTGTGGTCGAACGTTTTCATCAGGAGTTCGCGGCTCTCTTCTATCATTTTAGCGGACTCTCTGGTATCAATAAAGCCACGCGTAACGATATCGGGTCTACCCACCAGTTTGCCGCTCTGCCGGTTTACGGCGATTATTACGACGACGATGCCGTCGCGGGAAAGCATCTTTCTGGTGCGGAGTACGACCCCTCCGATATCACCGACGCTTAAACCGTCCACATACACGTGCCCCGACGTCACCTTACCGTTTTTTTTCGCGGCATTGGCATTAACCTCGAGGATATCGCCGTCTTCCAGAACGAAGATATTCTCCGGTGGAATACCAACCGATTCTGCCAATCGGGCGTGCAGGCTAAGGTGACGGTACTCGCCGTGGACAGGAGCGAAAAATTTTGGTTTTACCAGACTCAAAATAAGCTTGAGTTCTTCCTGACTGCCGTGACCGTGGACATGAACCTGCCCAAGTTTGCTGTAGATAACACTGGCGCCTTGCCTGAACAGATTGTCAACAGTCCTGTTTACCAGCGACTCATTACCGGGGACAGGTGTCGCTGAAAGGATTATGGTATCACCACGCTGAATGTGAACGTGTTTATGGTCACGGTTGGCCATTCGTACCAAAGCTGAAGTCGGTTCTCCTTGGCTGCCGGTTGTAACCAGCACGATTTTATTGGCAGGTAAACCTTTGATTTCTTCAATTCTACCCAGGATGCCATTGGGAGCGTTCAAATAACCCAATTCCAAGGAAATACGCACCGTCTCGGTCATGCTCCGCCCGACTACGAAAACACGCCGCTGGTGCTTGGCGGCGGCATCTATAACCTGTTGAATACGTGAAATAAGCGAAGAGAAGGTGGTTACAATAACCCTGCCCGGGGCGTTTGCAATGAAATGCTCCAGTGATTCCCCGACCGACTGCTCGGAAGGGGTATAACCGGGCAATTCGGCATAGGTGGAATCGGAGAGGAGGAGCAATACTCCTTTTGCCCCCAGCTGGGCCAGGCGCGAGAGGTCGGTAGGTCTGCCGCTGACGGGTGTGTGGTCGATTTTAAAGTCGCCGCTGTGAATCACCACCCCTTCGGGCGTGTGGATGATAATACCGGAAGCATCGGGGATGCTGTGGCACACGGGGAATAGCTCAATGCGGAATTTACCCAGCGTAATCTGCTGTCCGTGATTTAGTATTTTAAGATTAACTCCCTGGCGGGTCTTCCTTTCCTTTAGCTTGACGCGGATAAGACCGTTGGTGAGTTTTGTGGAATAGACCGGCACATTGTCAAGCTGCGGCAGTATATAGGGCAGGGCGCCGATGTGGTCTTCATGGCCGTGGGTGATGATGATTCCCCTGACTTTTCCTTTTCTCTCGCTAACGTAGGTGAAGTCTGGAATTACCAGGTCGATGCCGAGCATTTCTTCTTCTGGGAACATCAGGCCGGCGTCGATGACGATGATGTCGTTTTCATATTCAAGCACCATCATGTTTTTGCCGATTTCTCCCAGTCCCCCGAGGGGAATAATTTTTAGTTTTGATTTAGGCATATAGTTTAAACCTCGAACATATTAAGTTGTTGTGGCGGCGGTTCTTCTTCCTTTACTTGGTTAATCTCTGCCATAAGCTTGGGGATTTTCTGCATATCGGCTTCTATCTCATTACGCAGGCTTTGCTGGTGCAAAGCCGCTGCCGGATGATACATGGCAAGATAAATAATGCCGTCCCGCTTTACCGCCGTCCCGTGTATTTTACTGATACTCTTACCCGGGAAATACCTAGCCATAGAATAGCGCCCCAGTGTAACAATCATTTTTGGCTTGATGATTTCTATCTGCTTGTCGAGCCATTCTCGGCAGTTCTGGATTTCCGTGGGCAGGGGGTCGCGGTTATCGGGGGGACGGCACTTGATGACATTGGCGATATATACCTGCTGGCGGTTCAGGTTAATGGAGAGGAGCAGTCTATCCAGGTACTGGCCTGCCTGCCCCACGAACGGACGTCCCTGCTGGTCCTCGTGCCAGCCGGGCGCCTCGCCGATGAACAGAATATCAGAGTCATCTGCCCCTTCGCCGGGAACGACTTTAGTGCGTAATCTGGAAATATCGCATTTATGGCAGAGGGCTATTTGCTGATAGAGTTCAGTCAGTGTGGACATCTCGGTAGTCTCTGCAAGTATGATAACACCGTGAATATGTCAAGTCAATTGATATACGGTGATTTCGTGATATCGAAAACGGCGTTGTCAACAGGTAAAATTGTGTCCTCAAGAAGCTATGACTGATTACAGCGCCACCAGCTTTACGGAATAGACGTCAGGGATAGACAGAATCTGCCGCTGGGCTTTTTCCGGCAGTGGCTCGTCCAGGTTAAGCACCAGCAGCGCCTGACCTCTAGGCTTGAGGCGACCGAGATGCATCGAGCTGATGTTTACGTTGGCATCGCCGGTAATCTTACCCACCGCCCCGATGAATCCGGGCCTATCCCGGTGGTCGCTGAACAGGAAGTATGAGTCGGGTGTCGGCACGATATCCAACCAGTAGTCTTTGATACGCACGATGTGCGCTTCATTATGCATAATCGTACCAGCTACCGCCCAGACTCCCTCTGTAGTGGTTATTTCCACGGTGAGGAGGCTGGCGTAGTTTGCGCAAGTGGCTTCCTTTTCCTCGACAATCGTCAGGCCGCGCTTGGCGGCAATGACGTTGTAGTTCACTATATTTACCCTTTCTTCACTGAATCCCTCAAGAATTCCCCCGATAACAGCCGCCTTAATCGGGTTGGTATCGTAGTTGGCTATGTCACCATTGTACTTGATGCGGATTGTCTTTGACTGACCCCCGGCGAGTTTATAGACTAATTTGCATAGAGAATTGGCCAGTTTCAGGTACGGTTCCAATACCGTCAGCGTTTCCGACGTTATATAGGGGACGTTGATAGCTGCTCTTGCGGGCAGGCCCTGGAAAATATCGACTATCTGCTCAGCGACGTCCCTGGCGGCCAGCACCTGTGCTTCCGTAGTGGAGGCGCCGAGATGGGGTGTCACGATTATTCTGTCCTCGCTGAAAAGGACACTATCGGTGCAAGGCTCTTTCTCGAAAACATCGACAGCTGCTCCGGCGACCTTTTTATCCTGTATCGCTTTGACCAGCGCGTTGTCATCGATAAGACCGCCCCGTGCGCAGTTAACAATGCGGAGGTTGGGCTTGACCATAGCCAGTTCCTTAGCGCCGATATACCCCTTGGTCTGGGGTGTCAGGGGGATGTGTAGGGTGATGAAGTCCGACTCCTTGAGTAGTTTTTTCATATCCACAAGTTTTACACCGATCTTCTTGGCGTATTCGACGGATACGAGGGGATCGGTTCCGATAAGCCTCATCTCAAATGCCTGCGCCCGCTTGGCCACCTCTGACCCCACGTTGCCCAGCCCGATGATGCCCAGGGTCTTGCCTCTCAATTCCGTCCCCATGAATTCGCTGCGCTTCCAGGCGCAACTTTTCAGTGATGTGTTGGCCTGTGGAATGTTGCGCGCCAGCGCCAGTATTAAAGCTATCGCATGTTCCGCGGCGGACACTGTATTTCCGGTGGGCGCGTTGATAACCACGATGCCGCAGCGTGTCGCCGCTTCTACATCTACGTTATCGATGCCCACGCCGGCCCGGGCGATAACCTGGAGGTTCTTGCCTGCCTCGATGATAGCGGCGGTGACTTTGGTCTGACTGCGTACAATCAGCGCGTCGTACTCGCCGATAATCGCAGTGATTTCCTCAGGTTTCAGTCCGGTCTTAATATCAACCTGTGCTTTTTTCAGCAGGACCTCGATCCCCTCTTTTGAAATAGGGTCGGTTACCAGTACCTTCTTTCGCTTTTTATCCGCCATAGGACTATCCTTTTAAGAATTATTTTTTGAATCCGGCTATTGGCAGCGTTTTTTGTATTGCTGTCAGTATCTCTTTTATGTCCTTTTCATCTACAAGGCCGAGATGACCAATGCGGAATATCTTGCCGTTTAGGGTCTGCTGTCCTCCCGCCAGAACAACCTTGTATTGCTCCCGCAGGACCTGGCGGAATTTATTAACGTCCATACCAGCCGGAACACTCACGGCGGTAACTGTGTTAGAAGCATAGGCCGGGTCGGCAAATAGCGGGAGCCCCAGGTTTTTTATGCCCTCGCGTGTCATATTCCCGATGCGTTCGTGCCGGGCAAAAACATTATGGATTCCCTCTTTCAGCATCATCTTAAGGGCGACGGTAAGTCCGTAAACCACGGATACCGCCGGCGTCCAGGGGTTTTCCTTCTTTTCATCATACATATTCTTTGCCCTTACAAAATCCCAGTAGAAATTGGGCATTTTCGCCGACTCGCGGGCTTTCCATGCCTCCGGGCTGACGCTGACCATCGCCAAGCCGGGCGGGACCATCCAGCCCTTTTGCGAGGCGGTAATCACAACATCGCACCTCAGCTCATCAACGGGAAGGTTAATAGAACCAAGGCTGCTTATGGCATCCACAATAAGCAGCTTGCCGGAACCCTTAACGACCTTGCTTATGGCTTTAAGGTCGTTGGTTACGCCGGTGGAAGTCTCGTTATGTGTGACCATCACGGCTTTAATATCGGGATTGTCTCTAATTGCTTTCTCTATAACACCGGGGTCGGCGGCTTTGCCCCACTCCACTTTGTAAGAGAGAACGTCCGCTCCGAAGGTGGCGGCTATATTGGCAAAGCGGTCGCCAAAAACACCGATAGAGACAGATAAGACCTTATCACCGGGCGATAGCGCATTGACGATAGCAGCTTCCAGGCCGCCAGTGCCGGACCCGGTTAAAATCAGTACATCGTTCTTGGTCTGGAATATTTTTTTCAGGTTCTCGGTCACTTCGGCAAGCATCGCGTGGAATTCAGGGCCGCGGTGGTTGACCATCTGCCACGCCATGGCCTTAAGGACCTCTGGCGGGCACGGAGTAGGGCCGGGAACGCGTAACTGTGTCATTTTTTCTCCTTGAGTATTATTTTATATTAAATAGTTTTTAAATAACGTCTTTTACCGACTTTTATTATTACACCCTTGTTCACGGATTCATTAAAGTCATCTATTTTTTTACCGTCCGAGGTTACGGCACCCTGTTTAATCAGGCGTACCGCTTCACTGCGGCTAGCTGTTAAACCAGAATCCACGAGAAGCTGGCTGATGGTAATTCCAGGCTCGATGCGGTACTCTTCTACCTCATCTGGTATTTCTTTTTTTTGAACGGTTTTCTCAAAATGTTCCTCCGCCGTACGGGAATCTTTAGCGCTGTAAAACCGGGTAACAAATTCTCTTGCCAGGCGCTTTTTAAGGGACATGGGGTTAACGCCTCTTTCTATCTGCTGTTTAAATTTCACCAGCTCTTCGTCCGGGACATCGGTCAACAGCTCGAAGTACTGCATGAGAATGCTATCGGGGATGGACATCGTTTTTCCGTAGATTTCCTCCGGCGGCTCGGCGATGCCGATATAGTTACCGCGACTCTTGCTCATTCTGTCAGTGCCGTCTGTGCCCACCAGTACCGGGTAGGTCAAGCACACCTGCGGCTTTTGCCCGAATGCTTCCTGCAGCCTGCGACCAGCCATCAGGTTAAAAAGCTGCTCCGTGGCTCCCAGCTGGACATCTGTCTTTAGATGAACGGCATCATAGCCCTGCGCCAGCGCGTAGAGCAGCTCACGCAGCCAGATTGGATCGCCTTTGTCCAGACGATTTCGTATCCTGTCGCGGGCAATGAACTGCTGCACGGTAAAGCAGGAGGCCATACTGATAACGTCGGTAAAGGTCAGCTTGCTTAGCCAATCGTAATTATATTTAATAGAAGTCTTCTTTTTATCCAGTATTTTAAAAGCCTGCTCGGCGTAGGTCCTGGCGTTTTTCATAACCCTTTCCTTTAACGCTACCACCCGCGCTTCGTCGCGGTCACTGGGGTCGCCGATGAGCGTGGTAAAAGTGCCGATAACAAAAGTCACATCATGCCCGAAGTCCTGGAACTGGCGTAATTTATTCATGGGGATGGTATGCCCCAGGTGGAGGTCGGGGGCAGTTACATCGAAGCCGCAATAGACACGCAGCGGCCGTCCTTCCTTTTGAGCTTCAATCAGCCGCTGCCGCAGCTCTTTGGCCATCTGTTCTTTTATCTGAAGGTCACCGAACTCGGAACCGCGCATGTAAGTGGCAACCTGTTTATCTATTGGGTCCACTGCGGATACTCCTGAAGCTTTTACTCTAGCCATTCTTTTCTACTCCCGTTGAATCGAGGATGGCTTTTCCCCTGATAATATCTTCGGAGACCTGTTTTTGCAACTCATCGATATTATCAAACTTCTTTTCTTCACGGATACGGGAAATAACATCCAGCTGCAGGTCGGTGCCGTATAAATCGCCGTGATAATCGATGAGATGTGCTTCTACCGTTCGTTTATTGACGCCGAAAGTAGGATTTTTACCGATATTTATCATGGACTGGTAAACGTTTCCATTAAGATAAGCCCGGCCGGCATAAACGCCGTCGGGGGGCAGCACATGCTCTGACGCTACTTCCAGGTTGGCGGTAGGAAAACCTAGGCTTACGCCGCGTCCGTACCCGGTGACAACCTTGCCTGTAATGTCAAAAGGCCTTCCCATCAGCTCGCTGACTTTCACCATATCACCTGCCGCCAGCGCCTTACGAATCGTGGTGCTGCTGACCGTCTCTCCGTTTATTTTTAGCGGAGGCACTATAATAACATCAAAGTTCATGCTTGTACTTAGTTTTCTAAGATTTTCCGTATCGCCTTCTCGTTCCTTGCCGAGTGCAAAGTCCTCGCCTATCACCAGCCCACGCATTTTCAGGTATTTTTGCAGGAGCACAATGAACTCGCGGGCGCTTAGCTGCGCCAGTTCCGGGGTAAACGATAGGGGAACCACCATCGTCACACCTTCCTGCTTGAGCAGCTTGAGCCTCTCCTCTATGTCCGTTAGAAAGGGAAGCTTGTTGCGGTGTGACAGCAGCCTCTCCGGATTATGCCGGAAGGTGACCACACCGGATACCATTTTCCGTGTTTTCGACTGTTTCAGCAGCTCGGCCAGCAGCAATTTATGACCGAGATGCACTCCGTCAAAAACACCGATAGTAAGAACGGACTCTTTATCGGAAGAAAATCGGGCTAGCTCTTCCTCGACCAGCACGCCTCTACTCCTCACGCCGTCACTGATTCCTTAGGCATTATTTGAGTATAATACCCTGCGGGAACAGGTCGGCTAATCACTTAAATGTTATCATATGCCCAGATAGGCGTCAAACGTAAAATAACATGGATACAGTCGTAGAGATGGTGCCCGTTAATCGAAACGATAGGATAGAAGGCCGGCCGGCACCTTGGGGTAAAAGTAGGTTGATTTTCGGGGCATGCGGTCGCCGCTGTCGGCGATGGTTTTAATCACTGCGGGCTTGATGGGATTGACGATGATGCCCAGCTGGTATTCTTGGTTCAGCACCCTTTTTATCGCCGTTTCGGCATCGTAGCTGTAGTCTAGGAAAGTCCCCGCTTTTTCATGGCTTAAGCCGAGGAGTTCCTCCA
>Ga0315555_1002272_pt1 | contig 13593 bp, 12 predicted proteins | sample SalMarSW160380MG_FD_202113 | JGI IMG/M metagenome (GOLD analysis project Ga0315555, IMG submission 202113) | Salt marsh sediment microbial communities from the Plum Island Ecosystem LTER, Massachusetts, United States - Salt Marsh Sediment SW1603-80 ... | reverse complement strand
TTCCTTTGAACATGAGACAAGCAGCAGCAGGATAAATCCATAATGGAAAATATAACGCATCAATCCTCCTTATCTTTGGTCTTACTATTATTTTTGAATCAAGTTTGGCAATCATATACGGCCGTAGAACTTATTCGGCAATACATGGTTGAAAAATATACATATAAAAAGCTGTAATGTAAATAGTAGAGAGAACAAAAAAAATATGGCAATCGACATTATTTACTTGAAAAGATTCAATTGTTTAATTAGTTTTTGAAAATTGATTTTTCAATGAAAAACAGATTATTAGAAGAGGAAAATAAAAATATTCGGCGGTTGCAATTGATGGTAGATTTAACGATTCAATTATTATACCAGTCTGAGGAATTGACATTAGCGGAAGGATTTCAGCATATAGAAAATGTACGTAAATTTGCTACATATCTGTTTCCGGATAAGGAAAAAACATTTAATCTGATCTACCGTCCCAGAATGCTGCGGGTACTACGGGAACGGGGTATTCTGAATTTCTCGCAGAATTAATTATCTCTTTATATTTTTCACAAAGTTTAAATTCATAAAGGGATTGCCTTTAAGAAGGTGATTTGTATGTTTAAAATTGAAAAAGATGATCCTACCTATAAGAGTCTTCTGCAGAAGTATGAAAAGCCATTTAGGGAATTACTGGAAGAAGTATGTTCATATAACCCTAATTGTAACAGGGATTTGCTTGTAGATGTTTTTCAGTTCGGTATCTGGGCTCACCGTAACCAGTTCAGATATTCGGGAGAGCCATACTTCGAACATTGTCTATATGTCGCTAACATCCTGGCAAAATTCCGTATGGACAGTACTACAATTTCTGCCGGACTGCTTCATGATGTGGTGGAGGATACCGGTTTTGCCATGGATGACATTAAGGAAATGTTTGGTAAGGACATTGCGAACTTGGTTAATGGGGTCACCAAGATAAGTGAAATCAGTGGTCGTAAATCCCTCAGTCTGGAACTTCGGCAGGCGGAAACTTTTCGTAAAATGTTATTGTCCATGGCTAAAGATATTCGTGTTATTATTATAAAGTTTGCCGACCGTTTACATAATATGCGGACACTGCAGCATGTGGCGGCCCGCAAACGGTTGCGAATAGCGCTGGAGACCAGGGATGTTTATGCCCCGCTGGCACACCGCTTTGGAATGGCACAACTGAAAAGTGAACTGGAAGATTTAGCCTTTAAATTCATAGACAATAAAGCATTTGCAGATTTAGCCAGGAGATTGAATGAACGGAAAGATGAGCGGGAAAAATATATTCACCGCATAATAGATCCCATCAAAAACGAAATGGAAGAACATCACATTAAAGCCGAAGTGCAAGGGCGGCCAAAACACCTTTACAGCATTTACCGTAAAATGAAATCCCGTAATAAACCGCTGGAAGAAATTTATGATCTTTTTGCAATCCGGATAATCGTAAGTGAAGTAGCAGAATGTTATTATGTCCTGGGTATTATCCACAACCTGTTCATTCCTGTTTATGAACGCTTCAAAGATTATATTGCCATGCCTAAATTTAACGGATACCAGTCACTTCATACCACGGTTGTAGACAAATTCGGACGTATGATAGAGGTTCAGATCCGTACGGTTGACATGCACCGTATTGCGGAAATGGGTATTGCCGCTCACTGGAAGTACAAAGAAGGGAAATTTCCGGAATCCGAGGATGATTTTGATGATAAATTGATATGGGTACGTCAGTTGCTCGAACAGTATGAGGATGGGGAAACAGTTGATGCCAAAGACTTCCTGGACAGTCTGAAAATTAATCTTTATCAGGACGAAGTATTTGTTTTTACTCCAAAAGGTGATGTTATTAAGTTACCGCGGGGAGCAACACCTATTGATTTCGCTTTCGCCATTCATACCAATGTGGGTGTTCATTGCATTGGGGCAAAGGTGAATGGAAAGATTGTTCCGCTGAAATATACCCTGAACAGCGGTGATCAGGTCGAAATCATCACCAGCCAGAATCAGCATCCCAATCAGGATTGGTTGATATCCGTCAAGACCAGTAAGGCTCGGCACCAAGTCCGAAAATATCTGCGAGAAGTTCAGTTTGACCATAGTGTGAAACTGGGGGAAGAAATTCTTACAAAATATTTTAAGCGTTATCATGTAAAATTTAATGATGGAAAACTAGATGAACTGGTTAAAAAATTACATTTTGAAGACAGTTTAAACCTCAAAGCTGCCATCGGGCGCGGAGATTTATCTATAGAGAAGATTTTTTCAGTCATTTCGCCCGAAAAACCTGAAGAGCCGAAAGATAATCTTCTGGAAAAATTTTTACGACGTGGAAAGAAAAGATCAGCCATTCAGGTAGAAGGGGTAGATAATATCGTGGTTCATATCGGCAAATGTTGCCAGCCCGTTCCCGGCGATGATATTATCGGATATCTGACAAAAGGGAAGGGAGTCACAATCCATCGGACCAATTGTCCCAATATTCAAAGACTGATACAGGTTAAAGACCGTACCATCCAGGTTAACTGGACGGTGGAAGTGGATGAAAAATTTAAAGTTCAACTGGCATTGCTGGCAGAAGACCGTCATAATCTTTTGCGGGATGTTACTCAGGCAATATCAGCGCAGAATACCAATATTATCCATGTTGATCTCAGAGCGAAGGATCGACTGGTTACGGGAAAACTGATCATCGAAGTGAAAAATCTTCCCCATCTCACCAGAGTAATAAATGCGATCAGTAAGATTAAAGGAATATTGAGTGTGGAAAGAATTGAGGGATTTTTAAAAAAGCGTATGGCTCAAAATTAATGGAGGTTATAATGCCGGACTATATCTATTTGTCTCAGGAAGGTTATGATAAACTGAGGAAAGAACTTGATGAACTTAAACAGTTTAAACGTCCGGAGATTTCAAAAAAAATCTCCGAAGCCCGGGATTTTGGTGATTTAAAAGAGAATGCCGAATACCATGCAGCCAAAGAAGCTCAGACAATGCTGGAAACCAAAATATTAAAACTGGAAGAAACCATGAGCCGGGCACGTGTTCTGAAAAAGGAAGACATGGCAAAGGATAAGATTACAATACTTTCCAGAATAAAATTAAAAGATCTCTCTAGAGATATTGAAATGGAATATACGCTGGTTTCCCCCGAAGAATCGGATTATAAGCAAAACAAGATTTCCACTACATCCCCTGTGGGTAAGGCATTGCTGGGTAAAAAGAAGGGAGATGTGGTAAAAATACAGGTACCTGCGGGAACGCTTCGCTATCAGATCCTCGATCTAAAACTTTCTATATAGATGTAACTCTTTAATAATAATCCCGCTATATAAAAAAAGTGGAGACTTTTTTATGGCCCAGGAAGAGAAGGAAATCAGAAGACTATACCGTTCAAAACATGATCGATACATTGCCGGTCTCGCCGGCGGATTGGGTGATTATTTCCATATCGATGCGAATATCTGGCGGATTGTATTTATTATTTTAACTTTTACCGGTGGTATAGGATTGGTTTTGTATTTGATTGGTTTTATAATCGTGCCGGAAAATCCCTCACAGGAAAACCAGACTTCCAAGGTCAAGGAAAAAGACAGCACCTTTATTCTGGCCATTATTCTTATTATAATTGGCTTATTTCTTCTTACCAGGGAATTTGGCCTCTTTAATTATTTTCATTTATGGAGAATTCCCTGGGCAGTAATATGGGCGATCTTTCTTATTTTTATTGGAATTCTTCTGATTTTGGCTTCAAATAAAAGTACTTCCGGTGAGGATAAAAATGGTAAAAATTCCGCCTTAAATATTTTTGATATTAATAAACTATACCGCAGCACAGAAAACCGAATGATTGCAGGTATTTGCGGAGGAATAGGGGAATATTTTAACATCGATCCGTCCATAGTACGTCTGCTATGGATTTTGGCCTCTTTCGCCTCGGTGGGACTGGGCGTCCTGGTTTACCTTATTTTAATTTTCGTTTTAAGGGAAAAACCGAAAGAAGGATAATAGAATATTCCGGGCAATTGAAATACCTATTACCCGAAAATAATCATGTCAATTAAAAAGGGATATCTGAAGAGGCATCCCTTTTAATTGATTAAATTATTTAAAAATTGTTACTTTTCTTTTAGGGTAAGATATGCCCGAGGATTTTCCACAAATTTATTTTTACAATATTCACTGCAAAACCCATATAGTTGATTCTCATAAATTGTGGTGTCTCCAATAGCATGTTGGGTCAGATCCATATCACATACAGGATCATGGGTAGTTGTCAGCATATCCGCGGTGATATCCAGTGCTTTCTCTTCGGTTGGTTGTTCCTCCATTTTTATTTCTGCTTTTTTTTCACTTGAACAACTGCCCAATAAAAATAAAGTTATAATAAACAGGGGAAAAACATAATTATACGGCTTCATAATAGCTCCTCATATAAAATCAATAAATAATAACCATTTAATTATTTGATTCCGGGTGGACGATATTAAATTATTTATTATTTTTTCACATCCCGGCTGCAAATGGCAAAATTATTTTATAATTTAAAAATACATTTCGAACAAAACAATAATTTTAAGGTGATTCCAGGACTATTCTTATGATAATAGATTTGCCTGAATTTTTCAAGGGATTGTGTGATATCACTCGGCAACGCATACTAAACTTGTTACTGCATCACCCGGCAATGAATGTGAATGAGTTATGCCGGATATTAAATGAACCCCAGAGTAAAATTTCGCGACATCTGAATATTTTACGAACCAGCAAATGGTTGGTTAATTACCGCCGGGATCATTGGGTTTATTACCGGATAAATTCAGAGGTTGATCCAAGCTTGCAGCTCGTTTTGAAAAATTTGTTTAAAAATTATCTTCATTTTCAAAGTGACCTGAAAAATTCTATTGAAAATTATTAATGAAGGTTTTCCTGTTGAATCGCAAAACTGTTGTTTCCTTTATACTTATATGCGTTTATTATAATTGACTTGCATTTTATTATTTAATATTTTAATATGGTATGAGAGTGTTAAAACTAAGGAGAGAAACATGTTCAAATTTGTAATGAGTTCCATTCTGATTTTGCTGGTTTTAAGTTTTTTCACCCTTGGCATCATTGCTCAGGATAGTCAGCCCAAATATATTGGTGTCAAGAATTGTAAAATGTGTCATATTTCGAAAAAAAGCGGAGAAGCTTATAATATTTGGGCAGCTTCTGCTCATGCCAAAGCGTATCAAACACTTGCTACACCGGAAGCAAAGGAAATTGCCAAGAAGAATGATATTGAGGATCCACAAAAAAGCGAAAAATGTTTGAAATGCCACGTTACAGGATATGGTCAACCCGCTGCTGATTTTGAAAAAAGTTACAGCATGGAAGAGGGTGTTACTTGTGAAGCCTGTCATGGTCCTGGCAGTGAATATAATTCCATAAAAGTCATGAAACAGATCACTGCCGGTGAAGTGGATGGCGCGAAATTTGGTCTGGTTATACCAGATGCCGCATTATGCAAAAAATGTCATAATGAAGAATCTCCAACATTTAAGGGATTTGATTTTGAAAAATTTGCGACCCAGATTGCGCATCCCATTCCAGGCGAAAAATAATTAAAAGAAATTGTAAACTAAAAAAGGGCTTGTTTTCAAGCCCTTTTTTATTATTATTATATCCTTCCTTATTTCAATTAAAGCAACTGATATGGTGAACAATGCTTGATGACATTGGATTACACGACAAACTGGAGATCAATAACCGCGCCTTTGATATCCATACCGGAATCCTTCCGCAAAATAAAAAAATCATCTCAGAAGTTTTTGAAAAGGGATTATTTCTGACATCGAAGGAACGTCCCATTTACTTAAGAAATGAGAAGAAGAAAATCAATTACGAATTTTTAAATGATGTCACTAAATCATTCCACAATTCAGTTATTGATGAGTTTGAGGCATTATACCTGATTGAAGAGAAGTTGGACAAATTCAAACATACTATTTCTCATTTCCATCTGGGCAGTCTATTTCTTAAGCGGAATTTATTTCCGGAAGCTATCCGCCAATATAAAAAGGCTATAGACAATGATTCCAAAAATACCCGGGCGTATATGGGCCTGGGTATTTCGTATTTGAAATCAAAAGAATTTGAAAAAGCACTGGAAGTAATGAACAGAGCCCATGAAATTGAGGAAGGATATCCTGACCTTCTTAATTATACCGGCATGGCATGTCTCTTCAATGGTGAATATGAACGGGCTACCAGTATGTTAAAACAGGCAATTGATCTGAATCCAAATTATTATGAATGTCAGTTTAATCTCGGGGTGGCCCTCTATAAATCAGCATTGGACGGCGTTAAAGACCCGAAAGCCGTGGCCGTTCCGGCACGGGTGATTATTTATTTGAAACAGGTCAGGGATCTGGAAAAATACCAGCATATACATTGGCAGAAAAATTTCAATCAACTCCTGGAATTGCTAAAAGACAATAATCATGAAATTATTATTCCTGAAATTGAGAATTTTCAACTCAGATTGATTGATTTTGCTGCCTCCAAAGATAAAGTATATGAATTTTTCCTGCGATTTCTCTTCGGCGGCAATGAACTTTCGCATGACCTTATTGAAAAATATGAACCATATTTTCAAATATCTGACGAGACAACCGGTCAATTTCCAGATTATTGGAATGATCTTGGGATTTTTCATTTAATCAAAAGTCGAAGCTTCTATCTTCGTTCAATTTCTGAATTTGAAAGAGCGTTGGCGCTGGCGCCTAGTTTTGGAGATGCGAAAAAGTACAGAGACATGATCAAGGGTAATGAGAAAGGGTTTTTGATTCTGTTAAGAGCCATTTTGAAGTAAAGTGTAATTTTATCCCGATGATTCCCATCCTTATTGTTGACAACGAAGAAAAATTTTGTAAAGTGATTAAAGCTGCACTGGAGTTAGAAAGTCTGCCAGCGGCTTATGTTGTTTCCGGAGAACAGGCTTTGAAGTGGCTAAAAAACAATTCAACCGAATTGATTATTTCTGATCTGCGCATGGAGGGGATGGATGGTCTGGAGCTTTTAAAAAAGGTGAAAATACATAATCCGGAAATAGAAATAATCATTATGACGGCTTTTGCTTCTCAGAAATCAGCTATTGATGCCTTAAAAGAAGGAGCAGCTGATTATCTGATAAAACCATTTGAGATGGATGAATTACTCCTGCGCATTCGAAGAATCCTGCAACAGAAAAAACTCCGGACAGAAAACCGGCAATTGCGGTCTCAGGTCGGTAAACCGATTCTTTATGATGGAATGATTGGCCGCAGTAAACCAATGATGGAAGTCTATCAGCTGATTCATAAAGCTGCCAGTACTGATTCCACTGTTTTGATAACCGGGGAGAGTGGAACTGGTAAGGAACTGGTAGCAGAAATTATCCATAATCAAAGTTCCCGAAAAAATGAGCACTTTATAGCAATAAATTGTGCAGCAATACCCGAAAACCTGCTGGAGAGTGAGCTGTTTGGCCATGAAAAGGGTGCCTTTACTGGAGCGTCTCAAAGAAAAATTGGAAAATTTGAATTAGCTGAAACAGGAACTATTTTTCTGGATGAAATTGGCGATACCAGTCTGATAATCCAGGCGAAATTATTAAGAGTCCTTCAAAAGAAAGAGATATTTCGACTGGGGGGAAACGAGCGTATCAACGTCAATACACGGGTGATTGCTGCAACCAATCGCGAGATGGATAAGATGGTTAGAGAAAAAAAATTTCGTCAGGATTTATTTTACCGGCTGCATGTATTTCCTATTAAACTTCCGTCACTTCGGGAAAGAAAAGAAGATATTCCCGATCTCGTTAATCATTTTATAAAAAGATATGATATTATAGGAATTCACAAAGAGGCTCTAAAGGTTTTAATGGAATATGACTGGCCGGGCAATATCAGGGAATTACAAAACGTTATTGAAAGAGCCGCAATTCTGGCCAATTCCCTTATAACCCGGGAAGATCTTCCGGTGTTTAAAACCGACCAAGATCATGAGTCTTTTGAATTTGATATTCCTCTGAAAGGGTTTGAACTGGTTCAATTTGAAAGATATTTAATTAAACAAGCCATCCGGAAAGCCGGTGGGAATAAAACTCTGGCTGCTCAGATTCTTGGAATAACCCGCCGCAGACTTTATTCCATGATGAAAACTCTCCAAATTTAATCTCTATAATCCTGTCTAATTGGCATAATGTTTTGTCATATTTTATGTCTACCTAAAAAAGTCATTTAAATTGTTTATTGATAAATAATGTATAAATTATTGTATTACAATAATATACATTTGATCTACCCTGGAATGGCATGAATAATGCAAAAGGTTGAATGTTATAGTAAAGATATAAAGGAGATACAGACAAATGAACCTTGAAAAATATACAATAAAAGCACAACAGGCAATTGCCAATGCTCAACAGATGGTGATTGATGCTGGCCAGCAGCAAATTGCGCCTGAGCATGTCATGAAATCAATGCTTGAAGATTCCGAAACCATAATCCCGTCACTTCTTAAAAAACTTGATGTAAATATGGAAGAATTGCTCAGGAAGGTAAATGAGGCCATTGAAAAGTTTCCGAGAATTGAGGGTGGGACAGGGCAGATATATGCAAGTTCAAACTTTAACCAACTCTTGAATCAATCCATTGCCGAAGCTAAAAATTTAAGGGATGAATATGTATCCACTGAGCATTTATTGTTGTCTATTCTCTCCCTAAAAAATTCTCCGGCTTACCACATTCTGAACTCTCTGGGTGCTACCAGGGAAAAGATACTAATGGCGTTAAAAGACGTCCGAGGAAAACAGAGGGTGACGGACCAGAATCCAGAAGGTAAGTATATGGCTTTGGAACGTTATGCCCGGGATTTAACTGACCTGGCGCGGCAGGGAAAACTGGATCCGGTTATTGGTCGTGATGAGGAGATTAGGAGGGTTCTTCAGATTTTATCCAGACGTACCAAGAATAATCCGGTTCTTATAGGAGATCCTGGTGTAGGAAAAACGGCCATTGTGGAAGGAATTGCACAGCGTATTGTACGCGGCGATATCCCGGAAAATTTGAAAGATAAAAAACTAGTGGCTCTGGATATGGGTGCTTTAATTGCCGGTGCAAAATTCCGGGGCGAATTTGAAGATCGTCTTAAAGCGGTATTGAAAGAAATTGAAGGATCAGATGGACAGGTTATCCTGTTTATCGATGAATTACATACCCTGGTGGGTGCCGGAGCGGCTGAAGGTAGCATAGATGCGTCTAATATGCTTAAACCGGCACTGGCAAGGGGAGAACTCCGCTGTATTGGTGCTACTACTGTTGACGAATATCGTAAATACATTGAAAAAGATGCAGCTCTGGAAAGGCGTTTTCAACCTATGCTGGTTAAACAGCCCAGTGTTGAAGATACTATTTCTATTCTGCGAGGCCTGAAAGAAAAATATGAAGTGCATCATGGTGTGCGTATTACGGACGCGGCTCTGATTGCAGCTGCAAAATTATCACACCGATATATAACCGATCGCTTTCTTCCCGATAAAGCAATTGATCTGATCGATGAAGCTGCATCCCGTCTCAGAATAGAAATAAACTCCATGCCGGAAGAACTGGATGAAATCGAGAGACGGATCAGACAACTGGAAATAGAAATAGTTGCTTTGAAAAAAGAAAAAGGTGAAATAGCCATAGAGAAAACCCGGAAGATAAAAGAAGAACTGGCCAATCTGCAAGAAGAGCGTGATAAGTTGCAAGCCCACTGGAAAATGGAGAAAGATATAATTCAGCAAATCCGCGAAACGAAAGCCGAAATAGATAAAACTCGTAATGAAATGGAGAAAGCGGAACGGGAAAGTAATCTTAATAAAGTGGCGGAGATCAAATACGGTCTTCTTCCACAGTTAGATAATAAGGTGGGTGAATTCAATGCTGAATTGCAGAAAATTCAATCGGATCGAAAAATGCTTAAAGAGGAAGTTGATGAAGAAGATGTGGCTGAAATCGTGAGCCGTTGGACCGGGATACCAGTCTCCAGGATGTTGGAAAGTGAAAAGGAAAAACTATTACGTATTGAGGGCAAGCTTTCTGAACGCGTGGTGGGACAGGAGGAAGCTATATCGGCGGTGGCAAATGCCATCAGACGCTCCCGAGCCGGTTTGGCTGATAAAAACAGACCCATTGGATCTTTTATTTTTCTGGGACCCACGGGGGTTGGAAAGACGGAACTTGCCCGCGCTCTGGCAGAATTTTTGTTTGATGATGAAGATGCCATGGTTCGAATTGATATGTCTGAATATATGGAAAGACACTCGGTGTCCAGATTGATTGGTGCTCCTCCCGGATATGTGGGTTATGAAGAGGGTGGCCAGCTTTCCGAAGCAGTGAGAAGAAAGCCCTATTCGGTCATTTTGCTTGATGAAATTGAAAAAGCTCATCCGGAAGTATTTAACATTCTTCTCCAGATTCTGGATGACGGACGCTTGACCGATAATAAAGGACATATTGTGAATTTTAAGAATACAATAATCATTATGACCTCAAATGTCGCAGCTCATCTTATTCTTGAGAAATCACAATCAATGAATGGAAGGAACGTTGACGACCTATATTCTGAAATCAGAAAAGATGTCCTGGGAATTTTACGGCAACAATTGAAACCGGAATTTTTAAACCGTATTGATGAAATTATTGTCTTTCATAGTTTAAATAAGCAAAATATTAAAATAATTGTGGATCTGCAGGTAAAACGGATTCAAAAACAGATAGCAGAACAAGGACTTTCCATCGAATTAACCGAGAATGCTAAAAATTTTCTGGCCGAGACAGGTTATGATGCGGCTTTTGGAGCAAGGCCTTTAAAAAGAGTCATTCAAAGAGAAGTTCTGGACAAACTGGCATTACAGATACTGGAAGGTAAATTTCAAAGAAACGAGCTTATTAAAGTTGATTATGATGGAAAAACGATTGTATTTCAGGGTGAGAAAGTATTGGCAAGGACACCTGTACAAGAGTTATAAAAGAGGGAAAAACAATTCTCTGAAACCTTCGTTTTGATTTGTAGTATTTAAAAAATATTTATTTTAAGGAGCTTTAATGCCAAAAAACACATTATGGAAATATGGATTAATTCTGATTTTGCTGGGAATTATTATCGGGCTGGTGATTTCCGCTAATTTTAATTTTGCACTGAACAGTAAAGCCTTACACTCAGTTCAGGAAGAAAATGCGGCCGAATCACAGGTGTCAAACCCGAATAGTTCCGCTATATTAACAATTCAGGATCTCAGTAACGCGTTTGCAGATGTAGCAGAACAGGTAAATCAGTCTGTAGTTACAATATTTACAGAGACCATCGTTAAACAAAAGAGATCCCCCTTTTTTCAGTTCCCTTTTGAGCAATTCTTTGGTGAGGATTTCCAGCATTTTTTCCAAATCCCTCCAAATCGTGAACGGAAACAAAAGACCTATGGACTGGGCTCTGAAGTTATCGTTACGGAAGAGGGGATTATAATTACCAACAATCATGTTATTGATGGAGCAGACAATATTAAAGTCCGTCTAATGGATAATAAAGAATATACTGCAGAGGTAAAAGGAGTTGGTCCCCGTTCGGATTTGGCCATCCTGGAAATTAAAGTGAAAGACCTTCCCTCTGTGAGATTCGGATAAAACGCGGGTTAGAGAATGGGTATTGGCTGTCGGATCTACACTTTCCCCTGAGCTTGCTCATACTATTACCTCGGGCATAATAAGTGCGAAGGAAAAAAGTGGATTGTTTGACACTGGTCAATATGAGGATTTTATTCAAACTGATGCGGCCATCAATCCGGGAAATTCGGGAGGTGCACTGGTAAATCTCAGAGGTGAACTGATTGGAATAAATACAGCCATCACCAGCCAAAACGGTGGGTTTATTGGAATTGGCTTCGCTATTCCTTCCAATCTGGCACTCAAAGTTATGAATGATATTCTTGAAAAGGGCAAAATTGTCCGTGGCTGGCATGGTGTTTATATCCAGGATGTGAATCAAGAACTTGCTACTGCACTGGATTTGAAAAATAATTCGGGAGTATTAGTTTCCGGGATCCAGGAAAACCGTCCTACTGCAAAGGCTGGATTAAAAACGGAAGATGTTATTATTAAGTTTAATGACCGGACAGTAAAAAATTCTACTGAACTACGAAATCTGGTTGGTGCTTCAGATCCGGGAGAAAAAGTGAAATTGACAATAATTCGCAATGAAAAAGAAAAAGACGTAGACATAACATTAGGAGAATTACAGGAAGATACCTCTCTTGCGACACAAAACAGTCCCGAGGTAATTAAAAATATTGGAATTGAAATAGCCAATATTACCAGGGAATTGAGAGAAAAATTCAATTTAAATATTGATAATGGAGTAGTTATTACGGAAGTTTCCCCCGGGAGTGTTGCTGCCCGGTCAGGTTTAAGATCTGGTGATATCATACTCGAAATTAACAGAAAGAATGTTAAAGATATTTCGTCTTATAACAATATAATAAAAAATGTCAAAGCAGGTGGTTCCCTCCTTTTTTATGTGCATAGGAGAGAAGCCAAGATATTCATTGCATTTTCCTTACCAGATAATTAATAGAAAGTAAGAAGACTTTTAGGAAAGAGCCCCTTTTCTTATAATCTCAAAATCCTCTTATACCCTAATATCAGCTGTCCTGCAATTACCCGAAATCCGGATTATTGTATAAATTAATTTATGTATCTGTCTTTTTTATGTATATTAAGTTTTTGAATAACGGGAAACAATTTATCCAGAGCGGATAATCAATATGGAGAAGGTATGGGTAAGCGCAGGATAGGTATATTGACAGGAGGAGGAGATTGCCCGGGATTAAACGCCGTCATAAGAGGAGTGACTAAAACAGCTATCACCAAATACGGGATGGAAGTCATTGGATTTTATGATGGCTTCCAGGGATTAATAGAGAACCGGTTCGCTATATTAAATTATGAGAGTGTATCCGGCATTTTAACTCAGGGTGGCACCATACTTGGGACGAGTAATAAAGCCAATCCATTTGAACATATTGTTATGGAGAACGGGAAGCATATTAGCAAAGATGTCTCAGATGATACAATGGAATTATATAAAGACCTGGCTCTTGATGCTCTTATCACCGTAGGGGGAGATGGTACTATGACAATTGCCGGAATGCTGGCTGATAAAGGGGCAAATGTGGTTGGTGTTCCCAAAACCATAGATAAGGATCTGATGGAAACCGATACCACTTTTGGGTTTGATACCGCACGTAACATCTGTACGGAAGCGATAGACCGGTTGCATAGCACCGCCCAATCTCATCATCGTGTGATGATTGTGGAAGTAATGGGACGGAATGCAGGTTGGCTGGCGCTGGAATCAGGGATAGCCGGGGGTGGTGACATTATACTTTTGCCTGAAATTCCATATGACATGGAAGAAATTATACGGGTGGTCAGGCAGCGCAGCCGTTTCGGAAAACGATTCAGTATTGTTGTGGTTTCAGAAGGTTGCAGGCCGGAGGGAGGAGAACAGGTTGTCCGAAAAGTG
>Ga0315555_1002265_pt1 | contig 13626 bp, 14 predicted proteins | sample SalMarSW160380MG_FD_202113 | JGI IMG/M metagenome (GOLD analysis project Ga0315555, IMG submission 202113) | Salt marsh sediment microbial communities from the Plum Island Ecosystem LTER, Massachusetts, United States - Salt Marsh Sediment SW1603-80 ... | reverse complement strand
TCGTCATCCTCCTCGAAGACCGAGACCCACAGTCGCTCCGGTGAGAGACCGAGGTCCTGGGTGAGGAACTCCCACCCCATCTCAATGGCCCCCTCCTTGAAGTAGTCGCCGAAAGAGAAATTCCCCAACATCTCAAAGAAGGTGTGATGGCGGGCCGTCCTCCCGACGTTCTCCATGTCGTTGTGTTTCCCCCCCGCCCGCAGACATTTCTGCGCCGAGGCGGCTCGGGTATACTCCCTGGTCTCTTCCTGGAGGAAGACCCGCTTAAACTGGACCATGCCGGCATTAGTAAAGAGGAGGGTGGGGTCGTCATAGGGGACCAAGGGAGAGCTCTTGACGACCCGATGCCCCCGTTGATCAAAATAGTGTAAAAAGGCGGCCCTGACCTCTGCCCCGCGCATCATCTAAAACTTTTCTACCTCCGGTTCCGGCTCTTCTTCCGCCTCATGTGTCACCTTCTCGAACTCATCCCACGTCATATCGCTCGTGGCCAGAATTCCCTTGACCCGGAGGGCGAAGTCATCGGGGTTGCTGCTGTGGCGCAGGGCCTCCTCGTAAGTAATCAACTCCCGTTTGAGCAAGGACATAAGGGATTGATCAAAGGTCTGCATGCGGTAGGTGGCGTGTCCCTCGGAGATGGCCTCGTGGATATCATGGGTCTTGTCCTTGTCCACGATGCAGTCCTTGATGCGCGCGGTGGAGAGCATGATTTCCACTGCCGGGACCCGTCCCATCCCATCGGCCCGAGGGAGGAGCCGCTGGGAAACCACCCCTGTGAGGATGCCGGCCAGCTGGAGCCGGATCTGTTTCTGTTGATACGGGGGGTAGACGGCGACGATCCGGTTCACCGTTTCTGCGGCATCGAGGGTGTGGAGGGTACTGAGGACGAGATGTCCGGTCTCGGCCGCCAAGATGGCCGTCTCAATGGTCTCAAAATCGCGCATCTCCCCCACGAGGATCACGTCCGGGTCCTGACGCAAGGCCATCTTCAGAGCCTGGGCGAAGTTGTCGGTATCCGTGCCGATTTCTCGCTGGCTGATGATTCCCCGTTGATCGCGATGGAGAAACTCGATGGGGTCCTCGATGGTGATGATGTGACTTCGTCTGTGCTGGTTGATATGGTCGATCATGGCCGCCAGGGTGGTCGACTTGCCGCTGCCCGTGGTGCCGGTCAAGAGGATCAAGCCCCTCGCCTCATTGGCGATCCGCTCCATCACCTCCACCGGGAGGTTGAGTTCCTCAAACCCCTTGATCCCGAAGGGAATCACCCGCAGGGCGATGGCGATGGTACCTCGCTGTTGAAAGATGTTGACCCGAAACCTCCCCAACCCTGAGATGCCATAGCCCATATCGATCTCCATCTCCTGCAGGAAACGCTCCCGCTGTCGCTCGCTCATGATCTGATAGGCCGTCTTGGCTATTTCGCTGGCGTCCAGCGCTGAGTAATCTTTCAACGGGACCAACTCCCCATCGATTCTGAGGACGGGGGGTTGTCCGACCTTAAAATGGATATCAGAGGCTCGATTGTTCAGGGCAACCAGGAGTACCTCACTCAGTTCCATCCTCCGCCTCCTTGTGTGTTATGGGGAGCTGGTGGTGCTCCAGGATCTTGGCCACGATTTCCTCTTGCATCTCGGGGTTTTCCTTCAGAAAGGTCTTGGCGTTCTCTCTCCCCTGGCCGATCCTCGTATCGCCGAAGGAATACCACGTGCCCATTTTTTCTATGATATCGAGATCTGTGGCGAGGTCCACGATCTCCCCCTCGCGGGAGATCCCCTCACCATAAACGATATCAAACTGTACTTCCTTGAAGGGAGGGGCCACCTTGTTTTTCACTACACGGACCCTGGTTCGGTTTCCCACCACATCCTGCCCCTGTTTGATCGTGGCGATCCGCCTGATGTCCAGTCTCACCGTAGAGTAGAACTTGAGGGCGTTCCCACCGGGGGTGGTCTCAGGGTTGCCGAACATCACCCCGATTTTGATCCGGATCTGATTGATGAAGATTACGATGGCCTTCGATTTATTGATGGTGGCCGCCAGTTTCCGCAGGGCCTGGGACATGAGCCTCGCTTGCAGTCCCACATGAGTATCCCCCATCTCCCCTTCGATCTCCGCCCGGGGTACCAGGGCCGCCACCGAATCGACGACGATCACATCCACGGCCCCACTTCGAACCAAAATCTCCACAATCTCCAGGGCCTGCTCCCCGGTGTCGGGCTGGGACACGAGGAGGTCCTGCACCTTTACCCCCAACCGCTCGGCATAGTTGAGGTCCAGGGCATGCTCGGCATCGATAAAGGCGGCCACACCGCTCTTTTGAGCCTCCGCCACCGCATGGAGGCCCAAGGTGGTCTTCCCCGAGGCCTCAGGGCCGAAGATCTCCACCACCCTCCCTCGCGGAAGCCCCCCCACCCCGAGGGCCAGATCCAGGCCCAGAGAGCCGGTGGGGATACTTTGGATCTCTGCCGGTCTGACCTCAGCTCCGAGGCGCATGATGGCCCCCTTGCCGAACTGCTTCTCAATCTGGGTGACGGCCACGCTGACCGCCTTGTCCTTTTCTTTGTCCAGTTCCATCGTTATCCTCCCTGGTCGTTGAGTCGCTCTGTGTGTCGTATCCCGACACGCCCCCTCTGGCTAAACCGAAGGTGACCTTTTGGTCAGAGCCACCTTCGGCTTCAAAATACCAAACGTGTCATTTTTCCCGCTTCTCCCCTACCTTTAGATTCTTAATGAGGGGATGCCGCATAGCGGCAGGGATCCCGCCATTCGTATCTTTATATTTTGAAAAACGGGAGTGACATCTGCCCAAGGGGGCACCTCCGGCTGCTTTCCTTAGACCCTAAAATTTAGGGGCAGGAGTAGGGGGTTACGGGGCCCCCAATGGGACGTTCTTGATCTTGGTATACTCCGCTCCCGTTGGTTTTAAGTGGCTCCGGAAGAGGATAATCTCCCGCACTTCCATGGTCCCCAGGTTGCACTCGCTGATGGCCTCAAGGGCGTGGGCAACGATGCCCTTCCCCTTGCTTGAACGCAGACGCCCTATGGTCAGGTGGGGGGTATAAGCCCTTCCCTCCCTCGTGAAACCGAGTTCTTCCATGGTCTCTTCAACCCTGTCCTGCACCTTTCTGAGCTCGCCGCTGGGATCATCAATCCCTATCCAGATCACACGGGGGTTCCGTGCGTTCGGAAACGCCCCGCCCCCCCTCATCCCGATGGCAAAGGGTCCTGTTTCTCGGACGGCTTCCTCCATCTTGTGCGCAATCCCTTCAATACGGTCCGGATCTACCTCACCGAGAAACTTGAGGGTGAGATGAATTCCCTCCGGACGAACCCAGCGCACCCCCCCGGCGCGCTCCTTGAGGTCTTCTTGGATCCTTTGTATCCCCGTAGCTATCTCTTTGTTGAGCTCTACGGCACAAAAAGACCTCCATCCAGCCACCTTTCCCCCTCTTTATCTTGTCAACGGCTCTATCTTCTCCTCACGAACCGTTGCCACCCGCTTCTTGTACCACTCACGCACCGCCCTCCCCGGCCCCGCCACGAGATAGAGGCAGACGAAGGTGAAGAGCATGATCTCCGGCTGCGCCACCACCAGCACGATGGTCAGGATCATGGCGACGAGGGTGTTGAAGGGCTTCCTCTTGAGGAGCTCCAGGTTTTTGAAGCTGGGGTATTTGATGTTACTCACCATGAGGAAGGCGAGCAGAAGGGTCATGAGAAGTAAGAATAGGTTTTGAGGCCCCCCTCCGTCAATTCCCAGGCGCCTAAAAAGGAGGAAGGTAGTTGCGATGAGGCCTGCCGCCGCCGGTATAGGAAGCCCCCGGAAATGACGTGGCTCCATCGTATCTACCTGAACATTAAACCGGGCCAACCTGAGGGCACCGCAGGCCACATAGAGGAAGGCGGCCAGCCACCCCCACTTCCCGTACGGCCGCAGGGCCCACGAGAAGACCAGGATAGCCGGGGCCATCCCGAAGGCCACGAGGTCGGAGAGTGAGTCGTATTCCACCCCGAAGCGGCTCGTAGTTTTGGTCAGACGGGCCACCTTGCCGTCGACGCCATCAAAGACGAAGGCAATCGCAATGGCCACCGTTGCATAGAGGTACTCCCCTTTAAAGGCGGCAATGATGGCATAAAACCCACAGAACAGACTCCCAGAGGTGAGCAGGCTGGGCAAGAGATACACTCCACGCTTCATCCCCTCTTTCGTTCTCCGTTTAGATCGATCCTTTGTGGATCTCACTCTTTTCATTGGATCACCCCCAGTATGTTTTTTCCCCCTTTTACGCGTTGCCCCTCCCGCACCTGTATGATAACCCCCGTGGGAAGCAGGATATCAACGCGTGAACCGAAGAGGACGGCTCCAACAATCTCTCCCCGCCGCACCGGGTCCCCCTCACGCACATAGCAGACGATCCTGCGGGCGATGATGCCGGCCACCTGGACAAAGCGCACCTTCTGCCCTTCGGCGGTCTGTAACTGGAGGGCGTTCTGTTCGTTCTGTTGCGAGGCCTCCCCTTTGTTCGCCGGCAGGAACTTACCCCGCCGGTATCGGACCGATTCAATAGTCCCCCCTGCGGGGGCGCGGTTTACGTGGCAGTTAAAGACGGACATAAAAATACTCACCATGGTGCCCCCGTGCTCTTTTTTAATTGCCACTATTTTTCCATCGGCAGGGGAGAGGACCAGGCCCGCGCCGTCGGTGATGCGTCGGCGGGGATTGCGAAAGAAGGAGCAGATAAAGATCGTCAGCGCGAGAAAGGGGAAAAAGAGATAGCCCTTCCCCCACACCCCCGCGATCACCGTGATCACGGCGGGGGGTATGATAAACGGTATCCCCTCCACGACGAGGGGGAATCGCTCCCTAGTGAGGCGCATCCTTGCTCTCTATCCAGCTCATCATCCGGCGCAATTCCCTTCCCACCTGCTCTATCAGGTGCCCTGCGTCCTTCTTGCGTAAGGCATTGAAGACCGGTCTGTGGGCCTCATTCTCCAAGATCCACTCGCGGGCAAAGGAACCGTCTTGTACCGCCTCCAAGATCTCCTCCATGGTCATGCGGGTCTCCTCGTTAATGATCATCCTCCCCCTGGTCAAATCTCCGTATTCCGCGGTGTCGCTGATGGAGTACCGCATATAGCTGATCCCCCCCTCATACATGAGGTCGACGATCAGCTTGAGCTCATGGAGGCACTCGAAATAGGCGATCTCGGGTTGATAGCCGGCCGCCACCAAGGTATCGAATCCGGCCCGCACCAACTCCGTCGTCCCGCCACAGAGCACCACCTGCTCGCCGAAGAGGTCCGTCTCGGTCTCTTCCTTGAAGGTGGTCTCGATCACCCCCGCCCTCGTCGCACCGATACCCTTGGCATAGGCCAAGGCCGTTTTTAAGGCATTTCCCGAGGCGTCTTGCTCCACCGCCACCAATGAAGGGACCCCCTTACCCTCCGCAAACTGCCTCCTCACCAGATGCCCCGGCCCTTTGGGGGCTATCATGATGACGTCCACAACAGGGGGGGGCATGATCTGGCCATAATGAATATTAAAGCCATGGGAGAAGACGAGGGTTTTTCCCTTTTTGAGCTCCCCTTCGATCTCATCCTTGTATATGCGGGCTTGCGCCGTGTCGGGCGCCAGGATCTGGATGATATCACAACCCTTGGCCGCCTCCTTGGCCGATACCGGCACAAATCCATGCTCCTTGGCCAAGCGGTAGTTGGGTGTGCCTTCGAGTTCGGCGACCACCACCTCCAGGCCGCTGTCCCGCAAGTTTTGGGCCTGGGCGTGTCCCTGGCTGCCGTATCCGATGATCGCGATCCGCTTCCCCTTCAGAACAGTTAAATCAGCATCTTTCTCGTAGTATATCTTAGCCATCATTTTCCCCTTTATTCTTATACTATTGTTGAAGTCAACCCCGTACCAGGGCCACACTCCCCGTACGGGCCACGTCTTTAATCCCCATGGGCTTGAGGAGCTCGATAAAGGCCTTGATCTTCTCCTCATCCCCGGTCACCTCAATGGTATAGCTCTTGGGACCCACATCCACTACCTTCCCCCGAAAGATATCGGTGATGCTGAGGATCTCCGCACGGGTTTCAGGTTTGACCGCCACCCTGACGAGGATCATCTCCCTCGCCACATACTCCTTGCCGACCAGATCCATCACCTTGATCACGCACACCAGTTTGTTGAGTTGCTTGGTGATTTGTTCGAGGATCTGGTCATCCCCTCTGGTCACGATGGTCATGACCGACACCATGGGGTCCAATGTCTCCGCCACCGAGAGGCTCTCGATATTAAACCCCCTCCCACTAAAGAGGCCTACGACCCGGGCCAAGACACCGGGTTCATTTTCCACCAAGACATTAATGGTATGCCGCATTTCCCCTCCTCATACCAAGAGCATCCGATCTATGGACTCCCCGGCGGGCACCATGGGATAGACCCCCTCCTCCGGCTCCACCACGAAGTCCATAAGCACGGGGAGCGGGGTCCGCAGGGCCTCTCGAAGGACAGGGACCACCTCGTCGGGCCTGGTGGCCCGCAGCCCCATGGCCCCATAGGCCTCGGCAAGCTTGACGAAATCAGGGCTGGCGTCTCCGATATGGGTCATGGAATACCTGCGCTCATGGAACAGCTCTTGCCACTGCCTCACCATCCCCAGGTATCCATTGTTGAGGATGGCCACCTTCACCGGCAGCTTATAGTGTACGGCGGTGGCAAGCTCCTGAATATTCATCTGAATGCTCCCATCACCCGCGATATCGATGACCGTGCGCTCAGGGAAGGCCACCTGGGCCCCAATGGCCGCAGGGAACCCGTAGCCCATGGTCCCCAGACCACCCGAGGTGAGTAAGGTGTGAGGGTGGTCAAAGAGATAAAATTGGGCGGTCCACATCTGATTCTGTCCCACCTCGGTGGTGATAATGGCCTCGCCTTTGGTCATCTCATAGATCCGTTCAATGACATACTGGGGTTTGATGACCTGATTCTGATTATACGCAAGGCGATGGGCGTTCTTCCATTGCTCTATCTGCTGGTGCCACGGCCCCAGTGATCTGCGGTGTTCATCCAAGCCTTTTCCCTCCTGGAGGAGGGTGAGCATCGTGGTCAGGACCCGTTTGCAATCCCCCACAATGGGGATATCCACCCTCACGTTCTTGCTGATGGATGTGGGGTCGATATCGATATGGATCTTTTTGGCCTTTGAGGCAAAGGCGTCGAGCTTGCCGGTCACGCGGTCGTCAAACCGGGCGCCGACGGCGATGAGGAGATCACAGTCGGTCACCGCCATATTGGCTCGATAGGTCCCGTGCATCCCCAACATCCCCAGGGAGAGGGGGTGCGTGCCCGGAAAACCACCCAGTCCCATCAAGGTCATGGTGACGGGGATGTGGAGCATCTCCGCCAGCTTGGTCAACTCGTCGGCAGCGCCAGCGGTGATGACCCCTCCACCGATATAAATAATCGGCCTGTGCGCCTTGAGGATCAGCTGGATGGCCCTCTTGATCTGCGGCATATGGCCGTCGAGGGTGGGCTGATACCCCGTGATGTGGACCTCCTTCGGATATTTGAATTCGGTGGCGCCCGCGGTAACATCCTTGGGGAGATCGACGAGCACCGGCCCGGGCCGTCCAGTTCTCGCGATATAAAAGGCCTCCCTGATTGTCCGGGCCAGATTGCGCACGTCGGTGACCAGGTAATTGTATTTCGTGCAGGGGCGGGAGATCCCCACGATATCCGCCTCCTGGAAGGCGTCGTTTCCGATGAGGGGGGTGGGGACCTGTCCTGTCAAGACGACCAGCGGTATGGAATCCATGAAGGCAGTGGCGAGCCCCGTGACGGTGTTGGTGGCCCCCGGACCGGAGGTGACCAGGCAAACCCCTACCTTGCCGCTGGCCCGGGCATACCCATCGGCCGCATGAACCGCTCCCTGCTCATGCCGGACCAAAATGGTCTTAAAATCCCAGTTGGGCAACTCATGGGTGATGGGGAGGATGGCCCCTCCCGGGTAGTTGAAGATCACCTCCACCCCTTCCCGCTTGAGGCATTCCAAGAGGATTTGAGCTCCTGTCTTCTTCATTCCTTCCCCTCCAGCCGACGACGATACGTTGCCATAATCGCTTCCATCTTGTCTTTTAACGCAAGCTTTTTCTTTTTCAGCTCCTCGCGCTGCAACCGTTCTGTCGGAGTCAGGAAGGATTTCTTGTCCAGGTCCTCCACCTTCCGGTGGAACCAGTTATGCTCCTCCTTGAGCTGGCGGAACTCCTCATTCTCCTCCCACAACTGCTGCATCAGTTTTTCGTCTTTTTTCATAACATCCTTCATAAACGCCCCCCATGTAAAAGAAAATGTTAATATATTTACCCACTTTTTGTCAATTCATAAAGAACCGGAGCCCTTCCAAAAATCTCCTGTCAAATGGGAATAGGTCAATGATATTGGATTGTTATAGGTGATTACCGGGAAAAGGAGTTCCCCCACGTAAAAACATGTCCTCCCTCTGAAATGAAGCAGGTAATAGCTTTGTTCAAGAAATCCGCTGGATATCGCCGGTCCCTGCGGATGGGGGTGATCCTTAATGCCGTCGTCTATTATACGAATTGCGCTTTTAGTCTCTATTACCGAAAATTAAGACTTAGCATACTTGCACTAACCTGATTTTTAAAGGTTTTTTCCTTGCCAGCATGCTGTGACTATGCTCTAATATCTTAATTTAAGAGCAAACAGGAATGTCGTATATTAATTGTTAGACAAAACTATTAGAGGTAATTTTTTAGATATGTTAACCACAAAAGAAGCAATAGAGAAGCGAAGAAGCATACGTAAATATAAGCCAGATCCGATACCTGACGAACATCTCAGGGAATTACTTAATTCGGCTCGATTGGCGCCTTCTGGTTGTAATGCGCAGCCCTGGCGATTCAAAATAGTAAAAGAAGAGGGAATTAAGGCCAGGTTAGCAGAGGCTGCCTATGATCAGGCGTTTATCAGCCAGGCCCCAGTGGTAATTATTTGCTGTGCAGATGTTCAGGGCTATCTTGATGGCACTGTTTCAGGGGCACAAGATCTTGGAAAGATAGGAGCTATTGAGGACAGAATTGTCACAATCCTGCAGGGAAGAGCCAAGAACTTGGAAACAATCGAGCGGAATGAACTTGGTCCTCGAATCGCTGCAAATGTTGCGATTGCAATTGAACATATTGTATTGAGAGCTCTTGATTTTGGAGTTGGAAGTTGCTGGATTCGTCTGATTGATGAACAGAAGGTGCGAGAGCTGTTTGGATGGAGTGATAATATTTATGTGGTTGCCCTTCTTCCTATTGGCTATCCGGCAGAATTTCCTGAAGCTAGAAAAAGATTAAAGCTTAATGATATATTACTTGACTGAGTTCAATATTTCAAATCACTGGGCTAACCAAGGTATGTACCGGACGGCTAAAGCCACCGGTGATGCCCGGCGTTATCTTTCAAATCGTACAGGGCAATAGAATCACGAGGGGGATTGGGAGGGACGAGCACATCCTTCTTTATTAATTCATTTGCAAATCCGGCCAAATTATCTACAATAGGCCAATTGAATATATCCTGGGAGGAGGGACCTGATGGCTGTAGAGATCAGAAAAGTCACGGAAGATAAAAAAGGGATGAAGCAATTCATGCGCCTGCCGTGGACTATTTACCGGGATGATCCCTACTGGGCGCCTGACCTGGTGATGGACCTGAAAAAAAGGTTGAACAAGCGGAGGCATCCATTCTTTGAATTCGGAGATGCCGACTTTTTTCTGGCAGTGAAAAAGGGGGAGGTGGCGGGCCGGATCGCCGCCATCTCCAATCCCAGACACAACGAATACCAGCACGAAAACACCGGGTTCTGGGGTTTTTTCGAATGCCGCAACGACCAGGAAGTCGCCAACGCGCTCTTTGACGCGGCCAGGGACTGGCTCAAGGCCAAGGGCTTTACCGTCATGCGGGGGCCCATGAGCTGCGACGTGCAGGACGAGATCGGCATGCTCTACGAAGGCTTCGATAGCCACCGATATTTCATGATGCCCCATAATCCTCCCTATTACATGGACCTGTGCCGGAACTACCGGATGAAAAAAGCCAAGGACCTGGTGGCCTTTTCCCTGGATGTTACCCGGCCCCTGCCTGAAAACGTCGCAAGGATCGCCCGGATCGTCAAACAAAAGATGGAGGCCAAGGGGTTTACCTTCAGGCACCTGAATAAAAAGGACATCAAGAAAGATATCAGGATCGTCATGGATATCTATGAAACGGCCTGGGCGGAAAACTGGGGATTCACGCCCATTACCAAGCGCCAGTCCACCGAACTGGCCCAGAACATGAAGCTGATAGTTGCCGAAGGCCTGGTGGTCATCATCGAAGGCCCCAAGGGAGAACCCGTGGGCATGGCCTGCTCGCTCTACGACTACATGGAGTCCACCTACTGGGCCAAGAAATTCCCGCTTTGGGCGCAGGAGATCATGCAGCTCCTCAACCTGGCCTGGCGGATTTTCATCAAACCCAAGCCCAAATTCAAGCGGTCGCGGATGTTCCTGGCCGGGGTCATGCCCAAATACCGGGGACTGGGCCTGGATGCCTACCTGTACGTTCACCCGTTTGAATCCGGGAAGAAGCACGGCATAACGGATGGAGAGCTTTCCTGGGAACTCGAGGATAATGTCGCGATTATCAAGCCCATTGAAAAGATAGGGGGTAAGATTTATAAACGCATGCGCATCTGGGACAAAAAAATCTAGCAGGTACTATGTAAAGGCAATGGAAGGATAATTGGGATGGTTCTATTATTCAGCGGTTTCAAGGAGCATCAATAAATAGAACCGCCCCCTTTTCCTCCCTGTGGACGGGGAGGTTACTGCATGGTGTTGCGGATTGCCCTCTGTTGCTCTGTTTTGTCTGCGGTGTCGATGGGGACGAGCCGCGGGATCACGAATTCTCTTGACTTTTACCACGTGCTATTTATACTTTTTATTGTAGCAGGATTTATTATAGGATTTATTTATAAGTATCAACTCAGAAGGGCAGTGCCCAGGCCCAATTGCAATGAAAGGGGGGATACTATGAAGGCTCACAAGAAGGGTATGTTAGGCGAGAAAGACCGAGTGCAGGAAGCTAAGTTCTGGGTGATGATGCGGAAAGCTGGACCGGGGAAGCAATGCCTCAAGTGAAAGAGCTGAAAAAGTAAATGATTGCCGGTTCGGCAACAACGACCTTCGATTTTTTTCTCCAATGGCATCTCACGGAGCGATGTAATCTCCGGTGTCGTCACTGCTACCAAGGGGAGCTGGTGATCGATGAGATGTCACCCGATGCAGTAAAGCACGAGATCGACGGGGCAACCGAGATGTTTCAGGCCTGGGAGGCGGAGTACGACGTCACGGTTGCTCCGTCGATTCATTTTACCGGCGGGGAACCCTTGCTGTATGAAGGGCTCTGGGACGTCGTCGCCTATGCGCGGCAACAGGGATATGCGGTGGCCCTGATGAGCAACGGGTGTCTGGTTACGGCGGCAGATGCCCAGAGGGCATCAGGACTCGGCGTATCCGACATTCAGATAAGCCTGGAAGGGCCGGAGGGCCTACACGATTCCATCCGCGGCACGGGGAGCTTTCAAAAAACGGCACGGGGTGTGGAGATATTGGCGCAGGCCGGCAACCGGGTGAATGCCAACGTGACCCTCTCTCGCCTCAATTATGATAGCATTGACGAGACCCTCGAGGTTGCAAAAAAGATTGGTTGCCACGGGATCGGATTTTCCCGTGTAGTTCCTTGCGGTAGGGGTAAGGCATTGATCGAGAGCCTCCTCAGTCCCCAGGAGCTCAAACACGCTTATCAAGAGGTTACTGCGTTGAACAGTCCTTCCTTTGAGGTTCATGTAGGGGATCCATTGGCGGGCACGCTCGATGCCGCTGACCCTTCGGTGGAAACCGACCTTACCCTTGCCGGCTGCAGCGCGGCTTTTTCCGGGGTGACCATTACCAGCGACGGTTCCGTCATGCCCTGCCGGAGGATCGGGTTGGTGGCGGGGAATCTGAAGGAACAATCGCTCCGCGCTATTTGGGCCGGCTCCGATCTCCTTTGGCAGTTACGCAGGAGGGAAAGCTATCACGGGGCGTGCGGGCGCTGTCCTCATTGGTCCTCGTGCCGAGGCTGTCGGGCTGTCGCGTATGCCTACTCGGTAGCCCAGGGGAAGCCCGATCTTTTTGCCGATGATCCGCAGTGCTGGATCGCGGCGGATCAGGCTTGAACGGCGCTGCTCGACGTTCGCCCAAACAATTTTTTTGTATCCCCTCAAAGGTTGGTTACACACCCATCGTGCACAGCGTGTCTATTGCGCCAATCCACCCCCTTGACACCATCTGCCGATTCTCCTATAGTTGTTGTTGGTGGTGGACGGTCATGTTTTGAGTTTTTAACCTAAGCTTTAATAGGAGGGGGATTATGAAAAAGGGTTTGATCATTGTCGGATTGATGATCGGCTTACTCGTCCTGGTGGGGGCCAAGTACGATTACCTTCTCGAGATGGGCGACAAGACGGTGAAGTCCGCGGAGTGCAACCAGTGTCATAAGGCAATATACGAGGATTGGTCCAAGAACTTCCACGCCAAGGCCTATAGCAACGATCCGTTCAAGAAGGCCACTAAAGACTACCAGGAAAAGGCGTGTCTCCCCTGCCATGCCGCCCAGGAGATGGCAGAAGAAAAGGCCCTGAAACTCAGGCCGGTCCATCTGGAGGAAGGGATCAACTGTACTACGTGCCACCTGAGAAACAATATGATCTATGGTCCTTATAAGCTCACTGCCAAGCACCCGTCCGAGCAAGATGCGTCGATGATAAAATCAGAATTCTGCGCCGGATGCCACATGCCGACCTATCAGGAGTGGCAGGCCAGCGGTTCGAAAAGGCAGTGTCAGGAATGCCACATGCCGAGGGTGGAGGGGAAGGCGGTGCAGGGGTTTCCCCTGTCCTCGTTGGTGCCGAAACGGATGATAGGTCAACATATCCAGATATACGAAGGACTCTTAACGGGTGCAGCCTCCCTCACCGGCGAGATAGGAACAGGATCGATCAGGATATCCCTCACCAACAAGGCATCGGCCCACACGATGCCCACGGGGAAATACGGCGACTATCGCGTCGTCCTCACCACGACGGTTGTAGACGCTGAGGACAAAACAGTCTTCTCCAAACAGGAGATTTTTTCGAGCCAGAAAGGAAGCGGGATTCCTGTTCAAAAGACCGTTGTCTATGAATACCCCCTCACGCTTGCAGCGGGGAAACAATATACCGCCAAGGCGACCCTCACCTACCAGGTGCAGGGCAGGCCCGAAAGGGCCATGGCCACGTGGAGCGCCCCGGTGGGGGGAGGAACATAGCGGGACTTGATCCCCTCACACCCCCGCTACTAAACGGCGGGGACTTCAAGAGGGAAGGGGATGATTGAGGAAGGTTTTTTTCGAGGCAAATGGAGAGAATATAATTAGGCGCTCTCAACCTTTTAACGCAACACCTGTTGGTATGCCTCGCAGGGTTTATCCCAGTTCAAGGTTTTTCTCGGTCTCCCATTTAACATATTCTGGACCTTTTTGATCTCTCTGCG
>Ga0315555_1002263_pt1 | contig 13634 bp, 11 predicted proteins | sample SalMarSW160380MG_FD_202113 | JGI IMG/M metagenome (GOLD analysis project Ga0315555, IMG submission 202113) | Salt marsh sediment microbial communities from the Plum Island Ecosystem LTER, Massachusetts, United States - Salt Marsh Sediment SW1603-80 ... | reverse complement strand
AGAAACAGCTGCAGATCTTGCTGGAAACGCTGCTCGTTTCTCTCTGAGAGATAACGTCCCGCAATTAGTTGATAAGCATTAGAGGTGCCGGTCCTGGAAATGTAATACTCCCGCAGTTTGAGGATATCTTCAAAATTTTTCCAGCGCGGGTCCTGCCTGAGATAATACCATAATTTTTCATATATTTTAAAACGGACCAGCTCTTCGTTTAGGATGACTCCCTCTGCGCGGTAAATGACTGTTTTGATCATGTTTTTTTCCTGACATATTAGCGAGAATTTCTATCATGTTATGAAATTTTGGATAAAAATCCATTCTGTTTTTTGCCATGCGAATTGCCTCATCAATATACTTCAAATAGTTGGCATTGCGGGTGAGCCGAAAGGTATAAATAAATGCCCCGGCATCATGCAGTTTGCGCTGAATGATACTGTAATCAATTGCCTTTTTATAGGACTCACGGTTGAAATATTTCCTTATCAGCGGTTGTTCGAGATAGAATTTTTCCAGCAGCGAATCTCGTATACCATCGGGGACGGAAACATAGGAGTCCCACAGCAGAGAGACCAGGTCATAAACCGGGCTGCCGCTGCGGGCGTCCTGAAAATCGATAATCTGAAAGCTGTTCCGTCTGCTGCGGGGTCTGAAAAAAATATTGCTGCTCTGAAAGTCACGATGAACGAATACCGGGATCTTAAAATCCAGGAAAGTACTGATTTCCCGCGAGAAGGAATGAAAGGCTTTTTCCTCAAACCGGCTCAGGTTGTGGACGTAATAGGATTTTATCAGTTGTTCCTTTACATGAAAATTAAATTCAAACAGGTATTTTTCCTCATCGAAAAAACGAATGAAAGCAGGACAATGTGCCTCAAAAGGGGTGCGGTTCTGCAAATCAACCAGGAATTCAACCAGTTTCCTGTAAGTAGTTTCTAAACCTGAGAGTGTCCGAATCTTCATATACAGATCCAGGCGTTCTCCCCGGGCGGGTTCCAGGAAAATCCAACCCTCATTACGATGGATTTCATATACCTGTGGCCGCGGAATATTTTGCCGGCGGAGATAGTAACTGATGTTCAGATAATCATCGATGATTTCCAGGCGGTCCTGTGGCAGCCACATCAAAACAACATCAGCCAACGGGAAATAGGTGGGTTCCGGAAAAGTCAGCAGATAATAACGGCGTACCGATGCCCCTGCATCCAGGTATTGAATGGTATAATTATCCGACTTAAAAAAAGTGCTTAACTGATCTTTAAGCCCTTGTGTGTCATGAAGCATTAAAGTGTCCCTAAAAATTCATGATATTTAAAGATCCCGATACTGGCCCCTGGATTCCGGGAAGGCAGCCTACAGGATACTAGATGCCGGTAAAACCATGTAAGGTTTTATCCCGACTTGTCAACCGGAGGTTGACATGGAGTCGAGAATCTTTGATTTTGCCTTCCTGCCTGCCCGGCCTGTCCGGCTTTAGACGGGCTTTAGACGGGAATTAACACGAATTCTGAAAATTTTTTACTCCATTACCTTTTTCGCATAGCGACCACTCGTGGTAATTTTGTATTTTTGCCAACTGCCAACTGCCAACTTTTTTCTTTGTCCACGAATTACACGCATTAATTCTCTCTGTATTTCACAATAAAGGATTTGTTTTCTTTGATCTTTGATCTTTAATCTTTTGTCTTTGATCTTGCATTCTTTTTCCTTCCTCAAATAGCACGTGTGGCCTCTCTTAACCATTCTTTTTCTTCTTTATTTAGTTGGGGCGACAGATTTTTATAAACCTCATTGTGATAGCTGTTCAACCACTCAATCTCTGCCGTTGTGAGCAGTGATTTGTCCACCAGCTTCGGGTCAATGGGACACAATGTGATGGTCTCAAAGGTATAAAATTGAGAGAACTCCGGAGATATGTGTTCATCTTTTACGGTTAGAATCAGATTCTCTATACGGATTCCGTATTCACCTGCCTTGTAATATCCAGGTTCATTGGAAATTACCATACCTGGTTCCAAAGCTACACCAATACCCCGGTAGTAGGAAATGGCCTGCGGTCCTTCATGTACATTCAGATAGGAACCGATACCGTGTCCGGTACCGTGTCCATAGTTAAGACCCAGGTCCCAGAGGGGTTTACGGGCGATAGTATCCAGTTGATTCCCGGCGGTGCCCCGCGGGAAACGGGTCATGGCCAGCCGGATATGCCCCTGCAGTACCCGGGTAAAACGGTCTTTCTGCTCAATACCCGGTTCACCCAGCGCAAGGGTGCGGGTGATATCCGTGGTCCCGTCCAGGTAATGTGCACCGGAATCGAGCAGGTAAAGGCTCTCGTTTTTCAGCATGACATCCGTTTCGGGTGTAGAACTGTAATGGACAACGGCGCCGTGTTCGCGGTAGGCCGAAATGGTTTCAAAGCTTAAACCCTGGTAAAGATCCTGCACGACACGAAATTTCTCCAGCTTCTCAGCAGCAGAAATTTCTGAAACGGCAATAGCCTCAATATTCTTTTCCAGCCAGTGAAGAAACCTGACCATGGCAACACCATCCCTGACGTGAGCCGCCTTTAAGCCGGCTATCTGGGTGTCATTTTTTATGGCCTTCATGAGGGTGATGGGACTTTCCCGGAAGAACAATTCGCATTTTTTACCCAGGAGATGGGCAATCCACCAGCTTGCAGTCCCCGGATCCAGCCAGATCCTTTTGCCAGCCTTGTCCAGCTTCTTCACTTCCCTGGCGAAATTCCTATAGTCGTAAATGGTAATCTTTTTTCCCAAATGCTTCTTGAGCTGGCGTGTAACTTTGGAAGTCTTGGTAAAAAGCATGGCATCCTTATCGCTAACAATGGCATAACTGATGGCCAGCGGATTATATTCAATATCTCTTCCCCGGATGTTAAACAGCCAGGCAACCGCATCCAGGGTGGTAATGATATGCAGATCGATATTTTCACTTTTCAGTTTTTTTCGAAGACGATCCATTTTGGAATCAACGGATTCTCCTGCATATTTCACGTCATAAGGTTCTATGGCATCATCCGGCATGGGGGGCTGTTCCTTCCAGATTTCATCCACCAGGTTTTTTTCGACCGGTTTCAACTCAATATCCCAGGAGGCCAGGTATTTTTGCAATTTATCCGCCTCCTGGCAGGATAATAGCTGGGGATCTGTACCGACTACCTGGCCCGCCTTCAGTTGATCTTTTATCCATTCCTGCATGGGCGGCGTATCCGGCAGGCCAGCCTTGAACAGCCTGATCCCGCTGCCCATCAGTTGCTGTTCAGCCTGCAGGAAATACCGGGAATCGGTCCACAGTCCGGCGTCATTCCGGGTAATCACTAACTCACCGGCCGAACCGGTGAATCCGCTCAACCACTGGCGTCTCTGCCACATTGCCGGAAGATATTCGTCCTGGTGAGGATCGGTACTGGGAACAATATAGGCATAAATACCCTGTTTCTTCATCAAATGGCGCAACGCTTTCACTTTCTCTTTTATCATGATCTCTCCGGATTTTCGTTTTTTGCAATATAAATGCAAAATCCAAAGAGCGGCAACTGTTTCCAAGAAATTTTCAAGAGGATTATGTCCATAGCTGAGTTAAGGACAAAATTATATTTTGCAATGCCTTGCGCCAGGTGACTTTGCGTTAATGTATAACTCATGATAAATGAGCTGATGTTGAAATTATGATAATCTTAGCATTGTAATGGTTATATTTATAGAAAGGATGAAAAGGAAATTTTATGCCACCATGGTTTGCTGATGATAATTTCTGGAGGGAATTTGAGGATGCACTCTTCCCGCCGGAACGCTGGGAAGCAGCGAAACAGGAAACCCAATACCTGATATCATTGCTGAATCTGCCGGAAGATGCTACCGTGCTGGATTTGTGCTGCGGACCAGGCAGGCATACCCTGCAGCTGGCCCGTTACGGATTCAGGGTCACCGGCGTGGATGGTACCTTTTATTACCTGCAGAAGTTAAACAGGCAAGCCAGGAAGGAAAATCTAACGGTTGAAACAGTCTGTGACGACATGAAAAATTTTTCCAGGGAGAATTATTACCAGGCCGCGATTTCCATGTTTACTTCCTTCGGTTATTTTGAAGAGGAAGATGATAACCGGAGAGTTTTATCGAATATTTACCGCTCCCTGCAACCCGGTGGTTGGCTGCTTATGGAGATGGCCGGAAAAGACATTCTGATGAGAAATTTCCAACCGCGGGACTGGCATGAATCAGAAGATGTTTTTCTGCTGGAGGAACGGGAGGTGGATTCAGAGTGGCAATATATCAGCAATCGCTGGATCCTGTTCAAAAAAGGCAAAAAATATGAGTTCAGCTTTAAGCTGCATCTCTATTCCGCCAGGGAATTGAGTGATTTATTACATTCCTGCGGTTTTATTGATGTTGCTGTCTTTGGGGGTCTCGATCAGTCTCCTTACGATGCTGATGCGAAGCGGCTGGTGGTTACAGCAATGAAGCAGTTGTGAGAAACAATGCCGGGGTCCGGCTCCGGTTACTCACTGACCTCTATATTTTACAATTGAGAATTCTGCTGTAACCAGGAATCTCTCTTAACCGTATCCTTCCGAAGGTAACTTTCTCGGACGCGTTGATGGCCAGGTTTCCCGGCCTGGGGCTCACCGGTCTGTACCTCCCCTGCTGAGGAAATCCCGTCACCCGCGGGTGTTAATTCTCAATGAGTGGTTTTTATCATTACAGGAATAATCTTTTTTTCAACCGAGGGTGAATCTCCTGCAAATCCTGGAATTGAAGCAGCCTGAATTGTTAGAGAATCACCCAAAATAAAAAGAGATTAGCTTCGTGGTACGGGAAGTAAAAAATACCTTTTGTGCTGCCAGCGAAAAAAAAATCTCATACGGCATCTCTCCTACTTCAACTTTGGGAAGCTTCCCGGTCATTTCCGGCAGAGCAGATTTGAATATTTGCATCGGATTATTTGACCATCAGACCTATGGTTTCAGGTGATAAATGGTTGGATATTTTTTTTGGTTAAATAAACCAACTGTGAAGTTTTGTTCACATATCGTGAATTATAATTCACACCCCTTTAGCAGAATCAGGAAATATATTTCTATAGATTTTTTTATAATAGTATAATATTTATAGACTTATAAAAACTGGCAAAATTCGGCACGTTCTTGGCAATAAGAATTATCAAAACAGAAGGAGTTGCCTTGAAGCAACTGGATATACTCATCATTAATCCCGGCAAGGTTCGTCATGATTATATGACCGAGCATCTGGGTATCGCCAGCCTGAAATCCTACATTATCTCCCGGGGTTACACCGCGGATACCCTGGACATGGCGGTAGAGTGCCTGTCTGTAAAGGATGGCGTAATGCGGATTACGGCCCTGCAGCCCGAAACCATCGGTATATCCCTGCTGGAGGATTCCAAACATAAAGGTTTACAGCTAATTCGGGAACTGCGTGAAGCCGGTTACAGAGGGAAAGTGATTGTGGGGGGGTATTTTGCGACCTTTGCTTCAAAGGAGATTTTGCGGGATTTTCCCGACATCGATTTTGTAGTGCGGGGTGAAGGAGAACTAATCCTGGCCGAATTGCTGGATGTGATTAGCGGCAGAACCGTTAAATCTCTACGGGAGGTCGCAGGATTATCATTTCGCGAGAAGGGGAAAATAACAGAAAATCCGGCTCGCCCTCTGATTGATGACCTTGATATTTTACCGCCGGTGGATCGAAAGTATGCCGGGATGGTCCTGCAAAATAGCTCGCATCTCCGTGTTTATGGTACCCGCGGTTGCTGGGGAGGATGCAGTTTCTGCGATATTGTGGGCATGTATAAAAGCAGCCCCGGCAAAGCCTGGCGCAGCCGTTCCGTGAAAAGCCTGGTGGATGAGCTCGAATATCTGGCCGGGACGTTTAATACCGATTATTTTGCTTTTAATGATGATCAGTTTTTGCTGAGGGGAAAAGCAGGTGTGGAACGGGTAAAAGCGTTTGCAGCCGAGTTGAAACGCCGAAACCTGAAAATTAATTTTGAGCTGATGTGCCGGGCGGATACGGTAAATCGTGATAGCATGTCCATCCTGAAAGAGGCCGGTTTAAAACGGGTATTCATCGGTCTGGAATCATTTGACGAGAAACAATTGCAGCGTTATCGCAAGAGAATCTCCCCCAGGCAGAATTTAAAAGCCGTAATCACCCTCTACCGCCTGAAAATTGATGTGCTGGCCTCGGTGATCCTGGCTGATGCCTTTACATCCTTGCTGGATGTGGTGAAGCAGTTTGTTGTTTTGTATGAATTGCGACGCCGCTACTTTAAAAGCCAGCAGTGCCAGATTTCAGTTAACCGCAGGATTGAGATATATCGCGGCAGCAAGATCTATCAGGAGTACCGGGCCCGGGGAATCCTGACGCAGGATCATTACCTGCATGGTTATGCTTACCGTTTGAAATTTCTGACCAACCTGCGTCTGAAGCTTTTCGACCTGGAAATAAAAATCAGCCGCATGATCCTGTGGCCGAAAAAAACCATAACTATCTGGTTTAGGAGCCTGCGCTGGACCCTGGGTCAGCTCAGAATGTATCTTTCGTATCAAAAATAAATAACCCTAATTAATGAATTGGTTATTGGTTTCACCCCAATTATTAAACAAATTAAGGAGGCAGTTATGTTAGCCAAGATTCGCAGAAGTTTGAAGAAATTTTACCGGATCCCTTTCGTGGTAGTCAGTCTAATAGGCGGATCCATTTTGCAAGTTTGGAATGTTTCGGATAGAGCAATTAACTAAAAAAATTATTCTGAAGCCTGTTGTTTTTTTCATTGTTTCTTTGTGCCTGATCATATGTCGTGAAGTTCCATATGGAGGGGGCGAAATTGTTGAAGGGATCGAAGATTTTCCGCAGGGTCTGGATCCGGCAGCATACCTGACACCGGAGGAAATACGGATCAATTCTTCGATCTATGAGGCCCTGGTTGAACTGGATGAGGATCACCGGACCATCAGACCGTGCCTGGCCGGTAAATGGGTGGTATCGGATGACCAGCAGGAATATACCTTCACGCTCAAAAAGGGCATTCTGTTCCATGACCTCTCCCCGGTCAATGCCCCGGCCCTCACTAATTCTTTTCGACGCCAGATCAGGAGGAACCCGGATTTTCCCCTGTTCTCCATGATTGATTCGGTGGAAACCCTGGATACCCTCAGCCTGAAGATTACCTTGAAATATCCGTACGCCCCATTTCTGTATGCCCTTGCCTCTCCTGTTGGTCTGAAAGCTATATCCCAAAAGGCTCTTGATTTATATGGTGATGGTATCATTTTGCATCCTACAGGTACAGGTCCCTTTCGGATGATGGATTGGGTAAAAAATGATAGAATAAAGTTAAAGTTCTTTCAAAAATACCGCAATCCTCATACTAATCTTGATGAGGTCACTTACAAATGGTACAAAGACTACGATGTTTTACAGAAAAATTTAGAGAAGGGTAAAATAGATATCTTTTTTATGGTCCCGGGTTTTCACATCGATCGATTAAAATGGCTGGGAGTGGTGGATTATCAGGTTTCACCGCCTACCTCTACGATATTTATCGGATTCAATAATAAATCTGCGCCTTTTAATATAAAGGAAATCCGTCAAGCCATTTCGTATTGTCTTAATCGGGACAAAATTGTATTCAGTACTTTCAGGGGAAATTCCGTTCCCGCCAGGGGACCGCTGCCCCCGGTGTTATTTGATTATGAAGGGGTGGATCCACCCGCTTATGACCCGGAAAAAGCAAAGCAATTGATGAAACAGGCCGGTTATCCCGATGGATTTAATGCCACCTTTTATTACCTGGACAGGTTCAGGGCACGGAACACGATCTTTGAAGCCGTCAGGCACGATCTGGAAAATATCGGGGTTCGTTTAAGGATGATTCCCTTTTATTCCTGGGAAGACCTGATTTCCACATCAAAAAGTGACACCTCCCAGATGTTCTGGATTGCCTGGGGCAGCGATATGCTGGGCGACCCGGAAAATTTTTTGTATTCGTTGTTTTATTCCACCTCTCCCTATAATATTTTTCATTATGAAAATAGTCAGGTGGATGGCTGGCTGGATGAGGCCCGCCGGGAACCGGACCTCGGGAAACGGCATGATCTTTATCTCCGAATAATCAACCGAATAAGGGAAGATGAACCGGTGATCAGTATGTATCATGTGATACATATTATCTTAACAGGTCAGCAGGGGAATTAGTATCAGGTGAAGCCGCTTTTTCAAAATCTCTCTGTCCGGAAACTGAAACTGCAGGGACAGGTCTTTTTGTATTTTGCGGGACTGGTTCTGTTTGTTATTGTTTTTGTTTCGGTAGCCATCTTTTATTTCCAGAGCCGGATGCTGCTGCACCTGGTGCAGGAGAAAGCCATCGGCCTCACCCGGACGCTGGCTTACACCAGCCTGAATGCCATTCTGCAGGATGATTATATTGTACTGCAAACCCTGATTGACAGCATGATGGACGGGGACGACATCGTTTCCATTGCTATTCTGGATACCAACGGGAGGGTTATGGCAGCCAGCGAACCGGAGCGCAGGGATCAGCTCCAGAATGATTCCTTCACCCGGAAGGCCATGGTCGCCGGGAAACTGGTGGTTCAGAAAACCGCAACCAGCGGAAGTGAGGAATTGTATGATACGGCTGTTCCAATTTTCCGGCTGAACCGGCAGGTTGGGATCGCGCGCATGAAATACTCGGTCAATGATCCCTTTGCCGGCTTAATCAAATCCATTCTGGTGATCGGAATAATGGCGATTATCCTCAGCCTGCTGCTGGCCTGGTATTTTTCCCGTTCCATCTCCAAACCCATCCGGCAGGCGGTGCAGCTGGCCTCAGAATATGGGCGTGGTAATCTGGATGCCTCGCTGGAATTAGACCGTGAGGATGAGATCGGCGAACTGGTGGCATCTCTAAATAAACTTTCCAGTGAACTGAAAACCCTCATCGATGAAAAAGTAGCCAATGAAAACCTGGTTATGATGGGAGAGTTCGCTTCTTACATCATTCATGATCTGAAAAACCCGCTCAGCGGCATTCACCTGTTGTCCGATGGTCTGCACCGAAAAATTCCCCCGGACAGCCCGTTGAAAAAGTATTCCACTGAAATACTTCTGGCTACACAGAAATTGCATGATTTTGTGGAAAGAACTCTCGATATTGCACGCTGGAGTCGGGTGAACCTCCAGACACTGGATCTTGCCGAGCTGGTCCGGGAGGCGGTTCGCAGTGTTGACCAGGGTCAGATACCCATAACGCTGGAAATTGATGACCGGATAGAGGTCATTCAGGCTGATTACCAGATGCTGCTGATGGCAGTGAAAAATCTGCTGACCAATGCGGTGGAAGCGGTGAATGGCAACGGAACCGTTGCAGTCCGCATCCAAAGACAGGACAGGCAGGTTATCATTGAAATACAGGATACAGGTTGCGGTATATCCCCCAGGGACCTGAAAACCATTTTCCGGCCGTTCTTTTCCATGAAAAAGCAGGGTCATGGACTGGGGCTGGCTATGGTGCGCAAAGCCATTATGCTGCATCAGGGAAAAATTACGGTGGAGAGCAAGGAAGGAACGGGATCCACTTTCCGTATCGCCCTTCCTGCAGAAAAAAGTCAGGTCGAAGAAATCAATGATAAAAAGATCCAGGGAAAACACTAATGATCACAAATTTTTTGCAGGCGTTTTAGGATCCTGCATCCCGGCTCCTGGTGTCTGCTCTCCTTCAACCGCATAGTGTTATACTGCTTTCAGGGTTCTGCAGACTGCTAACTGTGGGGCGGTACCTTGTGCCCTGGATCTTGAGTCTTGAATATATAAGGATAAAACATGAATCGAATATTAATTGTTGATGATGAATTGTCCATGTTGCGGGGTATTGAATTCCACCTCCAGGAAAATTCAAATTATGAAATACTAACCGCTTCCGACCGGAAAACGGCTATTCAACTGCTGGAATCCAACGAGATTGACCTGGTGGTATCGGACCTGATGCTGCCGGACATCGAGGATGGTCTCACCATTATGCGGACAGCCAGAAAACAATGGTATCAGCCGGGAGTACTGGCCATGACAGCCTTCGAATCCGTGGAAAATGCGGTGGCCGCCATGAAGGCCGGCGCGGATGATTTTGTGTCCAAAGGATTCGGCCTGGATGAACTCTCCCTGCGCATAGATAACATGCTGAAGAAGAAAAAGCAGGTAGAGCAGCTCTCCATCGAAAACCAGATCTTGCGGGAAACCATCCGCAAGCAGTTCAATGATTTTAAAATTATCGGCGAATCTCCCAGCATGATGGCGTTGATGAGGAAAGTTCAGAAAGTAGCGGCCGATGCCCGGACCACCTGCCTGATCCAGGGAGAGAGCGGTACCGGCAAGGATCTGGTGGCCCGTACCATTCATGCGCTCAGCGTGCGGCGAAACGCTCCGTTTGTGCCCATAAACTGTGCTGCTATTCCGGAAAACCTTATCGAGAGTGAGCTGTTCGGGTACGAAAAAGGTTCCTTTACCGGTGCTTATAACACCAAACAGGGAAAATTTGAGCATGCCCGGGGTGGCATCATCTTCCTGGATGAGATTAGTGAACTACCGCTGAACCTGCAGGTGCGCCTACTGCGGGTCCTGGAAGAGCGAAGCTTTTACCGCATCGGGGGAAAGAATCCCATTGATGTGGACCTTATGGTTATATCTGCTACCAATAGTGATCTGAAAGAAATGGTGAGCAGCGGACGCTTCCGTGAGGATTTGTATTTCCGGCTTAATGTAGTGACTATTATGGTACCTCCCCTGCGGGAAAGGCAGGAAGATATCCGCCGCCTGGCTTTATTCTTCCTTGAAAAATTCAACCGGGAAAGAAACAGGCAGCTTAAATTTTCCGAAAATGCGCTGCGCCAGCTGGAGTCCTATGATTATCCCGGAAATGTAAGGGAGCTCCGCAATATAATAGAAGATGCCTTCGTCTTTACAGAAGGACCGTATGTCCAATCGGAGAACCTGACCTTTCGCAAATCAATGGGGGAAGAGGAAACCGATAACAACTCACCTCAATTGCGTATAAGCAAAAATTTCCATCGTCTCATCTACAAAGATGCCCTCGACATCTTTGATAGACATTATTTTCAGCAACTGCTGGGGGAAAACTTCTGGAATATTTCCATATCTTCCCGGAAAGCCGAAATCACCCGCGAGTGGTTAAGTAAGAAAATAAAGAAACTGGGATTGAAAGAGGGTGTGAACTAGAATTCACACTTCGTGAATTATAATTCACAGTGAGCTGCCCGTCCGCTGAAATAAACTTCCCGAAATTTCTACGAAATAATTTTATAATTACTGTAATTACAATACTATATGCGACGTATCTCCTCGCTCCCCGATTTTCTGGTACAGTAGTTGTCTAATATAATGATGAAATATATGGAGGAGTCGTTAATATGGCATTAATTCTGGTAGTAGAAGATGAACGCTCTGTTCGTCAGGCGTTAAGATTCGAATTAATGGATGACGGTCATGAAGTACATGGCGCCTCCGGTTATCAGGAAGCGGTCAGTGCGCTGAAGGCGTTTACCTATGACCTGGTTATATCTGATATTTTCCTGGATGATGGTAACGGAATACAGCTGATGGAGATGGCCAGGAAAATGAATAAGAGCACTCCCTTCATCGTGATATCGGCATTTCCCGACTCCGATCTGGCCCTGAAGGTGAAGGAAATCCTGAGTGACCGGTTTTTTACCAAGCCGTTTTTTGCAAATGCTCTGAAGGAAAAAGCTTATGAGCTTATTGATTTTAATTTGGGAGAGCAACAAATAATGGGACCGGCAGTATGCTGTCCCTAGGGGAGATTACGGAGGGGAAAACAAAGAGATCACTAAAATCTCTAAAAAATCCGGGAGGTTTGCTGTACACGCCGGTGCCTGGTTGCTTCCCCTCACCTCAAGCGCCAGGCATCCGGAATTTCAGGAAAGCAAAATGCAGGATAATAAGTTATTTACCTGTTAAGCTCATGATAGAAAAGGAGAATTCTTGTTTAAAGCCAGGTATGGCGTGCTTTATTTGTCCGGTGGAAGCTGAAATGATTTGAAGCAGTTTAACACGGCAATCCTGAAAAGAGGCATATGGTGAATGTGCCGGAAAATGCGGCTCAAAAGTATCTGGATATCGCCGGCTGTATCATGCTGGTATTAAAGCCTGACGAAACGGTAGAAATGATCAACAAACCGGGCTGCGATATTCTGGGTTACAGCAGAGAGGATATTGTCGGATTGAACTGGTTTGATAATTTCCTGCCGGGACGGGAACGTGATAAGGTGCGCCGGGCATTCCGGAGGATATTAAAAGGAAATGTGAATCCGGACGAGAATTATGAAAATCCGGTTTTAACCAGGGAAGGAGAACAACGGGTGATTGCCTGGAAAAATACTCTGATCATCGATGAGGATGGCAAGATCCACGGAACGCTCAGTTCCGGTCAGGATGTTACCGAGCGTATCGAAATGGAACGCGCCCTGCGGGAATCCGAAGAAAGGTACCGCCTGCTATTTGAGAATAATCCCCACCCAATGCTGGTCTATGACCTGGAAACCTTTAAAATTTTGGATGTGAATGAAGCAGCGCTGGATCAGTATGGTTACAGCCGCGAAGAATTCCTGAAGCTGACCATCCTTGATATCCGTCCGCCGGAAGATGTGCCGGCGTTGATGGAAAATGTCGCCGCGGTAACCACCGGGCTGGATCAGGCCGGAGAGTGGTGGCATATTCGTAAAGACGGTAGTATAATTGATGTTGGAATTAGTTCTCATACTGTACTGTACGAGAACCGCCGGGCGGAAGTGATATTGGCTTATGATATCACCCGCCGCAAGCGGGCGGAAAATGAATTGCGCGAATCTGAACATAAATACCGCAGCTTTTTTGAAGAGGACCTCACCGGGGATTATATTTCCAGCCCGGATGGCCGGTTGCTCTTCTGCAACCAGGCATTCCTTTCCATCTTTGGATTTAAATCTCTGGAACAGGCTCAAAGTATTCAGATCCAGTCACTTTACCAACATGCCAGCGACCGTCAGAAAATTCTGAATCTGTTGCAAAGAAGGAAAAAGCTGGAAAATTATGAGATGCAGCTGCAGAAAATTGATGGTACCCCGATTTTTGTGGTGGCTAATATTATCGGGATGTTTGATGGGAACGGTGAACTGGTTGAGATCAAGGGTTACCTGTATGACGTGACTCGCCATAAAAAAACCGAGGAACAGTTCTGGCTGGCACAAAAAATGGAAGCCGTGGGACGGTTGGCCGGAGGTGTGGCTCATGATTTTAATAACTTGCTTTCGGTGATTAACGGCTACAGCGATCTCTCCCGGCATAAACTGCCCGAAAATCATCCCCTGCAGCGTAATCTTTATATGATCTACCAGGCGGGAAAAAAGGCGGAAGCCCTTACACGTCAGCTGCTGGCTTTCAGCCGCAGACAGGTGATGCAACCCCGTATCATAAACCTGAACAGCCTGGTGGATGATCTGGAAAAAATGCTCAAACGCCTCATTGGTGAGGATATTACACTGATTACCCGGAAGAATGGTGAACTGGGCGTGGTGAAGGCGGATCCTA
>Ga0315555_1002262_pt1 | contig 13635 bp, 11 predicted proteins | sample SalMarSW160380MG_FD_202113 | JGI IMG/M metagenome (GOLD analysis project Ga0315555, IMG submission 202113) | Salt marsh sediment microbial communities from the Plum Island Ecosystem LTER, Massachusetts, United States - Salt Marsh Sediment SW1603-80 ... | reverse complement strand
GGAAACGGCGCGCGGGTTCGCTTCGAGGCGCCGGTCCCGCCAGAGTTTCCGAAGTATCCTTACCATGAGATTCCGTGGCCCGAATCGCAGTACGTAAGTAGTCAAGTGCAGCGAGATAACTAACCCCAATTGCTGCGTAGAGGAAACACACTCTGTACGGATGGATTGATAAGGGAAGAGGCAGCAACAGGAAGACCATGGCGGCGAAAGTGAGCGTCGCAGCGAGTTTTCCCGGCGCGCGTGCGCCCTGGACCATTCTCGCGCGCATACGAAGACAGAGCGCACCAATGCCTAATCCAAGCTGGGGAACAAGGAACAGAATCAGTGCGAGAAGCGGTATCTCGCCCAAAACGGCGAGGGAGATAAAAAGGGAGAGATAAAGCGCTTTGTCGACCGCCGGATCGAGTGCCTTTCCTAAAGAACTTACCTCCCCGCGCCATCGCGCCGCCATCCCATCGAGCACGTCCCCCAAACAGGCAAGTAGGAAGAGCGCTAACACTGCCTCCCGCTTGTCAAGAAAGAGGAGGATGAGGATTGGCGGGATCAACGCCGATCGGGCAAGGGTAATCTTGTTAGCGAGCGACATAGCCTTTTCATCTTATTGCCCTTGCACTGTTCATACAAGCTCTCCTTGAACGGTTTTCCTGCGAGCCGGTATAATTCGCTGTACGCATTACCAACAGGAGAGCGATGAGATGAAGAAAAGAGTGGCTATTATGGGCGCGGCCGGCCGGGATTTTCACAATTTTAATGTCTACTTTCGGGATAACCCCGAATACGAAGTTGTAGTGTTCACCGCCACGCAGATTCCCGATATCGAGGGGCGGGTTTATCCCCCCGAACTGGCAGGGGATCTTTACTCACAGGGGATTCCGATCGAGCCGGAGGACGACTTGGAACGTCTGATTGTGGAGCGAAAGATCGATATGGTTGTGTTCGCCTACAGCGACGTCTCCAATCAGCACGTGATGGAGCGCTCGGCGGTGGTTAACGCAGCCGGTGCCGACTTCCTGTTGATGGGAACGGCTTCCACAATGATCGAACCACAAAAACCTCTTATCTCAATCACTGCTACCCGGACGGGCTCAGGGAAGAGCCAGACGACGAGGCGGGTATGCAACATTCTCAAGGAGCGGGGGAGGAAATTAGTGGTGATCCGCCATCCGATGCCATACGGAGATTTGGTGAAACAGGTGTGGCAGCGGTTTGAGACCTACGCGGACTTGGACCGTTACGAGTGCACGATCGAGGAGCGGGAAGAATATGAACCGCACATCGACAACAAAACGATCGTATATGCAGGGGTGGATTACGAGAAGATCCTGCGCAAGGCAGAGGAGGAAGCAGACGTCGTCATCTGGGATGGCGGGAACAACGACTTCTCCTTCTACCGATCGGATCTCTCCATCGTCGTAGTTGACCCTCATCGGGCTGGACATGAGCTGTTGTACTATCCGAGCGGGGTCAACCTTCGCACGGCTGATGTTGTAGTGATCAACAAAGTTGATACCGCAGCACTGGAGGACATTTACTTTGTACGAGAGAACGTAATGGCCGCCAATCCCGAAGCAAAGATCATCGAAGCGGCCTCGCCGATTCAGGTGGATAATCCCGCGGTAATCTGCGACAAGCGAGTGCTGGTAATTGAGGACGGACCGACTCTTACCCACGGTGGGATGCAGTACGGGGCAGGAACGATCGCGGCACAGCGGTTCCGAGCACGGGAGATCATCGATCCGCGGCCATACACGGTGGATTCCATCTCCGAGATTTACCGCAAGTACCCCAAAATCGGGCGGCTCCTGCCAGCGATGGGGTACAAAGACGAACAAGTTCGCGATCTTCAGGAGACAGTAAACCGGGTGGATTGTGAGGGAATCGTGATCGGGACGCCGATTGACCTTAAGCGGCTGCTCTCGTTCAACGTACCGGTAACGCGGGTTCGCTACGAGCTGCAAGAGATTGGCTTCCCCACTCTCTCTGAGCTGCTGGAAGATTTCTAAAGTTAGGCATACAGGAAGCCAATACATAAGTGCAAACATCTTGGCTGAGATTCTTTACCAGGAGCCGAGTGTGCCTGTTTTAGTGGGTGCGCAGCGCAAATAAGCCACTGAACAGAAGGCCAAGAACAAAGCCTGCAAGTAGGCCAAACAGAACATCGTTGAAAAGCGCGCCAACAACTGTCCCAACGATAAGTCCCAATGGAATAAGTATAAGGACGTGCCTAGCGCGTGAATGAACAAACTTGGAAAACATCGTCATCCTTTAAGCACCGTTAAGAACGTCTCAACATTGGGGAACATAGTGAGTCCTTCTGTTTCCTCATGACTTGTCGCTTCACTCTCTTCATATCCTTTACTTTAAGAATTCATCGTGCACAGCATCCGAAGTGTTTCGATCAGCAAAGACGTCATGGCTGGCCTTTTGCCTGTTCTCGGTCATTTTCTCCTTTGGTTATCGTACCTTGCGAGCCACACCCTGATAGACTTTAGATTATGTTGGGAAATGAAGCAAGGGGGCGATTCGTGAAGGTCGTTGTGGAAGGGATGGAAGCGCTGTACAATTATTTAGCGGTAATTATTCGCGCGTTTAATCTGATCAGGAGGGTATCCTATGCCGGAAAGACAAATGATGACGATCGACGGCAACACAGCAGCAGCGCATGTTGCCTACGCATTCAGTGACGTAGCTGCGATCTACCCGATAACCCCTAGTTCATCGATGGGCGAGGTAGCGGACAGTTGGGCAGCGCATGGAAGGAAGAATATCTTCGGACAGCCTCTCCAGGTGACGGAGATGCAGTCTGAGGCTGGAGCTGCCGGAGCTGTGCACGGCTCTCTTGCTACCGGTGCACTTACCACGACCTTTACCGCCTCCCAGGGGCTGCTTTTGATGATCCCCAACATGTACAAGATTGCCGGGGAGCTTCTGCCGGCTGTGTTCCACGTGTCGGCGCGTGCGCTAGCTGGACACGCTCTGTCCATCTTCGGCGATCACTCTGATGTGATGGCAACACGGCAAACCGGCTTTGGCCTTCTCGCATCTGCTTCAGTGCAAGAGGTGATAGATCTCGGTTTGGTTGCCCACTTGGCTGCTATCAAGACGAAAGTTCCGTTCATCCACTTCTTTGATGGCTTCCGTACCTCGCATGAGATCCAAAAGGTCGATGTGCTCGGATACGACCAGATGGCAAAGCTCGCACCGTGGAAGGAGATCGAGGCCTTTCGTCGTCGGGCAATGAACCCGGAGCACCCGCACCTGCGTGGCACGGCTCAGAACCCGGACATCTACTTTCAGGGGCGTGAGGCGGCCAACAGATATTATCTGGCAGCTCCACAGATCGTGGCCCAGCTAATGCAGCAGGTGAGTGAGCTCACCGGACGGGAGTATCACCTGTTTGATTATGTAGGCTCGCCAGAGGCAGAAAGGGTTATCACCCTAATGGGCTCGGCCTGTGACGTTGCTGAGGAGGCGGTGAACTACCTCGTGAGTCAAGGGGAGAAGGTCGGTCTGGTGAAGGTTCGCCTCTATCGCCCCTGGTCGGCGGAGCACTTCCTAGAGGCCCTTCCCGCGAGTGTCAAGCGGCTTGCTGTACTCGATCGGGCCAAGGAATCGGGGAGCCAAGGCGAACCGCTCTATAAGGATGTGTGTACCCTTTACCAGGAGCGCGGTGAGGCCCCGCTCATCGTCGGCGGTCGCTACGGCCTTGGATCGAAGGATTTCACCCCAGCGATGGTGAAGGCGGTCTTCGATAACCTCGCTCAAGATGCCCCGAAGAACCACTTCACCGTAGGGATCACCGACGACGTCACTTATACCTCGCTCCCCCTAGGAGAAGAAGTCGATGTCGCTCCGGAAGGGACGATCCAGTGCAAGTTTTGGGGGCTCGGAGCCGACGGGACCGTGGGAGCAAACAAGAGCGCGATCAAGATCGTCGGTAACAACACAGACCTCTACGCTCAAGGCTACTTCGCTTATGACGCAAAGAAGTCTGGCGGAATCACCATGTCACACCTGCGCTTCGGCAAAGAGCGAATTCAGTCTCCGTATCTGATAAAGACGGCCGACTACATCGCCTGTCACAACCCTGCTTTCGTCCGCAAATACGACCTTCTCGCCGGGATCAAGGACGGGGGAACATTCGTTCTTAACTGTCCCTGGAATGCGGATGAGCTCAACGCACATCTTCCGGCATCACTTAAGAGAACCATCGCCGAGAAACACCTCAACTTCTACACGATCGACGCGGTGAAGCTCGCCGGGAAGGTCGGTCTAGGCGGCCGGATTAACATGATCATGCAGACCGTCTTCTTTAAGCTCGCCAAGGTTTTGCCGGTCGATGAAGCGGTCACCCACTTGAAGGAAGCGATCGTCAAGGCCTATGGGAAGAAGGGGGAGAAGGTTGTGCAGATGAACTACGCCGGGGTTGATGCCGCCCTAGATAACCTGGTTAAAGTGGACGTCCCTGCAGGATGGGCTAGCGCCCCTTCCTCTGGGGGAGAGGCACCCTCCGATCCAGAGTGGGTTCTCAAGGTTATGCGGCCAATGATCATGCAAGACGGAGACAATCTGCCGGTTAGTGCCTTTGCTGCTGAGCTTGATGGCGCCTACCAGTGGACCGGACCAGATGGATCGTTCCCAGTAGCAACGACAAAGTACGAGAAGCGCGGTGTCGCAATCAACGTTCCGGAGTGGAACGCCGAGAACTGTATTCAGTGCAACCAATGCGCCTTTGTTTGTCCCCATGCCGCGATCCGCCCGATCCTCGTCTCTGAGGAAGGTCTCGCAGGCGCCCCAGCCGCGTTCAATACGATACCGGCGATGGGGAAGGGAATGGAAGGCCTGAAGTTTCGCATTCAGGTGAGCACGCTCGACTGCACCGGTTGTGGGAACTGCGCCGACATCTGCCCTGGAAAGAAGGGGGAGAAAGCGCTCGTCATGAAGCCGCTCGTCTCCCAAACCGAGCGGGAGGTCGCAAATCACGAGTTCTCGGTGAAGCTTCCGGTTCGCGATGATGTAATGAGCGCCGAAACGGTTAAAGGGAGCCAGTTCCGCCAGCCGTTGTTCGAGTTCTCCGGCGCGTGCCCAGGCTGCGGTGAGACCCCGTACGTCAAACTGGTGACACAGCTCTTCGGCGACCGGATGCTGATCGGCAACGCTACTGGCTGTTCCTCGATCTATGGCGGCTCGGCCCCGGCCGTTCCTTACTGTGTGGACAAGGACGGACATGGTCCCACCTGGGCAAACTCCCTGTTCGAGGACAACGCCGAGTTCGGATTCGGGATGCGACTGGCGCTCTCTGCCCGTCGCGACCGACTGGCTAGATTGATCGAGGAAGCGGCCGCAAGTGGTGTATCCGCTGATCTGAAAGTAGCGATGACCGATTGGCTCGCCGGAAAGGATGAGGCCAAGGCATCCCGCGCGGCAGGGGATCGGATGGCCAAGCTCCTCGAAGCGGAAGCCGGATCAAGCGAGCAACTGCGCGAGATCCTCTCCATGCGTGATCTGTTCACAAAAAAGTCGGTGTGGGCCATCGGAGGAGACGGTTGGGCGTACGACATTGGCTACGGCGGCCTCGATCATGTCGCGGCGATGAACCAGGACGTGAACGTCCTTGTGCTCGACACCGAGGTCTATTCCAACACCGGTGGACAGTCCTCCAAGGCAACCCCGACCGGCTCGGTCGCTAAGTTCGCCGCCTCCGGCAAGAAGACGAAGAAGAAGGACCTCGGACGGATGCTGATGATCTACGGCTACGTATACGTCGCCTCGGTGGCGATGGGCGCGAACAAGAACCAGTGCCTGAAAGCGTTCTTAGAGGCGGAGTCCTACCCCGGCCCGAGCGTGATCATCGCCTATGCACCGTGCATCAACCAGGGATTGAAGAAGGGGATGGGAAAATCCCAGGAAGAGGAGAAGCTCGCCGTCGAGGCCGGCTACTGGCCGCTCTATCGGTTCGACCCACGCCGGATCGCGGCCGGCGAGAACCCGTTCCAGCTCGACATGAAGGACCCAACGGGCGAGTTCCAAGAGTTCTTAATGGGCGAGGTCCGCTACGCCAGCCTCCACCAGACCTTCCCCGAGGAAGCCAAGAGACTCCACGCGAAGCTCGAGAAGGAGTACAAAGAGCGGTACGAGACGTACAAGCAGATGGCTGAAGGCTAGCCTGCGAACGATTCGGAATCGTGAGAAAGGGAGTGACGCCCATGTCACTTCCTCTCTCAAGCAACTCGATGAAGCATCGAGTTGGCAAGCTACATCAGTGCAGGCAAGCAACCCCAGGCCAAGCCCGAGTAGCCCTGCATTCCCCTTTTCATTGTGCACTGGCGAAAGATGGAGTCCCCAACAACGAAACTTACCAGCTACTACGGACCATAGTGGATTGGCCACCCACTGAGATGCCTCGTTCACATTCTGTTGCTGGTCAACACCACTCAATCAGCGATGTATCAACATGCCTTAGGAAGGGCGTCATGGATTTGGGGTATCGACACCCTCCTTCTGTCACATAGACCTGGAAGCCGGAGATGAAGAGATGTTTCTTGGGGCGTGTCATTGCCACGTAGAAGAGCCTTTTCTCCTCTTCCATGTCGCTCGAGTTGAAGATGGGGATGAAGCCGTCCACGGCCCCCGCAATGAACACCGACTTGAATTCCAGCCCTTTGCTTTGATGGATAGGAGCAACGATTACTTTGTTTGATTTCGCTGAAAGGTGGTCGATGTTCTTAGCTAGGCTCGTGAACTGAACTAGCACCTGGAGAGCGTCCAATGGATTCATCGACGTGGGGTCACGCTCCCTGAAAACGGACACCAGATGCATCAAATTAGCAACTCGGCGTGGTTCATCGCGGAATGCATCCAGTACGCCAAACTCTGTCAAGATGCTCTCCAGCAGCTTACCGGGACGCTGCTTGTTTGCCTCACGTCGAAAGTGCAACAAGCGGCCAGCAAACGAATGGAACTCACGTCGGTGTTTGACAACGAATTTACGCCGCTTGGTTTGGGTTTTGAGGATATGCGGCATCAGTTTGTGGAGCAGTTCCACCGTAGCCTTCACATCATCCATGGCCCGGTGGGTGGAGCTAGTGCGTAGGTTGAGCGTCTTCGACAGATCCCCGAGTTGGTAGGAATCGGACGATATGAACCGGCGAGCCAGCTCATAGGTGTCCGCATACGACAATGCGGAAGTGTCAATACCCTGCCGAGACGACTGTGCACGGATCATGGCGATGTCGAACGTAACGTTGTGGCCGACGACCAGGCTCCCAACATAATCATCCCTGAGCATCTGTAATACGATGGCAGGATCCTTCCCTTCCCGCTCCAGCACAGCATCCGTTATCCCGTGAACATGAACAGACGCAGCTACTGACTTATCGGAACGGACGTATGCCTGCATCTCTTTCACCGGCTCGGCATGATCGAGCACGCAGTAGGCCAACTCGATCACGTTGTCCTCAAACGGCGAGAGCCCCGTCGTCTCCGTATCTATGACAACAATCGAGCCATTGGAATAGGCATCGATGAGCAACCCGAACGGATCGTCATGGATGAAGGTATCGCCGTTGAGGAAGTCAGGCAGACGGATTCCCAGCCGTGCGTCAGCGTTCAGGATGCGGTTGACTGTTGCCACGCCGACGTTTTCAACGTAGCGCAACGTGATCCGCTGGGCAGCAGAGGTATCGTGCGCATTGAGGAGCAACTTGACAAAGCAAAGGGCATCTTTGATCTCCTGTCGCCGAAAGAACTGGTATTGCTCTACTGTCAGGGTGGGGATATTTGCCTCCTCCAGCGCGGTTCCAATTTGCTGGCTCTTCTTGTTAGTGCGGCATAACACCGCTATGTCGTTGTACCCGCAGTCAGAGCTGGCTTTAAGTCGCTGAATATGTTCCGAAATCCATTGGGCTTCTTGGCTCTCCGTTTCGGCGTGATGTACTTTGATCGACGTGCCATCAGGGCACGTGTCATCAGGAATCAACTGGGTGTACCTGTTCGTAAAAGCGGATGCAAACCCATCAGCGGCACGAAGAAGCTTCTTGGTCGCTCTGTAGTTGCGAGGAAGGCTAATCTGTGTTGGTTTAAAATCAGAAACCAAGCGGTCTTTGACTTCGACAGGCGTCGAGCCTCGCCACCCGTAGATCGACTGGTCCAAATCGCCAAAAAACGCTATGTTCCCCTCCGAAGCCAGCGTACGGATCACATCGTATTCCGCCAAGTGTGTGTCCTGAACCTCATCGATCTGGATGAAACTGAACCTGTGGGCCCACTTCTCCTTGATGTTCTCCGAGTTATTAAATATCGCCCGGACATAGTAGATCAAGTCAGAGAAGTCAAGGGCGTGACGTGCACGAAGCTCAGCCACGTAGCGCGTGTGAAGCTGTCTATATGGCTTTGGGAGGTCCGAACCATCATAGCCACGTAACCGAAGACTCACACCAGCGGCTTTAGATTTCGCTTTCCCGAAACGAAGCAGGATTTCAGCCGGTTTTTCCGCAACCACGGTGCCGCTACGACTCATGATGTGAGACAACAGCTCTTTAGAGTCCTCCTCATCATAGATTACGTAATCACCTGGCAAACCCACATTCTTGGCTTCAACTCGGAGGACGGATGCACAGAAGCCGTGAAAGGTGCTCATCCAAATGTGGGGCGCGAATCGCGGGAGAGCCTTCTCGACACTCTCCCGCAGCTGCCTGGCTGCAAGATTCGTGAAGGTCAGGCAAAGCATCTCCTCCGCCCGAAAACCCGTCTCCAGAGCGGCAACGGCACGGGCAGCCAGGAGTGAAGTCTTGCCAGTTCCTGCTGGCGCCATGACCAGAAGCGAGCCTATCACATGCTGGACTACTCGTCGCTGTTGCGGATCAAAGCTCATACCCATGTTGTGTCCATGCGAACAATTATCGGCGTGCAACTTCGTGACGCGACGGGGCAGCTATCTCGTCGCCAATGCTCAACTACATTAGGAATCCATCTCTCCTTCATCCTCCCATATTGACATGTGTACTCGTACGACACATTGTACCACCATGAGATTCCTGGAGCAAGTTTACCGAGCGGTCGAGTTGAGGAGAGGATTCAGCACGGCCGAGACCAGCTTGAAGGAAAGGTTCTGATCGAAGAGCAGTTTCATGCCACAGATGCCGACAGACGCTTCTCCCTGTCTGCTGCAAAGGCGAGGCATGCACGGATGTCTTCCCGTGTCAGTTCCGGGAAGTCATTCAAGATCTCTTCCGCGGTCATGCCGGAGGCGAGATACTCAAGGACGTCGGAGACCGTGATCCTCATTCCACGGATGCAAGGCTTGCCGCTCCTCTTTCCCGGCTCAATCGTGATGATCTTAGAGTAGTCCATGCCTCCAGCATACCCCCTTTCCACAATAGACAGCAAGTCCAAGGGAGGGCAGAAGCTCGCCGTCGAAGGCAGAAACCCCTTCCAGCTCGACTCGAAGGAACCAACCGGTGACTTCCACGAGTTCCTGATGGGCGAAGTGCGGTACTCGTCACTTCATCAGACGTTCTCTGAAGAGGCCAAGAAACTCCACGTGCAACTGCAGAAGGAGTACGAGGAGAGGTACGAGGTGTATCGCCGCATGGCGGAACAGCAGTAGCACAACCAAGATCCCCGAACGCGATCAACACTAGAGGAAGGGCACTCCAAGCGCGCCTTCTCTCTAGCTACTGAGCGCAAAGCGATGAGTAGCCCGATGGCATGCGGACTGACCAATCTGGTCAGTCCGTGAGGAGAATACCACGAGGGCAGCACTGGTCGCACCTTTTCTTTGCCATTTTCCAGACCGATTACTGCGCAAGCAGTCAAGGTCCATAGCCCACAAGACCAAGAGGAAGGGAGCGCCACAAGCCATCCCTTGGTTTCACGCTATTCAGCGTCGTGGCTCCTAGCTATCCCTCCGATCTGAGAGGTTTGAACTTCCAGGGACTACGAGGGTTGCATTACTAGCAGTTCCATGGTAAGATTGCCAACGTCTGCTGCTGCAGCGAAGCAGAGCGGTGCTCTGGCTTCGAAATGCAGGCAGCTCCGATGAGCGGTTGTATCAGCTACATCGGACGGGTAGAAAGAAGGTGCACCGATCTGGGTCTTAGATCTAGTGACTTGCATCTTCGAGGGGTACCCGGGACACGCAAGCCCGACTCGATGCAAAGGACCGTAGAGCAGACTGATGGGTCCGGTCGAGCGGTCGGTAGGAACCTTAGAGTCGGGGCGGGCGCCGGGTGGTGCTCTGTCTTGCGTCACCCCCGGAGGAATGGTGAAACTGGGGTGATTCGCATGATGTGTGCATGTCCCCGGAAAAACGAGACACGTGTCTCGATCTGTTGAGGGTCTTGGTATGGCTCTTGACGGCCGTGATCTGCTGCTGCAGCGAAGCAGAGCGGTGCTCTGCCTTCGAAATGCAGGCAGCTCCGATGAGCGGTTGTATCAGCTACATCGGACGGGTACAAAGAAGGTGCACCGATCTGGGTCTTAGATCTAGTGACTTGCATCTTCGAGGGGTACCCGGGACACGAAAGCTGCTGTGCTCGGGCTTGCTCTCATCGACCGGGCTCTCCACACAAAGGAGGGCCCGTTGTCCTTCACGCTCTACGATGAGGTCTCAGATCCCAGCACGCTGGCGGCTGCGTGGAGTCACGTCCGGCGGAGCGGGATGCTCTCGCAGAGTGAAACTACCAAGGCATCGATCAAGGCGTTTGAGTTCGACGTCGATGCCCGATTTGTGAAGCTAGCATCTCTGCTGAGAGAGCATTCGTTTGATTTCGGCACTGCCAGAGGTGCTCCCATCAAACGCCCAGGCAAGGAACCTCGTCCACTGCTGGTCCCAGAGATACCGGCTCGAATCGTTCAGCGAGCACTGCTTGACACCCTGCAGAAACAGGAAGGCATCTCGCGATTCGTTGACCACCCGTGTAGCTACGGGGGACTCCCGAAGAAGAATCGCGCGGACGCGATTCGCCATGCCTGCGAGGCGATCACAGATGGAGCGACTTACGTCATTCGTTCCGACATCCGCGGGTTCTTCACGGGCATACTGCGCCACAACGTACTAGGCACAATTCAAGAGTTTCTCCGCGACGATTCCATAGCCAGCCTTCTCGATGAGGCCACGAGCATCGAAATCGGCAATGCCGAGGAAATCCAGCCGTACCTGCACCTATTCCCGGACTACAACGAAGGTGTCGCTCAGGGGTGCTGCCTGTCTCCGCTCTTCGGAAACATCTACATGCACGAGTTCGACGTGCAAATGAACGCGGGCGATGTCCTCACCCTCAGATACATTGACGACTTCGTGATCCTTGGAGGGGACCGCGACTCAACGGAAGAGGCTTTCCGTCAAGCGCGTCAGATGCTGCGATCCCTGAATCTCGATGTCTACCGTCCCGGTGACCGCTCCGGTAAGGCCGCTGAGGGATCAGTGAAGAGGGGATTTGAGTTTCTGGGGTGCAAGATCACTCCTCACTGCGTGGAGCCTTCGCGTACCGCACGTTCTGCGTTCCTGGAGCGAGTCAGGAAGCAACTAGATCTCGCAGCGCACGAGCTGCGAGCAGGTCTACATGAGTCGCCAGGGGACTACCGCTATTCTCTTGTGCAGACCCTATCGCGAATCAGCCGCATGATCCGCGGTTGGAGTGAGCAGTACAGGTTCTGCAACCCTTCAGACTCGTTTACAAGCATAGATGTGAAGGTCGATCGGATGGTGGACAGGTTTCTGAAGTCGTTCTTCAAGCAGTACAAGAAGAGCAGGAAGTCGCTGGCAGTTCGCAGGCGCTTGCTCGGAATCTGGTTGGCGACTGATAGCTCCCGCACTCCGATTCTGCCTATACGGAACAAGTGACCCGCCTTACAGGGGCAGTTCCGGCGGCGCATGTCGCCCCTTTCTCATTGGGTGTCGTTCTCCTGACTCGATCACTCGATGACAAACGCGATGGCCTGATAAGCCAGGCTTGAGTAGCTCATTCAACCATAGAGAGGGAACGCTAGACGGCACTTGCTTCTTGGCATCCTTGATCTGGTCTTTCAGGGCTCGGAGAGTCCAAGTCCAGTCGTGTGGTGCGAGTCCAGGCCCAATGTACAGGTCGAATCAGTAGTCCGCAGCCTCTAGGACGACCGAGACGCACCCCTGGATGCGGCGCCATAGGACTCGCATCTGCTTGTCTGAAAGAGGACATGAGAGTCTGTGTACTACGGCGCTCGAGGGGTAGAAGGTCGCTTCGGCAAGTTTGATGTCTTGCTCGGCCAGCCGAGCATAGGCGCCCGTGGCAACATTTCGGAATATGTAGCGCAACCGTGCGTTCCGCTTGAATTCCCCTTGGATCATGTGGCTCTCCGGATCCTCAAGGAATGAGCGCAAGTCTGAATCGGGGGCTAGGTATCGCAGCAAGTGGTCGAATAGAGTTCTGAAGGACACACTAGCGTGACGAATCCACCCTCGGTGGCCAGATTCCATCGCTGCAATACCCTCTTGATAGACCTGCGCCAATGCCGGATTCACTGCTTCGAGACGAGCTTCCAAGTCGTCACCTAGTCCATCCAGGATCTCGTCTGTTGCGGGGACGGCAAGCTGGTCGAGGATACCTTCGTCAATGCCGGTAACCACCGCAGTTGCTCGCGTAGCAGCGTATGGTTGGATAGTGGGTGCTTGGAAGAGGAAGCAACTTGCGTCGAGTGACTGCAGCCCTGCGAGGTCATCGTAAACCCTCGCTGATAACGTGTTCAGCGCGATGAAGGACTTATTCGCATCCGCCAAATAGGGACTGGTAGCGCCAATCGGCTGAGCGTAGACCTCGGCACTGAGCCGCGACGTGGCTAGAGACGTGTCCACCAGATTACCGAACGTTGAGACATCGTTCTTGAGTCGATCTCCTAGCAGGAGGATGGCGTCTTGCGATGGCGGATCAATCGAGACGTGCGCCTTCGCAAGAGGCGATGCAAACAGACCATTCGTGCGCAACCCCTCGATTTGGCCTTGATCCGTGACGCAAAGGTGTTCGTTGGCGGTGCGGAGGCTGGTAGCCATAGATGCTGCAGAAGACAAGATCGAGCCTACAGAGTTAGCCACTAGTTTGGAAGAGAGGAAAGCTGACTTCTGATTATCCACCAACAGCATCGAGGATTTATCAACAGCAGTCGCGAAGCTGTCGACACGAGGCAAGATGGAAGAAGCATCGAAGGCTACTGCCGAGAGCTGGCCCCTCAGCATTGATATCGCATTCGATGGCGCTACAATCCGCCCTGCCATCAAATCCTGTCCGACAGCGCCTGTGATCTCAGCGATGTGGTCATTGAAGATGACGGCTTCGCGGCCTAGCCTGGAAATCGGCGAAAGCCATTGGTCTCTCGGTTCAGCATCTCGGTCACGCTCGGTTATCCCCATCCTCCTGCATTCGCATCGACGTCTTCCCTGCAATACGATCCCAGGTCTACGAACATACGCGGAAATTCCGGGGACGCAAGACTCATTCCGCTTGCGACAACAGCACAATCACGAGTATGCCCTCCGATTCCTGTCGTATGTGCCCCGATTCCCCAATGGCGATAGCAGCGACTACGAAGGCTGAGCGCTCTTGATGATGAAGCCGCCGGACTTCTCGTCTCGCTCCAGACGGAGGATGCCCTGCTTCCCGG
>Ga0315555_1002261_pt1 | contig 13639 bp, 9 predicted proteins | sample SalMarSW160380MG_FD_202113 | JGI IMG/M metagenome (GOLD analysis project Ga0315555, IMG submission 202113) | Salt marsh sediment microbial communities from the Plum Island Ecosystem LTER, Massachusetts, United States - Salt Marsh Sediment SW1603-80 ... | reverse complement strand
GGAAAATCCATCGCCGTAGGGAATGGCACGAGAAAGTTTCGCACCATGCAAACCCCCGGTTTATCTGATATACTGCAAGAAATGCCTGCCAGAAGTGAAAAGGGGCTGGCCGCCAGGGTGCTCGCCGGCGATGTCAAGGCCGCCGCCAGGCTCATCAGCCTCATCGAGGACGACGAGGCGGCGGGGGCGGATGCCATCAAGTACCTCTACCCCCACACGGGACGGGCGCACGTCGTGGGGGTGACCGGGCCGCCCGGCGCCGGGAAAAGCACCCTGACCGATGCCCTCATCGGCCATTTCCGGCAGAAGGACATGGACATCGGGGTCATCGCCATCGACCCCACCAGCGCCCTCACCGGCGGGGCGGTGCTGGGGGACCGGGTGCGCATGCAGCGCCACAGCGCCGATAGCCGGGTGTTCATCCGCAGCCTGGCCACGCGGGGCTGGGGCGGCGGCCTGGCGCGGGCGGCCATCGGGGCGGTGCACGTCCTCGAGGCCCTGGGCAAGGCGGTCATCATGGTAGAGACGGTTGGCTCGGGGCAGGTGGAGATAGACATCGTACGGGTGGCCGATACGACCGTGCTGGTGCTGACCCCCGGCAGCGGCGACGAAATCCAGCAGATGAAGGCCGGTATCCTCGAGGCGGCGGATATCGTCGCCGTCAACAAGGCCGACAAGGACGGGGCGGAACAACTCAGGGCCGACCTGGAGGCCGTGCTGGCGACGAATGAGGCCACCACCGGCGGCTGGACGCCGCCCGTCCTGCTGACTGAGGCCATCAACAACAAGGGCACCGCGGTGCTGGCCGGGGCCATTATAAAACATCACGAATACCTCGTGGCTAGCGGCGAGATTTCGCGGCGGCGTCACCGGCGGGCGAAGGCGGAGCTGCTGGAGGCGATAACGGGCTTTTTCCGCGACGCCGTCAGCCGCCTGGACGAGGGCGACCTCCTGGAGCGGCTGGTGGCCGACCTGCTGGCCGGGCGCAGCGACCCCGGCACCGCGGCGCGGGAGGCGGCGGGCCGCCTGGCCGCCGACTTAAGTAATGCGAAGGATAGGGATAAAGATGGACTTTGAACTGACCGAGGGACAGAAGCTCCTGCGCGATACGCTGCGGGATTTCGCCGAGCGCGAGATAGCGCCGGTGGCGGCCCGCCTGGACGAGACCGACGCCCACCCCGCCGAAGAGCTGAAAAAGATGGCCGGGCTGGGCCTCTTCGGGCTGACCATCCCGGAGAAATACGGCGGCGGCGGCCAGGGGCTCATCGAGCTGTGCCTCGCCGTCGAGGAGCTGGCTCGGGCCTCGGCCGCTATCGATAACTTCCTGCGCGTCAGCCTCTCGCTGGGCGCCGCCGCCATTACGGACTACGGGACGGAGGTGCAGAAGGCGAAATTCCTGCCGCCCCAGGCCAGCGGCGAGAAGCTTATCTGCTTCGCCCTCACCGAGGCCGACGCCGGCAGCGACCCGTCCGGCCTGGCGACCACGGCCAAGCGGCAGCAGGACGGCTATGTCCTCAACGGCAACAAGCAGTTCATCTCCCTGGGGGCGACGGCGGGGACGGTGCTGGTCTTCGCCACGGTGGATAAGTCCCTCCGCCAGAAGGGCATCACCGCCTTCGTCATGGATAAAGATACCCCCGGTCTCAGCGTCGGTAAGCCCGTCGCCAAGATGGGGATGCACGGCTGCGAGACCGTCGAGCTTGTCTTCGAGGACTGCTTCGTCCCCGCGGAGGCCCGCCTCGGCGAGGAAGGGCAGGGGCTTAGAATCGCCCTGGACGCCCTGGACGTGAGCCGGGTGACGGTGGGCGCCGAGACGGTGGGGATTTCCCGGGCGGCCTTCGAGGCGGCCCTGAGCTATGCCAGAGAGCGCCGGCAGTTCGGGCAGGCCATCGCCGATTTTCAGGCCATACAGTGGATGCTGGCCGATATGTCCACCCAGATTGACGCCGCCCGCCTGCTCACCCACCGCGCCGCCTTTCTCCACGACCGGGGCCGGCCCTACATCAAAGAGGCGGCTCAAGCCAAGGTCTTCGCCTCGGAGGCCTGCAGCTTCGTCACGGATAAGGCCCTCCAGATTCACGGCGGCTACGGCTATACCAGAGACTACCCCGTGGAGCGGTATTTCCGCGACGCCAAGGTCACCGAGATTTACGAGGGCACCTCGGAGATAATGCGCCTCACCATCGCCCGCAGCCTGCTGCGGGAATAATAAAAAAAGAGGGGCTCCGCCCTCCCGGCGGATTACTCCCCCGCCCGCCCCAGAGCATTTACGGCTTATCTCCAAAGTGATTTACCCTCCCTCCCGGTGGGTTGGGAGTATGTCTTTCTCCTTTTTACAGCGGGAGGTAAAGGGGCGGACGGACTACGGGCTAAGCCGAGGATGCAGAGGGCGGCCTGGGTGGGAACAGATATCCCATAGTGTCGGGGGGTTTGCAACGGCGTGGCGGTTACATTTTTATGTACTTTGGGGCGGCTTTGACATGAACCCTGCCATAGCAAATAATAGTTGGATAAAGCCCCTTTATCCGGCGGGAGGTTATTATGGAAGGTATAACCATCACTCCGTATTTAATATTGCTGCTGGTGCTCCTGTTCTGCTCCGCCTTTTTCGCTGGCTCGGAGACGGCGCTCATGGCCGTCAGCCGCATTCGCCTGCGCCAGCTTGAAGGGCAGTACCCGAAGCGGGTACACATCGCCGAGGCCATTCTGGATAAGCCGGAGAAGCTCATCGGGACGATTCTGCTGGGCAATAACCTGGTGAATATCGCCATGTCGGCCATTGCCACGGCCATCGCCATCTCGCTGTGGGGGGACGCCGGGATTATCTACGTCACCGTGGCACTGACGGTGATTATTCTGATCTTCGGCGATATTATCCCCAAGGTCTACGCCAAATACCGCAGCGACCGCATCTCGATACTGGTCGCCCCGGCCCTCAGGGTCATCATGGTGGTCTTCCAGCCGGTTGTCTTCGTGTTGACCTATATTGCGCAAAAACTCCTGCTACTCACCGGCATCGATATCGCCAAGGTCAAGCGGCCGCTGGTCACCGAGGCCGAGGTCAGGACGCTCATCGATATCGGCTGGGAAGAGGGCGCCATCACCGACGGCGAGAAACAGATGCTCTCCCGGGTGTTTACGCTGAACGATAAGGCCGTGGGCGATATCATGGTTCCCCGCCGCCGTATGACCATGTTGAGCTCGGAAGATACTATCGACCAGGCCCTGAGGAAAATCCACCGCTCCGGTTACTCCCGCTTTCCGGTACGCCGGGGTAGCGGAGAAATCATCGGCTTCATCCACGCCAAAGACCTGCTGGGCAGGACGGGGGGCCGCAAGCTCGCCTCCCTGCGCCGCGTCATCAGGCCGGGCTATTTTATCCCCGCCGACCGGAAAATAGACAGGCAGCTACGCGACTTCAAGTCGCAGCGGCTGCACCAGGCCGTCGTCCTTGATAAAGAAGGCGAGGTAGCCGGGCTGGTCACCCTGGAGGATATCCTGGAGCAGATGGTGGGCAGCATCGAGGACGAGTACGATGCGGGGCCGGTTTCCCCGCCTTCCGGCGGAACTAACGGTTAGCGATATGCCGGTCAAGCTGGTATAATTAAGGCGGGAGAATCGTATTTACCATGAAAGATACCGAAGTCCGCCGGATAGCCGCGGCCGCGGCTAAAGTTAAAGCCAACGTCGAGCGTGTTATCGTCGGCAAGGGCGAGGTGGTCGAGCTGACCATCGTCGCCCTGCTCTGCGAGGGGCATATACTGCTGGAGGACGTGCCGGGACTGGGCAAGACCGTCCTGGCCAAGTCCCTGGCGCGCTCGCTGGGCTGCACCTTTCGGCGCATACAGTGCACGCCCGATTTACTCCCCTCCGATATTACCGGCACCTATATCTTCAACCAGAAAACGTCGGACTTCGAGTTCCGCCCCGGGCCGGTAATGGCCCAGGTGGTGCTGGCCGACGAAATCAACCGGGCCACGCCCAGGACGCAGTCGGCCCTGCTGGAGGCCATGCAGGAGCGCCAGGTCACCGCCGAGGGGGAGACGAAACCCCTGCCCCGTCCCTTCCTGGTGATGGCCACGCAGAACCCCATCGAGCTGGAGGGGACGTTTCCCCTCCCCGAGGCCCAGCTCGACCGCTTTCTCCTCAAGGTGCAGCTGGGTTACCCCAGCGCCGCCGACGACCGGCTCATCCTGGCCCGCTTCCGTAAAGAAGACCCCCTGGAGACGCTGAAATCCGTGGTCGCCGCCGCGGAATTATTAGATATGCAGCGGTCCTGCCGCGAGGTGCACGTCGCCGCCGACGTGGAGGACTATATCATCCGCCTCATTCACGCCACCCGCTCCCACGAGGCCGTGGAGCTGGGGGCCAGCCCCCGGGCGATGCTGGCCCTCTATAACGCCGCCCAGGCCCTGGCCGCCATCAGGGGGCGCGGCTTCGTCACCCCGGACGACGTAAAACACCTGGTAGCGCCCGTCCTGGTGCACCGCATTATCCCCAAATCGGAGAGCCGCCTCCGCGGCTACAAGGCCGGGGAGACGCTGGCGGAGATAATCGACTCCGTGGCCGTGCCCGTGGAAGAAGCGGCCGTCGCCGGGGAAGACTAGGCGATGCGGGGCGACGCCTGGCTGCTCATCGCCGGTCTTATCTTCATTGTCAGCCTGGCCCTGCAGCAGGTAACGCTGGCCCTGGTCGCCCTGCTCTTCCTGCTCACCGGCGGGGTAGCCCGCCTCTGGAACCGCTACTGCCTGAGCCGCATCGAGTACCGGCACCACCTGAGCCATACCCAGGTCTTCTTCGGCGAGGAAATCGTCTACGAGGTGGAGGTCGCCAACCGCAAGCCCCTGCCCCTCCCCTGGATACAGATTCAGGACGAGCTGCCGGAGCGGGTGACCCTCCTCAAGGGCAAGACGGGGCGTTCCAACGAAGAGCGCGTTACCCTCACCAACATCTTCCCCCTCAGCATGTACCACCGCGTCCGGCGCCGCTTCCCCATGAAATGCGACCATCGGGGCTGTTTCGCTTTCGGCCCCACGCACATCAGCTCCGGCGACCTTTTCGGCTTCTTCCGCCGCGACATGTGGATTAACCAGACGGACTATCTCCTGGTCTACCCCCGGCTGGTCGAGCTGGAGGCGCTGGGCATCCCCTCCCGGCAGCTCTTCGGCGATATCCGCCTCAGGAGCCACCTCTTCCAGGACCCGGTGCTTACCGCCGGCGTGCGGGACTACCAACCCGGCGACAGCCTGAAGCGGATTCACTGGAAGAGCACCGCCCGGCTGGGCAAGCTCCAGACCCGCGTCTACGAGCCGACGACCACCGTCGATATCAGCATCTTCCTGGATGTACGCACCGTCCGGGCGCCCCTCTGGGGGAGTATCTCGCAGCTGCAGGAGCTGGGCATTATCGCCGCGGCGTCCATCGCGCGGCACGCCCTGGAGGCGGGTTTCCGCGTCGGCCTCAACGTCAACCAGCAGACGCGCTTCTCGGAAGGCATGGTGCGGGTGCCCTCGGGGCAGCACCCGGCGCAGCTGGAGCATATCCTCAAGGCGCTGGCCCAGCTGCACCAGATAGAGGCCATGCCGGCGGCCCGCTATATCCGGCGGGAAGTCAGCGCCATACCCTGGGGCAGCACTCTGCTGGTCATCTCGGCCCACGCCAGCGACGATCTGGTGGCGCTGCTCACCGACCTGAAGAGGCTGGGACGCAGCGTGGCGCTGGTCAAGGTGGGCGGCGAGGCGCCGCCGGTAAGCTCCGGCGACCTGCCTGTTTACCATATCAACGACGACGTCGCCTGGGAGGCCGTGCAGGAAATCGGCCTCAAGAAAGTGTAGAGAGATAATTATTCAATGGGCATGATGCAGCGAATCAAGGGGTTCGACTGGCTGGCCGGGTTCTTCTACCCGCTGTCGGTCATTCTCATGGAGACCTTCTGGGTCTATCCCTGGCTGGTCTGGGCGGGGGGCTGGTCCAACTTTGCCGAGTCAAGGCCGGTGCTGGGCCTGGGCACCGTCGTCTTGGTGCTGGCGGTCTCCCTGCTGGCGACCCGGCTCCTCCTCAAGTCCCCCTGGCGGCTGCGCTATGTCCGCGGCGCCATCATCGGCGGCGGAGTGCTGGTCGTCCTGCTGGTGCTGGGCTACGAGTACGCCGACGGCTATGCCTTCCTCAGCGGGGAGTGGTTCGTCCACGTCGGCAACCTCCTCGGGGAGACCCTTTCCCGCGGTCACACCATCGCCCTGGCGCTGCCGGTGCTGGTCTACCTGTGGTGGCGGGGCATTGTCCTGGGGAGTACCACCGCCTATTTTAAAAGCATCTACCGCTCTTTCCTGTTCGGCGTGGTGGCGCTGGTCCTGCTGATTATCTTCTGGCGCCTCGATGCCGGGGCGGATACGGCCAGCGGGCCGGGGGCCGTCGTCGGCCTTCAGGTCATGGCGTTCTTCTTCTTCGGGCTGATATCGGTGGCCCTCTGCCACCTCTACCTGATGCGCCGCTCCATGCCTAAGGAGGAGGTCGGCCGGACATCGGCCTGGCGCTGGCTGCCGATGATGCTGGGCGTCGTCGGCGGGATGATAGTGGCGGGGTTCGGGGTGGCCAGCATCTTCTCGGCGGATTTCTTCGCAACATTGGGGAACGGGGTCAGGGCCGTGCTCGACTTCTTCGGCAGGATAGTCGACTATATCATCATACCCCTGGAATACATTTTAGAATGGATATTCGAACTGTGGAATCTCTTTACGCAGTGGATAAGCCGAGGCGAGGCAACATCCTTAGAGCCGCCGGAAGGCTTCGAGGGGCAGGAAGTGACCACGGGGATAGTGCCGCCGATAGCCACGGAGGTGCTCAAGTGGCTGGTGATTACCGTAATCGTGGCCTTGGTTATCTTCATCCTGGTCAAGGCCATCTCCCGCATTCGCACCCGGCGGGGGCAGGAGGATATCGAGGAAATCCACGAGTCGCTCTGGAGCGCCGGCACCCTCCGCGACGACCTGCGGCAGTTTTTCGGGAGGTTCGGCGGGATGTTCCGCCGGCGGCAGGCGGCCCCGGCCGCGTACCGCTTCGACGATGCCGACGGGCGGCTGGACGTCCGGGAGATATACCGCCGTATGCAGTGGGAGGCCGCCCGCGCCGGCACGGCGCGCCGCCGCCAGGAGACGGCCAGCGAGTATGCCGGGAGACTGGGGAGGGCCGTGCCCGAGGGCCGGGGGCCGATAAAAAGTATCACCGAGCTCTATAGCCGCGTCCGCTACGGCGAGACCGGCGTGCGGGAGAAGCAGCTGGACAGTGCCAACAGCCTCTGGGTGAGGCTGCGCGGCCTGCTGCGGGGGGAAAAGGCCTTGTAACCTGGTTTGCAGAAGATTATAATACCTCTCGCGAGGATTAACTGCTATCAGGAGGGATATTATATGCAGACGTACATTATCCTGGCGAAACTCACCGATGAGGGGCTCCAGAGCATGAAAGATGCGCCACAGCGCATCGAGAAAAGCGCCCAGGATATCAAGGCGATGGGCGGCAATATGGTGGGCTTCTACACCGTCATGGGGGAATACGACTACGTGGCCATTTTTGAGGCCCCGAATGATGAAGCCATTATGGACTTCCTCATGAAGGTGGGCATGGGCGGCAGCGTCAGGACGACGACACTTCGCGCCTTCAACCGCGACGAGCTGGCCAAGATGGTCAAGAAGCTATAATCTTACCGGCCCTCCGGGGTCGCTGTATCTTGCGGCGGTAATTAAAGCTTAAAGCCGAGGCGCGCCCCGTCGGCGATGGCGTTGACGATGAGGCCGGGACTGGCGCAGCTGCCGACGGCGTAGGTCTCTTTGGCCTTGCCTCCCAGGCCCTTGATGACTTCGGTGTTCGGCAGGAAGGGCAGGGCGGATATTATCGTATCCACCGCCAGGGTCTTCTCCTCGCCGTCCTGCGTGGTAATGACGAGGCCCTGGTCGGTTATCTCGCGGCAGGTGGCCCCGGCGTACCAGACGGAGCCCTTCTTTTCCAGCCAGGGTACGAAGCGCAGGAAATCGTCCATGGTCATGCCCTCACCCAGCTCCGCCGCTGTTTCGACAATGGTAACGATGCGCCCCCGCTTGACGAGAAACTCCGCCAGCTCGCAGCCGGCGATGTCCCCGCCGATGATGGCGACCCTCTTGCCGACGGGCATCCAGAGCCGGGTGAGCCGGGCCATAATGGCCGGCCCCAGCCACTTCACCCAGCCCTTGAGCCGCCGGTGCAGCGCGGCGCTATCCAGGACGTTGCCCCGGTCGCTGCCGGGTATGGTAAGCCTGGCGTGGGCCCCGCCGGCGGCGGCGACGAGCACGTCCGGGCGGTATTCCTCCACCAGCGCGGCGTCTACCTCCTGCCCCGGGTTCAGCCTGACGCCCGCCTTGAGCAGCTGGGTCTTCAAATAGGCGACCAGGTTGAGGAGCTCGGTTAGCTCCAGGTCTTTCACCGTGGCGGCCAGGGGCACCAGCCCGCCCGGCCGCGACTCTTTCTCGAAGAGGGCGACATCGTGACCGCGCAGCGCCGCCACCCGCGCCGCTTCCATCCCGGCCGGGCCGCCCCCGGCGACCATGACCTTCTTCCTGGTCCTGGCGGGTTTGATGACGTATTCCTTTTCCCTTCCCAGGGCGGCGTTGACGCGGCATTCCAGCGGCTGATTGCGGTTGCGCACGTCCATGCAGTAGAGGCAGCCGGTGCAGGGGCGGATATCCTCCAGGCGGCCGTCGATGACCTTGTTGGGTAGCTCGGGGTCGGCCAGCAGGCGGCGCACCATGGAGACGAAGTCCATCTTTCCCTGCCGCAGGAACATCTCGCCCAGCGCCGGGTCGAGGCGGCAGGCGGCGAAGACGGGGATGGTCACCTCTTTTTTCACGGCCTCGATGAGGGGCACGGTGGCCCCCGCCCCCTGGCGGCTCCAGTCCAGCTCCTTGGGGAGCCAGTCCGGCGGCTCGGGGTAGAGGACGCGGTCGGGCTGGATGAGGCCGCCGCGGTGGCCGTAGCCGTGGGCGCGGCACTGGATGGCGTCGGCCCCGGCCTCCTGTAAGTATCGGGCGAACTGCACGCCCTCGGCCATGGTGGTGCCCTTATCGTGGCCGTACTCGGCGATATTAATCAGGGCGGTGACGGCGAAGCTGCCGCCGACGCGCCTTTTAGTCTCCCGCACGATATCGCAGATGAAGCGCGAGCGGTTCTCCGTACTCTGCGGGCCGTACTCGTCCTGGCGCTTGTTGAAGATGCGGGAGAGGAAGGTATTAATCTGGTGGCAGGTGCCGCCGTTGATTTCCACGCCGTCGAAGCCGGCCCTTGCCGCCCGCTCCGCCGCCATGGCCCAGATATCGATGTACTCCAGCACCTCGTCGTGGGATAGCCCGCGCGGCACGTCGAAGTCCGGCCCCGGCAGTTCCTCCCGCGTCAGGGCCGAGGCGGCCTTGGTATCGCGCTTGGGCAGCAGCCCGGTGGGATTCCAGGGCCCGGCGTGCTGGAGCTGGATAAAGGCCGGGCAGCCGTAGCTGTGGATAACCTTGACCAGCTCGGCGTAGCTGGGGATGTATTTGTCGTCGTCGAGGTGGAACTGCACCGGCGGGTGCTGCACGCCCAGGGGATACTCCACGCCGCAGGACTCGACGATGAGCAGGCCGACACCGCCTCTGGCCAGGGCGTCGTAGTAGGCCAGCGCCCGCTCGCCGATGTAGCCGGTCGGCTCGACGAAAGATGTCCCGTTGGCCGCCTTTATCATGCGGTTGCGGGTGCGCACCTTGCCGATGTAGCCAGGCTCCAGTATTTTCTTAAATCTCTGGCTGCTATCCAAATAAAGCCTCCTGCCGGATATGGGGGCTATTTCTTCTTGAGGCGGTAGCCCGCCTCATCCAGGAAGTCCTCCACGTAGCGCATGGTCGGTTCCAGAATGTCTATAGACTTCTTGAGGAGCTTCTCTTCATCCGGGGCCAGCTCAAGCTCGATAATCTGGCGCACGCCCTCCCGCCCCAGGACGGCCGGTACGGCCATGCTCAGGTTTGACAGGCCGTATTCCCCGTCCAGCACCAGGGAGCAGGGAATTACCTCGCCGGTGTCCCCGGCGATGGCCCGGCAGACGGCGGCCAGCCCCACCGCCGTCGTCCAGGCGGCGGTACGCCCCGTCTTTTTGAGGAGCTTCCCCAGCAGCGCCTGTCCGGCGGGCACCTGCTTCCGTATCCGGCGTTTCATGGACTCGCTGAAGGTGACGGGCTGGCCGTCTACCCGCACCGAGGAGAAGAGGTATACCTGGCTGTCGCCATGCTCGCCGATGACCATCCCTTCCACCCGGCTGTCCGGGACGCCCAGGGCCTCGGCCACCCTCATGCGGAAGCGGATGGCATCGTTATAGGAGTAGCCGATAATCCGGTGGCGGTCCAGGCCGGAGCAGAGGTAGAGGGCGTAGTTGAGGGGGCAAACCGGGTTGGTGACGGTGACGACCACCGCCCCGGGGCAATAGCGTTCGATATCGTCGCAGATGCCCTTCATGACGGTCACGTTGGGGGGGAGCACCTCCAGGCGGGACTGGCTTACCTTGGCCGAGCCCGCCGTGATGATGACGATGTCCGTATCGCGCAGGTCCGGCGCTTTCCCCGCCCGCACCAGCATGTCGTGGCCCGTGGCCGCGGTGCTGAGGTCGAGGGCGTGCAGCGCCAGCATGTCCGGCCGGGGGTCGTCGATGAGCACCAGCTCGTCGGCCAGGCGCTGCTCGGTAATACTGAAGGCGGCGCAGGAGCCGACGTTACCTGAGGCACCGACAATTGTGATTTTCATGGCTTACCACGTCCTATATTTATTCCAGCGGTCAAGCTGATAAGAGGGTATCTTACTACTATTCTACAGGATTTATACCCGAACGAAAAAGCCGGGGTCGGGGGGTTAACCCCGACCCCGGTATCCGGTCTATTTTACCATAGCCTTAAAGGCGGCTAGGGAGTGTAGATGGTGGTGCCTTCCTCTGACGCGATTGGTAGGTCGAACTCGTCGTAGGTCAGGGTGGCGCGGCAGAGGACGTCACCGGGGGATACACCTCTCACGGTCACGGTGAAGTTGACGGTGATACCAGTATTGAAAGAAACTAGCGGCGCGAAGGTGACCGTCCGCCCAACGACGGTGGCCGCCGAAGGCCCGGTGGAGGTGACGTAGCTGACGCTGTCGGGTAGATACACGGACAGGCCGGCGTTATGGACGGCAATCAGGCCCTGGTTGGTGACCGTGATTTCGTAGGTGGTCGTGTTGCCTATCGGCAGCGGGTCGACCGTGTCCGTTATCTGCATGGTGACGCCGCTCTTGGCGGTGACTATACCGGCGGCCGTGGCCATACCCGAGACACCCTCGGCGGTGGCCACGGAGGCCGTGTTAACAAAGTTACCCAGGGCGTTGCCCATTAAGCGGATGGTGAGAGTCCGAGTGGCGCCCACGGCCATGGTGCCGAGGTTCCAGGTTACCGTCTTCCCGGCGACCGCACCGGCGGGTGACGCAGAGACGTAGGTCAGGACAGTCGGGATGGTATCGGTAACGACGACGTTGGTGAGCTCGGTCTCACCGTTATTGGTCACGGTGATGGTGAAGTCGCCGTCCTGGTTGATGTAGAGCAGGTCGACGCCGGTCTTGGTGATGGAGACATCGGGGACCAGCGGCGGCGGCGGTGCCAGGACTTCCGTATCGGCGGTGTCAGTGACACTGGCGGTGTCCGTGGCCGTGGCTACGGCGGCATTGATGAAGTTGCCGACGGTATCGGCGTTGACGGTCAGGGTTACCGTGGTGCTGGCGCCAACGGCCAGCGTGCCGACGTTCCAGGTGACCGTCTGGCCGGAAACGGTGCCCGCCGGGACGGAGCTGGCGTAGCTCAGGCCAACGGGGATGGTATCGGTGATTACCGTATTCGCGGCGGGGGCTACCCCGTTGTTGGTTACGGTGATGGTGTAGGTGGCCTGCTCGCCCTGCTCCAGGGAGGCCGTACCGGTCTTGGTGATGTCGAGGATGGCCTCGCCGGTGACCTGGATATCCGCCGTGGCTGTGGCCAGGGCGCCTTCCGTGCTGGTAGCGGTAGCCCGGTTGGTCCAGGTGCCTTTCTGGGTTGCCGTGAAGGTGACCGTTATCCGGCTGATGGAGCCGACGGCCATGTTCCCGAGGTTCCAGGTGACGGTTTTACCGGCGACGACGCCGGCCGCCGTGGAGTCGAGATAGCTGAGGCCGTTGGGAATCTGGTCGACCACGGTAACGCCGTTGGCGCTCTCATCGCCGTCGTTGGTTACGGCAATGGTGAATGTGACGGTGCTGCCGATTTCGGCAGTGGTCGGGCCGGTCTTGGAGATATCCAGCGAAGGCGACAGCCATTTCTTGACGGCATCGTGCTGGAAGAGCAGTATGCCGGCCTGGCTGACCTCGATGTGGACGGTATTCTCGCCGGCTACCGCGATTACCTGCTGCAGGGTTATGGTGGCTTCGCCGGCGGCATCCGTCACCGAGGCGGTGGTGTTAATGGCGGTGCTCAGCCCCTGGAACCTGGCGTTGGGGTTGTCATCGGTGATTGTCCAGGTAATGTCGATGCCAGCCAGAGGTGTGCCGTCGGTGGCCTTGAAGACCATGACGGTCATGGGGTGGTCGGTGCCGATCTTGTTAACATCGTCACCGGGCCAGTCGACGTCTACGTCAACCCAGTGCTTTACGGCGAACGCCTTGTGTTTAGTAGCATCCGTAATAGCGGGGACGAAGGCGGTGACATCCGTATCGCCGGGCCGCGTGGCCGTGATGGTCACCGTGGCCTGACCGGCGGAATTGGTGGTTGACATGGCGTAGAAATTATCGACCTTATCGCCATTACTGACCTGGACGATATCGCCAACCGCCGCCGGGAAACGATTGAGAATCCACTCAACTTCGGTACCGGCCACCGGGTCGCCGGCGGCGTCGATTACCGTGGCTGTCAGGGTGTGCTGCGTTTTGATGGGGTTGGTTGCTTCGGCCGGTGTCAGTGTCACCGCGGCCGGTGTGTTGGCTGCCGTCGCCTTGGGGGCGGGCGAGGTTACCAGGTAGACCCCGGTAAATATCAGGATGCCGCAGAGTATGGCGACCGCCAGCATGTGGGGAATCTTCTTGAAATGGTTCATAATGATTGCTCCTTTCTAAAATATGGACTTCCCGGTTCTAAGCTGCTGGTAACCACAATTTATCTATGATACCAGATTTATTGCATAAGGTACTACATCATATAATTTATAAGCAGTTTTGTCAATAATAATGATAGATTATTTTACCAGTACTTCATCTACATTTCCACTCGGGCTTTCCCAACCCGGAATTCCGGTAAAAACGGGGCCAAATAGCCCCCCGCCGGGCCCCCGGAAAGGCCCTTCGCCGGGCGTTTTCAGACGTATAATACCGGTTTCAGGGCCAGTAGCGCTCTAGCTCCTCCTGGCTGGTGATGTAACCCAGGTTCCGAAAGACCGTTTTGGCCTCCGGCGAGGTCAGAAAAGCCAGGAAACGGCGGGCCTGTGCCTCGTCCCCGGTGAAGGCCGATACGGCGGCGCGCATTTCCCCCACGCCGGTGAGCTCCTCCGATGAAAGATAGATTACCTCTATATCGTCCGAGGCCTGCACCGCGTAGAAGTTCCAGATAATG
>Ga0315555_1002259_pt1 | contig 13653 bp, 7 predicted proteins | sample SalMarSW160380MG_FD_202113 | JGI IMG/M metagenome (GOLD analysis project Ga0315555, IMG submission 202113) | Salt marsh sediment microbial communities from the Plum Island Ecosystem LTER, Massachusetts, United States - Salt Marsh Sediment SW1603-80 ... | reverse complement strand
CTACGACCACAACTTTATTCTTGGCTGTGATTATTTTTGTTTCATCCAACAGCTCGCTGGAGCAAAGCTTGTTTTGCAAAGACAGGTATTCCATAGCAAATACGATGTTTTCATATCCCCTGCCCGGTATATTAAGGTCTCTTGGCTTGCCGGCCCCCATCGTCAGGCACACACCATCAAACATCTTTCGCAGATAACGGCTTGAAATATCCAGTCCGACTTCCACACCGGTTTGAAACTTGACCCCTTCGGCAGAGAGCTGTTTTAGCCGCCGGTCTATAATGTTTTTGCCCAGCTTGAAATCGGGTATTCCATAACGAAGCAGCCCGCCGATTTTTTCATCTTTTTCAAAGACAACTACTTCGTGTCCTGCCCGTGCAAGCTGCTGGGCAGCGGCAAGGCCTGCCGGGCCGGAGCCTACTACCGCGACCCGCTTGCCGGTTTTTTCTGCGGGCGGCTGAGGTTTAATCCAGCCCTGCTCAAAGCCGCGTTCGACAATCTGGAACTCGATGTGCCTAATCAGGACCGGCTCATCACTTACATACAAAGTGCAGGCGGTTTCACAGGGAGCCGGGCAAACTCGGGCAGTAATTTCCGGAAAATTATTTGTCGAGTGCAGCAATTCACAGGCCTGCTGCCAGCGGTTTTTATAAACAAGCTCGTTGAAATCGGGGATGCAGTTTCTCAAAGGACAGCCCACACCGTGGCAGAAAGGTATTCCGCAGTCCATACAGCGGGCGGCCTGCTGACGGAGCTGGTCCGGAGTCAGCGGCAGGAGCAATTCTTCAAAGTCCATTATCCGCTGCTGAGCCGGTCGATGTCCGACATCCTGACGTTTATATTTTAGAAAACCCTTTATCTCACCCATTAGAAGACCTCTTCGGTTGCAGGAGTTGTTTCTGTGTCACGCCGTTCAGCCGCTCTGATTTGTTCAAGGGCTTTTTGATAATCTATTGGGATAACCTTTACGAACTTTCCGACCATATCAGCGTAGGCGTCCAAAATTTGACGTGCCCGTGCGCTATTGGTCCATTTCAGATGTCGTTGAATTAAATTATAGAGCAGGTCTTTATCCTTCTGCCGCCAGACATTTTGCAGCTCGACCATATCAAGGTTGCAAAGTGTATCAAACAATTGAGCTTCATCAAAGACATACGCAATGCCGCCGCTCATACCAGCGGCGAAATTATAGCCCGTTTGGCCGAGGACGACGACCAGTCCGCCTGTCATATATTCACACCCGTGGTCGCCAAGGCCTTCGACAACGGCTGTCGCCCCGCTGTTACGGACCGCAAAGCGCTCGCCGGCCACCCCGTTGATAAAGACCTCGCCGGAAGTTGCGCCGTAAAGTAGAGTATTGCCCGCGATAATATTCTCGTGTGCCATAAACGGCGATTGAGCAGGCGTCTGGACGATGATTCTGCCGCCGGAGAGTCCCTTGCCAAGATAATCGTTGCTTTCACCGTTCAGCCGAAGCGTTATACCCGGCGCCAAAAAAGCGCCGAAGCTCTGCCCTGCCGAGCCGCACAGGACAATTTCCAGTGTGCCGTCGGGCAAACCTTTAGGGCCGTGTTTGAGAATTATGCGATTGCTCAAGATTGCACCAACTGTGCGGTTGATATTGCGAATCGGCATTTCGATTTTGGTTTTTTTCTTTTTCTCAATAGCGGCTTCGGCTTTTTTTAGGATCTGCCAGTCGAGATGGTCCTCGAGCTTATTCGGCTGGGCCTGGCTTAGCCGGAGTTTGCTTTTGTCATCGGTCCGGGGCTGGTGAAAGATAGTGGAAAAGTCGAGCCCTTTTGCCTTGTAGTGGTCGATTGCTTTAGTAGTCTGCAGCCGCTCGACTCTGCCGATTAAATCCTCGAATGCTCTTATGCCGAGCTGTGCCATAATCCGGCGCACCTCCTCGGCAACGAAAAACATAAATCTCCGGACATATTCGGGCTTCCCTTTGAATCTCTTTCGCAGCTCTGGGTCTTGTGTGGCGATTCCAAAGGCACACGTCCCTTCGTGACATTTACGCAAAAGAGTGCAGCCAATCGCAACGAGTGCGGCGGTGCCGAAACCGAACTGCTCGGCCCCTAAAAGCCCGGCCACAACGACATCTCTGCCGGTTTTTATCTGGCCGTCAACCTGAATTCTTATCCTGCTGCGTAAGCGGTTCATCACAAGAACCTGCTGGGTCTCTGCCAAACCGAGCTCCCAGGGACAGCCGGTATGTTTGATGGATGACAGCGGACTTGCACCGGTTCCTCCATCGTGGCCGCTGATGAGAACCTCGTCGGCGTTGCCTTTCGCTACCCCTGCGGCAATCGTGCCGACGCCGACCTCTGCGACGAGCTTGACAGAGACCTTTGCTTCCGGATTACTGCACTTAAGGTCGTATATGAGCTGCGCCAGGTCCTCAATCGAGTATATGTCGTGATGAGGGGGCGGCGATATAAGTGTTACACCCGGTGTCGAGTATCGCAATTTTGCGATTTCATCGGTAACTTTGTGTCCGGGCAATTGGCCGCCTTCGCCCGGCTTTGCACCCTGGGCAATCTTTATCTGAAGCTCCTTTGCGTGGGCAAGATAATTTATCGTTACGCCGAACCTGCCGCTGGCGATCTGCTTGATAGCACAGTTTTTATTGTCGCCGTTGTCTTCAGGTGTATATCGTGACGGGTCTTCACCGCCTTCGCCGGTATTGCTCATAGCGCCGATGCGGTTCATCGCAATTGCGAGACACTCGTGCGCTTCTTTGCTGATTGAGCCGTGACTCATAGCGCCTGTGCAGAACCTTTTGACAATCTCGCCGGCTGGTTCGACCTCCTCAATCGGCACCGCCCGGCCTTCGGTAAACTCGAACAGCCCTCGCAGGGTGCAAAGGTTTTGTGATTGTTCATTTACAGCCGCCGCATAATCTGCGTATGCATCCGCATCGTCATACATCACGGCGTGCTGCAATTTCGAGACCGTAGTGGGATTCCAGAGATGTCTCTCGCCTTCGTGTCTGAAATGATATTCACCGCCAAAATCCAGCTCAAGCGCCCCAGCGGGGCGCTGCTCAAAAGCCGATTTATATCTTGCGATTGCTTCGAGCGCGATTTTCTTAAGCCCGATTCCGCCGATTCGTGAGCTGGTGCCGGTGAAGTATTCGTCGATGACCGGCCGGTTCAGCCCGATTGCTTCGAATAGCTGGGCTGCGGTATAGCTGCGGAGCGTTGAGATTCCCATTTTACTGATAGTTTTCAGGATACCTTTTTTAATGGCGGCAATGTAGTTGTCTGCTATTTGAACCGGCTCCATTTTTTCAGGCAAATCACCTTGTTGCTGCAGCAGGTCAAGAGCTTCAAATGCCAGATATGGATTAACGGCATTGGCGCCATAGCCGCATAATAGGCAAAAGTGCATAACCTCTCTTGGCTCGCCGCTTTCGACAATCAATCCGGCCTGGCCGCGGAGGCCGCGATTAAGCAGTCCATGGTGCACGGCAGCCGTTGCCAGAAGCGATGGAATCGGCGCCATCGTCTGCGAAATATTACGGTCGCTGATGATAACTAATGAGGCACCATCCTTGACGGCGTTTTCCGCATCATCGACCAGAGAATGCAAGCTGCACTGAAGACTTTCGGCAGGGTCCGAAGAATCAGCATTGAAAACCGCCGAAACAGCAGCAACCTTAAAGTCGTCGCGATTAACAGAGCGCAGCCGTTCAATATCTTCATTGGTAAGAATCGGATGCGGCAGCTTCAGTTGCCTGCAATGCTGTGGGGTTTCTTCGAGGATGTTTCTTTTTCTGCCCGTGAACGTCATCAAGCTCATAACCAGTCCTTCGCGAAGCGGGTCGATTGCGGGATTGGTTACCTGGGCGAAGAGCTGCTTGAAGTAATTGAACAGCAGTTTTGGTTTATCAGACAAAACAGCCAGTGGTGTGTCGTTGCCCATTGAGCCGATCGGCTCCTGTCCGTTGACCGCCATCGGCGTCAAAATCATCTTTAGCTCTTCACGCGTATAACCGAAGACCCGCATTCTCTGCGCTATGGTTTCAGTATTACTCTTAACGAGTTTTGGCGCATCGAACAGGCCGCGAAGCTCGATTCTGTTCTCCTCCAGCCATCTGCGGTAGGTTTTCTGTCGTGCGACCCTGCTCTTCACCTCGTTGTCGGTAATTATTCTCCCTTCGACTATATCAACCAGAAACATACGGCCGGGTCTCAGACGGCCTTTTCTGCGAATCTTTTCGGGCGGCAATTCCACTACGCCCGCTTCGCTGGCAAGAATAGCCAGGCCGTCAGTTGTAACTATGTATCGGCAGGGTCTCAGGCCGTTGCGGTCGAGGGTGCCGCCGATAAGCCGACCGTCCGTAAATACCATAGCTGCTGGGCCGTCCCACGGCTCCATTATCGAAGAATGATATTCGTAAAATGCGCGCTTGTCCGTGCTGATATGATACTTTGGCCCGAAGGCCTCTGGTATCATCATCATCATTGCGTGGGGCATACTTCGGCCGGCTCGGACAAGAAGCTCAAGCGTGCTGTCAAAACAGGCGGAATCACTCATCTCAGGGGTCAAAACCGGAAACAAATCGCTGATATTCTCACTGAATAATTCACTGGTCATATTTGTCTGTCGGGCCCGCATCCAGTTGCGATTGCCGCTGAGCGTATTTATCTCGCCGTTATGAGCTATGCACCGAAACGGCTGAGCAAGACGCCAGTTCGGAAAGGTGTTGGTGCTGTAGCGCTGGTGGACAATAGCAAAGGCCGAATTAACACGCTCATCTGCGAGGTCGAGGTAATAGGCAAATAACTGCCAGGCCATAAACATACCCTTGTAGCAGATTGTCCTGCAGGAAAGCGAAGTTATATAGAAATCCGCGCCTTTATCGCCGAATTTTTCCCTGACTAATCTTTCAGCTCGTCTTCGCGCCAAGTACAGACGTCGCTCCAGTGCTTCGTTCTTTAATTCCCCGCCATCGACGAAAATCTGCCTGATGGATGGTTCCGCGGTTAGCGCGATGTCACCAAGACAATTGTTTGCGAAGGGCACATCCCGCCAGCCGAGGATCTTCATACTATAATGGCGAATCGAATCTTCGAGGACCTTATCGCATTCAGTCCGGAGCTTTTCGTTTTTTGGGCCGAATACCATACCCGCGCCATATTGGCAGGGCGCAGGCAGCGAAAAGCCCAGCTTTTGCGCTTCGGCAAAAAAAAACTCGTGTGGAATCTGAAAAAGAATACCTGCACCATCACCGGTGGTTTCATCGGCGCCGGTAGCCCCGCGATGATGCAGGTTTATCAATATCTGTTTGCCATATCCGATAATTGAGTGCTCGCGTCGGCCTGATATGTTAACGACCGCACCGATACCGCAGCCGTCGTGTTCGCGGCGAGATTCATACAAACCCTGATTTGACGGGACTGCCGACATATTTTGTCCTGAGCATTCAAAAGCCGTATATTACCATTGTGAATTACGGTTATCAGCATTAAAATGTTTATAAACTCTATCAGCTATCGTAATACAAGTGAAACTCATGCGGATGCGGCCGTAACGCTATCTCGTTTATTTCCTTTTCCCGCTTCCAGTTAATCCACGTCTCAATAACATCTTCAGTGAACACATCACCCGCCAGCAGAAATTTATGGTCCTTCTCTATCGCATCAATCGCCTCAGCCAGGGAGCCGGGGGTTTTGGGGTATTTCGCCAGCTCTTCAGGTGTCATGTCATAGATATCACGGTCTAACGGCTCACCCGGGTCTATTTTGTTCTTAATCCCATCTATTGCAGCCATAAGCATTGCGGTCCAGGTCAGATAACCGTTAGCTGTCGGGTCTGGACAGCGAAACTCAAGACGTTTTGCCTTGGGACTCTCCGAATACATCGGAATACGCACGCCGGCTGAGCGGTTACGCGCACTCATTACAAGATTCACAGGCGCCTCGAAGCCCGGCACAAGACGACGATATGAGTTGGTCGTCGGCGCCGCAAATGCCAGTATCGCAGGCGCGTGCTTCAGCATACCGCCGCACGAAAATAATCCAATATCACTCAATCCCGCATAACCCTTGCCCGCGAACAGCGGCTTTCCGTCTTTCCACAGAGAGAAATGCGTATGCATGCCGCTGCCGTTGTCCTGGAATACCGGCTTTGCCATAAGTGTTACTGTCTTGCCGTTTCTCTTGGCGACGTTCTTGATGATGTACTTATACCACATAAACTGGTCGGCCATTTTGACCAGCTCTGTGAATTGCATATCAATCTCCGCCTGTCCGGCTGTGGCTACCTCGTGATGGTGTGCCTCAATAGAAATCCCCACCTTCATCATCTCAAGCACCATCTCGGTGCGAAGGTTGTGGTATGTGTCGGTCGGGCTTACGGGAAAGTAGCCGCCCTTGAAGCTCGGTTTGTACCCGAGATTTGGTTCCTCGAATCTCGCTGTATTCCACGAGCCCTCGACGGAATCTATCATATACATCCCTGTGTGCTGGTTCTGCTCATAGCGGACCTCGTCAAAGATGAAAAATTCCGGCTCCGGTCCAATATAGCAGGTATCAGCTATTCCGGTTTGTTTCAAATAAGCTGCACCTTTTCTCGCGATGTGTCGCGGGTCGCGTGTATAATTTTCCCTTGTGACCGGGTCAACAATATCAGCTATCACGCTGACGATCGGCTCCTTGAAGAAGGGGTCGAGCACCGCCGTGTTCGGGTCTGGCACCGCCATCATATCTGATACGTGAATTCCCTGCCAGCCGCGTATTGACGAGCCGTCAAATCCGACGCCCTCTTCAAATGTGCCTTCATCCCATACATCCAGCGGGAACGTGCAGTGCTGCCAGGCGCCAAGAAGGTCGGTAAATTTCAAGTCAGCCATTTTGGCGTTGTTTTTTTTTGCGAACTCGAAAAAATCTTTAGGTGTCATCGTTTATTTCCTTTCAAAAAAATGTTTCTTGTTAATAATCGGTCTTTATAACTAACCAATTGCCTTGTTTCCTTTTTCGCCGGTGCGGATTCGGATACATTCTTTTAAGTCCAGCACAAAAATCTTGCCGTCACCAATCTGTCCCGTCCTGGCGCCTTCGATAATTGCATCGATTGTTTTGTCCACGAAGTCCTCGTTCACTGCAATTTCCAGCCGGACTTTTTTGAGCAGATTCACCTCGAACTTGATGCCGCGGTAACTTTCCTTGTAGCCCTGCTGCTCGCCGCAGCCCAGGGCATTTGTTACGGACATTTTGTAAACCTCTGCTTTATACAGGACTTTTTTGACGTCCTGAAGCATATGCGGTTGAATGTATGCGATTATAAGTTTCATCTGTTCGTTCTCCGATAAATATCAAACCCGCTTCGCCGCGAGGCGTGTCAGGTCGTGCTGAATATCTGGAAGCCGCCATAGGCCTCCATACCGTGCTCTCCGATATCGAGCCCCTGCAATTCTTCCTCACGACTGATTCTCAATCCGACAGTTAAATCTATCAGCTTAAATACGATGCCCATACCAACGACAATAAAGGCCACAGTGCTGACGCTGCCGACTATCTGGATGCCCAACTGCATCGGGTTTCCGCCATAGACAAATCCATTGTTTGCCAGGCCCAGAGATTCCCTGCCGAAAATCCCTACGCACAGCGTTCCCCAAATTCCACAGATGCCGTGCACGGGAAACGCACCGACAGGGTCATCAATTTGCAGCTTGTCGAGCAGCTCAACGCCTCGGGCAACCACATATCCGGCAGATGCACCTATAACCAATGCGGCCCAGGGTTCGACGTATGCACACGGAGCGGTTATTGCCACCAGCCCCGCCAGGGCGCCGTTCATAGCCATAGATAAATCCGGTTTGCCGAACCTTTTCCAGACCGTTGCCATGGCGGCAATTCCGCCCAAAGCGGCAGCTAAGTTGGTGTTCAGGGCAATGCGTGCGATGCTAAATCCGCCTGCTACGCCAAGGGTCGAGCCGGCATTGAATCCGAACCATCCGAACCAGAGTATGAAAACACCCAAAGATGCCAGGGGTATATTGTGGCCGGCGAAAACGTTCGGCTTGCCGTCTATTGCGAATTTTCCTTCTCTCGGTTTGAGCATAGAAGTTCCGACAAGAGCTGCACAGCCGCCGACTGTATGAACAACCGTTGAGCCGGCGAAATCGGCAAAGCCCATTTTGCTGAGCCAGCCGCCTCCCCATATCCAGTGCCCTACGATTGGATATATGAAAGCCGAGATAACAAATGAGTAAATCAAATAGGCCGGAAATTTCATACGCTCGGCCATTCCGCCGGCCACAATCGTTGCCGCCGCCCCGCAAAAAGCCGCCTGGAACAGCCAGAAGGCGTAAAGAGGCAGGCCGTTTACCGTTTGTTCAAGGCCAAGCAGGCACCATCCTTTCGTTCCTAAAAAGCCATTTCCATCGCCGAACATCAAGGCATAGCCGATGAGGAAAAAGCCGAGCGAAGCCATGCAGAAGTCAAGAAAGTTTTTCGTCAGGATGTTGCAGGTGTTTTTTGCCCGGATAAATCCTGCTTCCACCATTCCAAAGCCGGCCTGCATAAAAAAGACCAGAAATGCACCGAGCAGCACCCATACCGTATCCAGGCCTTGCTTCAAATCAGCCAAATCGGACTTATTGCCGGATTCCGCAAAAGCGGGTATTGAAAACATCGCTATCAATAGTAATATAGTCCTCAATGGTAAACTTTTCATTTTTTCAACCTTCATTTTTTGTCTCACAGTCAAAATTTCTTCGATATACTTACGCCTGCAAAGAAGAAGTCGCTGTTTGTTCCATAAACATCAGTGTCTCGTATGTCATCGCTGACGAGCGTTACATAGTTCAAGCTCGGTGTAACCGTCCAACCCTTTATTGTGAAAGGGAAAGCGACTGAAAACGCCAAATCATTGAGCTTGCTCTGTTCAGTTCCCCAGTAGTATTTATTGTAAGAGCCGCTGCCCCATCCTAAGCTCGCACAAATTTCCATTGCAACCGGTGTATTTGGTCCGATGTTGTGTATTTTTTCTACGTTGTGGCTTGCGGCGAGTGAAACATAGGAACCCTCTGCCTCATCTAAATCGTGATAGACAGTAATTGCCGGGCTTAACGGTAAGTCAAAATTTAATCCCCAGTAGAGTTCTGTAGTATCCGGCACCCTCGAACCATCAGCCGCTGCGCCTGGGAAGTCATAATGGATAACACCAACGGAGTATCCTATGCCCTTTATTCCGGGTAAATCCCCTGAATAGTCCAGCGATAAATCCAGTTCTGAAAAATCGCCACTTCTATCATTGATATTGGTAGTGTCAAGATTTCCCCAGATTCCGGCTGTCAGGTTGCCATAAGTTGCGTTGAGGCCCGGCTGAAAAACTGGGTCATCATTGAGATTCTGTCCTCGCCAGATGTATTTGCCGTAAAAATCTGCTGAGATTTCAAAGTCGATACTCTTATCAGCATGAGCAGTCTTATCGCCGGCAATAAGTAAGAGATATAAACTGGTTAATATGCCCGTAAACTTTCTCATTAAAATAGTTCCTTATGGCTATCATTGTTGACTTTCCCAAACGCCATATTTTTACCTTTAGAAAGCTCATCCAAAACAATTCTATTATTCGCAATTGGTGTGCCTAAATAAGAATTCCCAAAAAATAATTGTAAGAGCTTATCTATCAGGAGGTTAAGACTTTTGCGGTCTTGTTCTCGATGCAAACAAAAGTTACAATAATGTATTTTTTTGTATAGATTCAGACATTTTTGTCATATATGGTATTGAGATTAGAAGAGATTTATGGAATTGTAAGCTCTTTTGAAATAACAAGTTATTTGAGACAAGTTTGCATTAATACAGCTTATGTTACATATTTGTAATATTAATTTGTTTTTACTGCAATGATGCCGTAAGTTAATAGAAGGGATTTTGAATAATAGGAGCTATTAATATGGCCAAAAGCAAACTTAATCTGGACAATCCGGCGGTGCAGACAGTCCGACACGTAAGTGAGCTGGAGGTCCTTTATAAAATCAGCCGAATACTGACCGCTGGCACACAAAGAAGGCAGGCCCTTGCAGAAGTTTTGGATATTCTTGAGAAGGAGCTTGGCTTAAACAGGGGCACTATAACACTGCTGGCTCCGGATGGTAACGAGATTAGGATTGAAGTTGCGCACAGTCTTCCGCAAGAACGCAGCCGGGAGGTTCGCTATCGAATGGGAGAGGGAGTGACAGGCAAGGTAATGCAAAGCGGCAAAGCGATGATTGTTCCGAAGGTGTCGGAAGAGCCGCTGTTTCTTAATCGGTTCGAACGATGGAACGTTACCAAGGAAGATATCAGTTTTATATGTGTTCCGATTTCGATTGGCAAGGAGGTAATCGGCACCATTTCGGTTGACCGCGCCTATGCTCAAGATATCTCTCTCGAAGAAGATATGCGGGTGCTGAGTATCGTGGCGAGTATGGTCGCGAATGATGTGAGGACCAGGAGGGAGGAAGCATTACTGAGGCAGGAGCTTGAGGACGAGAATCTTAGGTTGCGTCACGAGCTGGAAGATAGATACAGACCGGAGAATATCATTGGCAACTCAAATGCTATGCGCGATGTGTATCAGCAAATTCATCAGGTTGCCGGCAGCGACACAACGGTTTTAATTCGTGGAGAATCGGGGACCGGAAAGGAGCTTGTTGCCCATGCAATTCATTACTCGAGCCGAAGGGCAGAAGGGCCGTTTATCAAGGTCAACTGTGGTGCCTTAAATGAGAATCTTTTGGAAAGCGAATTGTTCGGACATGAGAAAGGGGCCTTTACCGGCGCCATCCAAAGCCGCAAAGGCCGGCTTGAGGAGGCGAATGGCGGAACGCTGTTTCTTGATGAGATAGGGGATTTTGCAGCAGCTACCCAGGTAAAGCTGCTTCGTGTTCTTCAGGAGCGCCAGTTCGAACGCGTAGGCAGTAACCGCACAATAAAGACCGATACAAGAGTTTTAGCAGCTACAAGTCGTAATCTGGAACAATCTGTCCAGCAGGATACTTTTCGACAGGACCTCTATTACAGGATAAACGTATTTCCTGTTTTCCTGCCCCCCTTACGCGAACGGAAAGGCGATATTCTTTTATTAGCAGATTACTTCGTTGAACGCTATTCGAAGAAACTTGGCAGAGATGTCAGGCGAATCAGCACGCCGGCAATAAATATGATGGTTGCTTATCATTGGCCAGGCAACGTCCGAGAGCTTGAGAATTGCATCGAAAGAGCTATGCTGTTGAGCACTGAAGGCGTTATACGGGCACATCATTTACCTCCGACACTGCAAACATCCGATGCATCGGATACCGTCGGCACGGGTTCTTTGGAAGAAAGAGTCAGCTTGTTTGAGCGTGATGTAATCATCGATGCGCTTAAGCGATGCAACGGCAATGTTGCAGCCACAGCCCGAGATTTGGGCTCCACCGCTCGGATTATGAGATACAAGGTGAATGAATTGGGAATAGATTACAGAAAATACCGCACAAAGAAAGGTTAGTTTATGACAGTCTGGGCAAGTACCGGCCTTAAAGGCCTGGATGAAGTTTTTTCCGGCTTTAACAGGGGTGACAATGTTGTCTGGCAGGTTGACAGCATAGAGGACTACCAGCGATTTGTTGCGCCTTATGTTAAAAGAGGTTTGGCTGACAATAGGAAAATTGTCTATATGAGATTTGCGGACCACCCGCCTCTTATTCAGCCGGACTCCAATATAAAGATTTATACCCTCTATGCACGCGGCGGCTTTGAGGGCTTTTCCACTCAGGTCCATTCGATAATTACGCACGAAGGCCCTGAAACCTACTATGTATTTGATTGTCTGTCTGATTTGCTGAACGCCTGGGCAACGGACCTGATGATAGGCAATTTCTTTATGATTACCTGTCCGTATCTTTTTGACCTGGACACTATTGCGTATTTCGCCCTTTTGCGGAACAATCATTCGTTCAAGACCATCGCGCGCATCCGCGAAACGACACAATTATTGATAGACGTGTATAATTTCGAGGGGAACATCTATGTCCATCCGTTGAAGGTGTGGCGTCGTTATTCTCCGACGATGTTTCTGCCGCACCTGCAGAAGGAAGAAAAGTTTACTCCCATTGTCAGCAGTATGGATGCCGCCAAACTGTTCTCGCACTTTGCGGACCGGGGGCTGAAGGGTTCTGCCAGAACGCTGGATTACTGGGACAGACTTTTTATGAAGGCCGAGAGTTTGCAGTCGGAACCAGCGGATTCCCGGGAAGTCAGGGACATTATCAAACAGTTGTGCACTATAATGATAGGCCGCGAACGAAGGATTTCAAAACTGGCACAGGAAGAGTTTTCACTCGGCGACTTAATAAGTATCAAAAACAAGCTTATCGGCAGCGGATTCGTCGGCGGCAAGGCAGCGGGAATGCTCCTGGCACGCAAGATTCTTACGAAGGATTCTTCGTTTGACTGGGACGCCAAGCTGGAGCCCCACGACTCGTTTTATGTCGGCTCGGATGTCTTTTACAGTTACATAGTTGAGAACGGCTGGTGGAAGCTTTTTATGAAGCAAAAGACCAGAGACGGTTATTTCAAGGTGGCCCCGGAAATGAAGGAAAACCTGCTTCGTGGAAAGTTTCCTGATGAAATACGCGAACGTTTACAGGAGATGATAGAGTATTTCGGCCAGTCTCCCATCATTGTGCGTTCGAGCAGTCTGCTGGAGGATTCCTTCGGCAATGCCTTTGCCGGCAAGTATGAAAGCATTTTTCTGGTCAACCAGGGCGACCCGCAGCAGCGTTATGCCGAATTTGAGAATGCAGTTCGAAGGATTTACGCCAGCACTATGGACGAAGATGCCCTGACATATCGGCTGCAGAGAGGTCTTGACCAGCAGGATGAACAAATGGCTCTGCTTGTCCAGCGGGTGTCTGGTTCGTATCAGAATCATTACTTTTATCCCGACCTTGCGGGTGTCGGGGTATCTTACAACACTTTTGTCTGGAAGTCGGACCTTGACCCGAAAGCCGGTATGCTTCGGCTCGTTTTCGGGCTTGGCACGAGGGCGGTTGACCGCGTGGAAGATGATTATCCGCAGATAATCGCCCTGGACCAGCCGTTGCTGAGGCCATACTCTGACGTTGAAGACGTTATGAGATTTTCACAGCATAACGTTGATTTGCTCGATGCAGAGGAAAATATGTTGAGGACCATAGACCTGCCGAAGCTGATAGAAGAAACCAAAGTCAGGCTGGACCTTCTGGCAAGCGCCGACCGCAAGGCCGAGCAGCGAATGAAAGAGCTTGGGGGCGGAGGTAAACGTGTTTGGGTGCTGACATTCGAAAAATTGCTGTCCGATACAGACTTTGTTCAGAATATGCAAAAAATGCTTAAGACTTTGGAACATCATTACCAGTATCCCGTTGATATAGAGTTTACCGCTAACTTTACGAAGAATGATGAGCTGAAGATAAACCTGGTTCAATGCAGGCCGCTGCAGACGAAAGGGATGACTGCGACAATAACGATACCGAAAAACATCAAACCGGAAAAAGTATTATTCAAAACTTGTGGATACACTATGGGCGGCAGTATTTCACAGCCGTTAAAAAGAGTTATTTATGTTGACCCTGCCGCCTATGTGCAGATGACGCTGTCGCAGAAATATGACGTAGCCAGACTCATC
>Ga0315555_1002255_pt1 | contig 13662 bp, 7 predicted proteins | sample SalMarSW160380MG_FD_202113 | JGI IMG/M metagenome (GOLD analysis project Ga0315555, IMG submission 202113) | Salt marsh sediment microbial communities from the Plum Island Ecosystem LTER, Massachusetts, United States - Salt Marsh Sediment SW1603-80 ... | reverse complement strand
GGACTTAACGGATGATAATTTTTGGTAATAGAAAAGGCGTAGAGATTCCGATGAGATATAATTCTCGGGGAAAAAAGCTTCATAGGGGAAAGATACAGAAATGTTTTCTATGGCGGGGACATTTGATGAGGTCGGAATTATTTCTTCCTCTTTATAGTTATTAAGGTGGTCGGTGAGCATTTTTATGTAAAGATCATAGCCAACGGCATGGATGTTACCGCTCTGCTCGATCCCAAAGATATTACCGGCGCCGCGAATTTCGAGATCCTCAAGCGCAATCGAATAACCAGAACCGAGAGCTGTATAACGCTGGATTGTATGTAGTCTTTTAATTGCCTGATCTGATAGGCTAGATGTCTTGGTGGCGATCAGATAGGCGTAGGCCTTGCGATTATATCTGCCTACCCGCCCTCTAAGCTGGTATAATTGCGATAGTCCGAAATTTTGTGCATTATTGATAAAGATTGTATTTGCATTGGGTATGTCAATGCCCGATTCAATAATGGCTGTGGTGACAAGGATTTGGATGCGGTTGTGGATGAAATCTATCATAACCGGCTCGATTAGGGTTTCGGACATTTGACCGTGGATGTATTTAATAACCAGATCGGGAAACATGAATCTAAGTTTTTCAGTAGTTGATGCAATAGTTTTAATCTCATTATGTACAAAGTATATCTGACCACTCCTAGCGATTTCCCGACGTACGGCTTGTGATATTATATTCTCATCGAAGGATATAGTTTCAGTAAATATCGGGAGTCGCTCCTTGGGGGCGGTGTTGATTAGTGAAAAGTCGCGGGCTCCTATCAGCGAGAAATGCAGTGAACGTGGTATTGGCGTTGCCGAAAGGGATAAAATATCAATATTCGATTTGAGCTTCTTAATTTTATCCTTATCCATTACTCCAAAGCGGTGTTCTTCATCAATAATAAGTAATCCTAAGTCGGCAAAGTTAACATCCTTAGATAGAAGCCTGTGAGTACCTATCAGAACATCAAATTTTTTATTAGTTAGTTCTTCTAAAATCCGGTTTTGTTCAGAGGTACTGATAAATCGGGATATCATTGCAATCTTTATCGGATATTGCTGAAGCCTGTTAGTAAAGGTGACATAATGTTGATAGGCCAAAATGGTAGTGGGTACTAGAACAGCTACTTGTTTGGAATCATTTACAGCCTTGAATGCCGCTCGAATTGCGACTTCTGTCTTTCCAAAGCCTACGTCTCCACACAGTAAGCGGTCCATTGGGTAGGGCTTTTCCATATCGCGTTTTATGTCTTCGGTGGCTGTCAGCTGGTCTGGGGTTTCTTCAAAAGCAAAGTCTGTTTCTAGACTCATCTGAAGATCATTATCCGGAGAAAATGCATGTCCGGTGGAGTTAAGACGTTTGGAGTAGACATCGATGATTTCTCTTGATATTTTCTCGACAGATCTCCGGGTGCGCAGCTTTGTTCGGTCCCAATCACTACCACCAAGCTTGTTCAATTTTGGGATAAATTTTCCCGAGGAGCGGTATTTATGGACAACGTTCATTTTTTCCAATGGTACAAATACATGATCACCACCATCATATTCCAAAACGAGGCATTCTCTTAGTGAGCCAAAGGCAGTAACTTTTTTAAGTCCAACGTACTTACCAATCCCATAATCTAGGTGTACCAGAAAGTTGTGCATAATTATCTTGTTCGGATTGAAACGCTCATGTCTTATGTCGGGTGGTAAGCCCTGGAAGGTCCTGGTTTTTCTCTTTTTGTTTAAGATTTCGATATCTGAATTGATAAACAATCCTGCTTCCGCTAACTCAAACCCGCAGGATAGCGGCATGCTAATAAATTTGATCTGATTTTGGTTAAGAAGAGATGACAGGCGTTCTTGCTGAGTATTATGAATACAGAAGAAGAATATGCTTGGATTCTTGCTGGTTGATATTAGTTTGTCAAGGTATTTTTTAACGGCGGGAACCCCGCGCACGTAGCCGGGAATGGGCTGGACCGGAAAGGAAACCGGTGATAATTCGATATCCTGCAATAAAAGCTGTTTCTTAATTTTCAAATCAGCATGCCTGTTCCGTAATGAATCGATATAATCTCGTTGCAGGTCAGCATGAGGAAAGGCGAAGATCATCTTATCAGGTAAATAGGCCAACAGATCATGACCATTATTAGCAGATAATAAGGGTGGATATAGGAGAATCTTGGTAACCTTTTCTATAGTGTTTTGGGTTTCAGGATTAAAGTATCGAATCGACTGAATATAATTGTCGAAATACTCAATCCGGATTGGTTGGTTATAACCGGGTGGAAATATATCAACCAGCTCTCCTCTGACAGCGTATTCATAAGGAAATTCAACCGAATATTCGCGCTGGTACTTAAGATCGTTCAACTTCTGGAAGAGGAGCTCCCTTTGGAAAAACTGGTTTGTCTCAAGTTGGATAGTACCAGCTAAGTATTGCCGTGGATCGGGTAGTTTAGTATCGAGAGCTGCGTGAGAGGTAATGATAATACAAGGACTTTTAGCAAAAAGCTTAGGAGCGGATTCATTAAAAAGATGGCTATAGACCTTATTAGATTCGAAAGGATTTTTTTGTTGGGTATTTTGACAGGGAAAAAAGGCGATGGATTCTGGTGATATTAAAGATTCCAGATCGTCGCGGAAGATTTCTGCCTCATCTGAAGATTGGAAAACAAGTATTATCCAGTTTTTCAGTGATTTGAATAATGAGATGGTAAAAACTGCTAATGCCGGGGTTAACGTCAAACCGCCAATCTTAATTGGATTGGTTTTGGTGCGAATCTCTCTGAGTGCTTGGCGAAAATCCTCGATTGAGGAGAACAAGGAAATAATCTGGTTAATAAAGTCAGGATATTGATTCACGTGAAACAGGTTGCTTTTTAATTAAGATTAACAATGCTGTAACGTCAGATGGCAATACGCCGGGTATGCGAGACGCCTGACCGATGGTTTCAGGATGGAATTTAACTAACTTTTCGCGTGCTTCTTTAGAGATTGATTTGATTTTCGTAAAGTCAAAATTTTTTGGAAATGCCAATGTTTCGTTTCTCGTCATCTGTTCAATTTGAGCCTTTTGCCGCTTGATATAGCCATCATATTTGATCTCGAGCTCGACTTGTTCGCCGATACCATTATATTTAGAAAGTTTTTCGCGAATTTCTGCTGACAATAATTGAAGAATATCGTCAACGTGAATACCAGGGCGCCGAATGATCTTGGAAAGGGTAGTGCCCGAATTGACAGGTTGTTCGTGGTGGCTGATTAAAAGAGGATTAATTTTATCGGGGCCCATGTTACAAGTATTGAGAAAGTTTACAGCATCGGCAATGATGTGTTTTTTCTCCTCTGTTTTTTGATGCTGTTTTGCATTGATTAAGCCCAGCGAATATCCTTTGTGTAAGAGGCGCTGGTCGGCATTATCGAAGCGCAGGAGCAATCGGTATTCGGCGCTGGAAGTAAACATGCGATAGGGCTCAGTAGGACTTTTCACAATCAGATCGTCTATTAGGACGCCGATATAAGCCTCGGACCGATCAATATGAAGTGGCGGCAAATTACATATTCTTAACGCGGCGTTGATTCCGGCTAACAGACCTAAGGCTGCAGCCTCTTCGTAACCGGATGTTCCATTTACCTGCCCGGCAAGATATAAACCGGATACGGATTTTGTTTCGAGAGTTCGCTTTAGTTGGCAAGATGGGAAGTAGTCGTACTCGATAGCGTAACCCGGTTTAATAATTTCTGCGTTTTCTAATCCGGGGATAGTGTGGAGGGCTTTGATTTGAATGTCAAACGGCAGGCTTGTCGCAAATCCGTTGAGGTAGACCTGATTGGAATTTTCCCATTCGGGTTCAAGAAAGATCTGGTGGGAAGATCGGTCACTAAAACGAAAGATTTTATCTTCTATGCTCGGGCAATAACGAGGACCGACCCCCTTGATCTTGCCGGTGAAAAGGGGTGAGCGATCGAGACCGCTTTTAAGTATTGCATGAGTTTTGGGATTGGTATGAGTGATGTAACAGGGAATGTTTTTAGGATTAAAGTTTTCAGTCTGAAAAGAAAAAGGGACCGGATCAACGTCTCCATATTGGGGGGTGACCTTTGAGTAATCAATTGAATCTGCTTTGATTCTGGGCGGGGTGCCGGTTTTTAGCCGCCCCGATTGAATACCAAATTTTGCTAGGGACTCGGTTAGTCCGACAGCCCACTTTTCTTCAAGGCGACCGCCTGAATGGCTATCCATACCAATATGAATTAATCCATTTAGAAAAGTACCGGCACAGATAATTGCCGTTATGCAAGGTATTTCACCATGATGTTCAGTTGCGACCGCCTTTACCATTGAATTTTCTGTGATTATAGCGGTAGCAATGTCCTCAATAATGGCCAGGTTTTCCTGGCTATCTAGGCGCCGTTGCATTTCAAGAGCATACTGAATTTTATCGGCTTGGGCTCGGGGCGACCAGACGGCTCTTCCCTTTGAACGATTTAATGTCCTGAATTGGATTCCGGTCTGGTCTATTACCTTGCCCATTTCACCGCCGAGGGCATCTATTTCAGCAACTAAGTGAGCTTTGGCAAGTCCGCCGATAGCCGGATTACAGGACATCCGGGCAATAGCACCTTTTTCGATGGTAATCAGTAGCGTGTTGATTCCCATCCGGGCTGAAGCCAGGGACGCTTCAATACCGGCATGACCACCACCAATGACTATGTTATCAAATGTATGTTTCACGTGAAACCGATTTATTTACCAATGCAAAACTGACTAAAGATTGTATTCAAAATATCGTCGTTTGTCGTCTTTCCAAGGATTGCATCTAATCCATTTAGTGCTGCTCTTAGATCGATAACAATGATTTCTGATGGATTATTAGAGCGAGCGCTTTTAAGAGCTAATTCTAAGTCTTTTAAGGTTTGTTTTAGTGCCTCCAGGTGCCGCAATCGGGTGATGAAAATAGTGTCACTTGAAGGATGGAGCTTATCAATATGTTTGGACATTGCAGAAGCGATTGCGTGAATTCCCGTGCAATTTTTAGCTGAACAGATAAAGTGCTTTTGGCCCTTCAAGTATTTTCTATATTGTTCTAAAGTATCTTTATTAGCGATATCGGATTTATTGAGGATATAAAATATATTTTTGGGATTTCCCAAACTGGATCGTTTGGTCAATTTTATATCACGATCCGCCAGATCTAAGACATAGAGGATAAGATCACCCTTTTTCAGTAGATTGCGGGAGCGCGCAATACCTGCGAGTTCGATCGGATTGCCCGAATCTCTAATGCCGGCCGTGTCCACTAGCCGGAAATAGTATTTGTCAATACGCACAGATTCCTCAATAAAATCGCGGGTTGTCCCCGGAGACGGCGAGACGATTACACGCTCTTCCTGTAAGAAGGCGTTGAACAGGCTGGATTTGCCGCTATTAGGAGGACCGATGAGAGGACACAAGGCGCCATTGCGCACAATCTTCCCATAGTTATAGGATTCGATAAGCATCTTTACTTCTGAAATTAAATCGCATATCATTTCTTCTATCTGTCTTCTTGGGGTAAATTGGATTTCGTCCTCCTGGAAATCGAGCTCCAATTCTAATAGAGAAATGAGCTCTACTACGGATTGTTTGTATTCACGGATGATTTTGCCAGTGTATCCCTGTAATAAGTTGGCAGAGGCGTTTTGGGCGGCACGGGAGGAGGCATAAATAATGTCTGCTACTCCTTCTGCTTGACTCAGGTCAATTTTTCCATTCAGAAAGGCTCTCTGGGTGAACTCTCCCGGACCGGCACCTATCGCTCCGTATTCCTTGCAGGCATTGATTGTCAACTCACAAAGGTAAGGGTTGCCATGTAGACTTATTTCGACTAAGTCCTCACCGGTGTATGAGTGCGGTGCCTTGAAATAGGTGACCACAGCGGTATCAATGTGATCCTTCTTGTCACTTAGGTAACCATAAATAGCGCGCTGTGGTTGGATTTTGTTTTTTGAGCTAAAGATATTTTGAATAATGGGCAAGGACCGACTGCCAGACATTCGGATTACAGCTATTCCCCCGAAGCCATTGGGGGTTGAAAGGGCAACGATGGTAGGGATGCAATCTTTTACCATTTTTCATAACGAGGGTTACTTAAATCGTGTTTTAGATTGGATTTGGCGCAGTGTCTGGAGAGTTGAGGGGCGTTGTTTTTTGGGTTTGGCCTTGGCGGGAACATATTTTTGCTGCAGGACCGTCAAAACGTTAAACAGGGTATAATATAGGTTTAATCCGGAAGGGAACTGGTTAAACATAAAGAAAAACATGATCGGCATAAGATACATCATCATCTTTTGCTGGGGATTAGAGCTGGTAGAACCACTCATTTTTTGTTGTAGAATTGTTGATAGGGCCATAATAATGGGAAGTACATTTATGTGTCGTCCATAGAGCGGTATGGAAAAGGGTAATGTGTAAATTGTGTCAGGCGCTGAGAGATCAGTGATCCACCAGATAAAGGGAGCGTGTCTCAGTTCGATTGTTGTTCTGAATACGGTAAACAAGGCAATTAATATTGGCATTTGTAGCAGTAGAGGAAGACATCCGCCCATGGGATTCACACCATGTTCTTTGTACAGTTTCATTTGCTCGGCGCTCATTTTTTGTGGATCGTTTTTATATTTTAGGCGGAGCTCTTCGATTTTTGGCTGAAGTTTTTGCATTTCCTTCATGGATCGCATCGATCTGCTGGTCAGGGGATGCAGTAGAATTTTAATTAATAGGGAGAAGATAATCAGAACCCAACCGTAATTTGGTATTACCTTTCTGAGGTTAATGAAGGTCCAGAGAATTCCTTTACTGATTGGACGTAGTAGCTTGCCCAGACTCATCATGTTCTCCAATTTGATCCCAAGGTTCTTAATTATAGTATAGTCTAAGGGGCCTAGATACAACCTAATCTGGTTGGAGGCTTCGACCGGAAGGTCAACCTGCATTCCGAATTTTTTGTAGTAATTATGTCCTTCAATCGGAATTCCAATTCCGCTGAGCTGATATCCAGGGCAACTGTTCTCAACAATGAAGGCAGCAGCAAAATACTTGGTACGAATAGCTGTCCATAGGGTCTGACCAGAGAAATGTGTTCTGGTCGTTTTATTTTCCTTTACGTCGAGGGCTTCTGTTTCGCCGCCGCTGTAGGCATATGCTTTGGAGTATCTTACCTCATCTTGCAACGATGGTTCGGTGTAGGATAACCCCGTGTCCCAAGCTAAATTATAATATCTTGTTGCCATCTCGTTTTGTAAGGGCCGGAGGTCTGTGGTCACATTGATAATATAGTTATTGCCGTAAAAGGTGAGGGTTTTTTTTACCACTTCTTTCTGATTGACGCTATTTAGAATGAAATCAACATTAGCTGAATCAGTGCCAGAAAGGCTGATTGTATCTTTTTTAATGTTCTGAGCTAGAATTTGTTTAAGAGTAAAATTTTTATCCAGGCAGATAGAATCCCCATCAATCGAAATGTATTTTAAAAGCAACTGTGGCGCTAAAGGATTTTTAATCAGCTCGACGAGGGTTGTATCGTCATCGGTAAACATGTTATATTTTTTAAGTACAAAGCTGGTAAGCGAGCCACCGCCGATGGAAGATAAGCGAGCGGTGTATAAATCTGTATCTATAGTGAGATATGTAGTCTGTTTGGTTCCGGAAAGGGCGGGCCTAGTGGATCTCGTCCCTTCTGCCTTTTCGGATTCTGTTGATACCAGATGGCGGCTTACTTGCGGTTCCGACGTTTTTTCAACGGTTTGTGGCGGAGAACCTTTTTTGATCAGTTTAAAATATTGGGGCATCAACAGGATAATGATGAAGATTAAAACGAAAGCAATCAGAGATTTTTTATCCATTTTTTGTCTCCTTGTGGACTGGCAAGGGGTCGTATCCGCCGGGATGAAACGGATGGCATTTTACAATCCGCTTGATTGACAGGCTAGCAGCTTTAAAAAAACCAAAATTTTGGAAAGCAAGCATGCTATACTCTGAGCACGTCGGATAGAAACGGCAGGAGGATGGCAATACCGGCGAAAGACAGATGCGGTATACTCTTATGAGTGTTATTAATATGCGATTACTAATTGCCGTCATGGGTTTTAAATACCTCAAGTAAAAAGTTTTTCATGTTTTTGTAGGTCAGTTGTTTTGGCGAGGAATTGATGATAAAAAGCATAGCATATGGTTCTTTTATGTAGTTTTTGATGTTACGATATGCCTCTCGGATGATCCTTTTGTAATAGTTTCTTTGGCAAGCATTGCCGATTGATTTTTTTAAAATGATCGCCATTTCCATTTTATCATGGGGTTCTGCTACCAGAGTTACACTGTCGTATATCGCACGAGTATTTTGGCTATGATTCAGGAGATATGAGATTCTTTTTTTATCTCGAATGATCTCGTTCTTTGAAAGTTTATGCCGAGAGAGTTTTTCTGCCCTTTGCACGTCTATTAGCAATGACTTTTCGTCCGCCATTAGTGCTCATTCTTTCTCTAAAACCGTGCTTATTTTTATGTTTCCGGTTGCTTGGTTGGTAAGTACGTTTCATTTGAATCTTGATTCCTTTTATCGGTTATAAAAGCGTCATAATTTAAAATGATTTTTATGATTATCAATTGGTCTTGAAGCTGGAAAATTATTTTTCACCTTTTCCTTGACAATTTTCAATGCCTAATTACCTTATAGCAAAGGCGAATTCGAACATGTTGATAAGTTGTTAATAAGTCTTTCTGGGGGGTCCCTTTTTGTCGGTTTGTGCTAATCGGTTTCGGATGATTTTTGAGGCTCGCTCGACGAGAGATCCAGATAACTCTATAATTTTCACCGGGTTGCAGGTTAAAGGTTTTCAGACATGTTAATAACTGTTTTATAGCGGTGTCAATATATATGTATACTTCGGCTGATTGTCAAAACATCTGGGGTAAGTGTTTACAACTGATTAAGGTACGCATTCCGGCACAAACATTTAATACTTGGTTCCAGCCGATTAGAGCCATTTCACTGAATGATGACTCACTGTTTCTACAAGTGCCAAATAAATTTTTTTACGATTGGCTAGATACACATTATCGGGAATTGATTTTATCATCGCTGAGAGAAATTACCGGTGATGGTCTTCAGGTAAAATATACCGTGTTGCTGACAGATTCTGCTGATGATCGGGAATACAAGCAGAATAAGTTATCAGCGACTGATTCTAGAACCGATAGTATGGGTCAGTTGGCCAAGTCGGGCATGATAGAGCAGGGGACAAGGATTAATGGGAATTATTTATTTGAAAATTTTGTGGAGGGTAGCTGCAATCAGTTCGCCAAGGCGGCGGCGTTCGCAGTAGCAAATGCTCCGGGCAAGACATCCTTTAACCCGTTAGTAATATATGGTGGTACCGGGTTGGGAAAAACCCATTTATTGCAAGCTATTGGTAATCATGCGATTCTTAAAGGCAACGCAAAAAAAGTGGTCTATGTTTCCAGTGATACATTTACTTTAGATTTTATTGCTGCGATTCAGAAAAATAAGACCACCGACTTTTCGAGGTATTACCGAGGCGTTGATATGCTACTGTTAGATGACATCCAATTTTTCCAGAACAAGGAACAAACCCAAGAACAATTCTTCCATATTTTTAATAATCTTTATCAGCATAAAAAGCAGATTGTACTGACAACTGATCGCCCGCCGCTGGAGCTGTGTGGACTGCAGGATCGTTTACTATCTCGGTTTCAATCCAGTCTTACAGTAGATATTCAGCCCCCCGATCTGGAGACGAGAATTGCTATCTTGAACCAGAAGGCAAAGGCAGATGGATTGAACCTGCAGTATGAGGTGATTGAATTTATCGCCCAGAATGTAAGGTCCAACATCAGAGAGTTAGAGGGTTTTCTCATTCGCCTGTTGGCTTACTCTTCCTTGTTGCAAGTAGATGTTGATCTCAATCTAGCCCGAAAAGTTTTGCGCGAAACCATCGGGATGGAAAGAAAAGTTACAGTTTCTATTGAGGATATTCAGAAAGTTATCGGTACGGACTATGCTATCAATTTGGACTTGCTGGTGGGAAAGTCCAGGATGAAGCAGGTCGCGGAAGCCCGCATGTTAGCGATGTACTTTGTAAGGGAGTACACCAATCTTTCCCTCAAAACGATTGGTATTTACTTTGGCGGACGCGATCATTCGACTGTGGTACACGCTTGCAAATGGGTTGAGGAGCAATTAGCTGCAAATGAACCATTCTCAAAAAGGGTTGGTATTTTACGCGAGAAAATTCAGGGCATTGTATAAAAGGAAAAATAAAGCAACATTCCTAATTTTAGTAACGATCTTCTGAAAGAAAGATTTTGATTTAAAATTAACATTTGGTTAATTAACTAATACTATGGCCTCTATTTTCATTGTTGACGACGATAAACAGATTCCATCGTTATTTGAAGATGTGCTCTCACCGCTTGGTCATGAAGTAACCGCTAAATCAACTGCCGAAGAAGCTATTGAATATCTTAACGAGGATGAGACTGACTTAATCTTTCTCGATCTGAAACTGCCGGGTATGGATGGGATATCATTTTTGCAAAAATTGAATCGTCTTCAGTATAAAATACCCGTGGTGGTTATTACTGGTTATGCTAATATTGATACTGCTGTCCAGGCGATGAAGCTTGGTGCCTACGATTATATCCGCAAACCCCTCAACCTCGATGAAATCCTAATTATTGTTAATAAGATTGTTGAGGAACGGCAAAAGGATGAACAACTTGCTTATTTTCAGAAACAGAAGGATGATATTTTCGGATTTGGGAATATCGTGGGGAGCTCCAAGCCGATGCAAGGAGTCTTTAGATTTATTCAACAAGTTGCCCATTCACCTAAAACTACGGTTCTGATTAGAGGTGAAACCGGAACCGGTAAAGAGCTTGTGGCGAGGGCGATACACCATCTAAGCGATCGAAGCGATAAACCTTTTGTAGAGATAAATTGTTCGGCATTTCAGGAAACACTCTTAGAGGCGGAACTGTTTGGTTATGAAGCCGGCGCTTTTACCGGAGCAAATAAACGTAAAAAGGGATTATTGGAACTGGCAGATCATGGTTCGTTTTTCTTGGATGAAATCGGTGATATGTCCTCTGGCTTGCAGGCTAAGATTCTGAAGGTGATCGAGAAACAGACTTTTCGGAGAGTCGGCGGCACAAGGGAAATCTTGGTTGACGTTAGAATCATCAGTGCTTCATCAAGAGATATCGAAAAGTGTATAACCGACGGTACTTTTCGTGAAGACCTTTATTACCGGATAAACGTGGCAACAATCACGTTACCACCCTTACGCGAAAGAGAAGGTGATGTTGTAGTCCTGGCAGAGCACTTTCTCAAGTTTTACAATGCCGAGTTTAAAAAGAATATTAAAGGCATCTCTCCACAGTTGAAAACATTATTGTGGGGACACTCTTGGCCAGGAAATGTCAGAGAGTTGAAAAATCTTATAGAGCGGGCAGTTTTGTTCGAAGACACCGACCTTCTCACCTGCAATAATATCACAATGATTGAAAATCAGTTTAATTTATTGAGGGGAACAGCCCAAATTACAATTCCTTCAGGGGGAATTATTCTGGATGACGTGGAGAGATCTCTGATTGAAGAGGCGCTGAAAATTTCGAAATATAACCAGACACGCGCAGCAAAATTGCTTAACATATCCAGGGAAACCCTCAAATACCGAATCAAGAAGTTTCACATTAGCCATTAAGCTAAATGGATTCTCGGGGTTGATAAAAATGAGCATCAGAGAGAATTTAAGTTGGCTTCTTCCAACCGATATGGTGCATTTGACACGCCATTAGCAATTTCCAAGAATCTGTGTTTTGTGAGTGATTTTAAATATAGATGTGACGTTAATCATTTATTATTAGTTGTTTGGGCTCTATATTTTAGCGGATTTGTTGAATTTAAAATAATGTTGTTTCATATCGGCATAAGATTTGTAAATTAAATATGCTTTTGAATTTTGATTTTTAATAATGGAGGTGTGACGTGAAGAAAATCAAGTTGCTCATCAGCCTTGCCCTAATCATTACTTTGTCGGGACTCTGGATTGGCTGCGGTGAGAAATTGACCTCGAGTCTGGATGAAGCTGAGATCACCGATGGAACTCCAACAGCAGATATACAATGGGTTCCAGCCCGGGCGGATTTCATTGATCAAGTCAATGCGCTGGGGAAAAGGGCCTTTGATGGTTCGATAATTACGCCCAGGTGGGGTGGTGTTGTCGGTGGTTGGAGAACATTTAATAACAAGGCCGTTTTTCCACCTAATGCAGTTGATAGAAGAACCTGGGTTACCGTAGGGGTTATCATTGATAATAACAATGTTGAAGTCGAATTCCTACCTAGTGGCTCCTTTAATGAATATATTGAAGTAACCTTATCATATGCCCACCTTGATATCAGCGGTGACATAGAATCCTACCTAAAAGTATACTTTAGCCAGGATGATGGGAATCACTGGAATCTGGTTGATTCACCTTTGACTTTTAACTATAGGAATAAGACGGTTACGTTCCTAACTGACCATTTTACACGGTATAGTTGGGGAATTTAATCTGTGAAGAGAACGCTAACAGATGGTTTTAGTTAATAAGATAAAAAAATGTAGTGATAAATGAAAAAACAACTATTGCATGATGTCTTGGAGCTAGCAGATAAACATTGTGGCGAAAAATTCACTCGTTACCTTCTCAACCTATGCAAGGAGAGAGAGAGGATCCTTAACAGCGTCTGGAAGAAGGAACCGCTTCCGGAGGAACTACCAATTTATCAAAAGGATATTTTCTTAAGAAATATTGATTTTGATACTATTATATACCAGGCCGGAAAATGTCTTATAAAGTCTGATTACCTTGTGTTGCTAAATGAGGTCTCTGTTAAGGTTATTAAATACGGGGAATTTAATAGGGGAAAAGAAATCCTCCTCTTTATTTTAAAGCTTGCGGGAAAAAAGAACCAAGATTATACGGCCGAAATATTAAGGAAGTTGGGTAACATCGAGTTCTATACAAACAATTTCACCAGAGCGCGTAAATATTTTGATAAAAGCTTGAGTTTGTTTACAAAGGTTGAAAATAAGTTGGGAATTGTCTCAATTAAAAACGTGCTCGGTGTACTGTTAGTTGAAGAAGGCAGGTTTTATGAGGGCGAAATTCATCTTATCCAAGCAAGAAAAATGGCCGTGGATATGAATTTGCCTGGAGTGATTGCTAGGGCTAATATGAATCTTGGCATTATTTATAATATGCGAGGTTTAGTAGAGGACGCCATTTCTTGTTATAATAATGCCATTGAAGCTAATAATAATCAAGATCAAGATCTATTACAGGGTATTTATACCAATTTTGCTGTCGCTCACAAAGTCACTCAACAATACAAAAAATCGAACGAATTTTTAAATAAGGCTCTTAATATAATAAAAGAGACGAAAAACCAGTATCAAAAGGGTTTAATCTATTTAATAAAGGCCGAAGTTGCTTGTCTTCAGGGAGAGTTATCCACAGCAACTGCGTTTGTCACGTCGGCATTTGCTATTTTTAGCGAGATTGGTGACCGTTTGAGTATTGCCGAAGCCTATAAAATTCTGG
>Ga0315555_1002254_pt1 | contig 13663 bp, 10 predicted proteins | sample SalMarSW160380MG_FD_202113 | JGI IMG/M metagenome (GOLD analysis project Ga0315555, IMG submission 202113) | Salt marsh sediment microbial communities from the Plum Island Ecosystem LTER, Massachusetts, United States - Salt Marsh Sediment SW1603-80 ... | reverse complement strand
ACTCTTCGACTGTTATAATTTTCCGTCCGCGGCCAGCTGCATATAGGTCGGATCAAAGGTGATTTTCACATTGTTCTCGTCCCCGATGACCGAGCCGTCCGGGAACCTCATGCCCACGTAATCCTTTGATGAGGCCTCCGCATACAGACCGTGGTCGAAGGAAAAACTACGCACATATTCCATGGTTTCCTTGAGCTTGGAGCTTTGGGCGAACTCAACAGCCTTGGCCGGGTCATAAAACATGGCGGTGGTTTTCAACTGGGCCTTGAACTCATCCACCGTGCCGCCCGCGGTTTTAGCCATAAAATCAATCGCCTCATTATACTTGGGGCTGCCCGGCTGCATCCGCTGCATGACCTCGAACCAGGCCCCGGTCAGGGCCTTTTTAAAGCTTTCGGGCGTGTCGGTTTTAATCACGGTCAGATCGATGATCTCGCCGGGTATGCCCGAGGAATCGAATACCACGCCGGCACCGGGCGCGTTCCTGACCTGCATTAAAATCGGGTTCCAGGTTACAATGGAGGCATGGGGGTTTGAGTCGGTAAGAAATACCGAACCGATATCCGCGTCGCTGGTGTTGATCAGGGTGACGTCCTTTTCACTCAGGCCGTTCATCTCCAGGGCCCTGGCCAGCAGGTAATGAGACACGGACAACTGCACCAGCTTGATCTCCCTGCCCTTAAGCTCGGCGACCGAGCCGCCGTTTTTCAGCACAATACCGTCGTTGCCGTTGGAAAAATCCCCTATTATAAGTACGGTGTTGTCCACGCCCCCGACCGCCGGAATGGTCAGGGCATCCATATTGGTCATGGCGCAGGCGTCAAATCCACCCGCCGTATACAGGTTGATGGATTCAATATAGTCGTTGATCAACTGCACCTCTATGTTGATGCCGTATTTTTGGGCCCATTTGTCTATGATACCCGCTTCCACCGCGTAGGCCCAGGGCTCCCAGCCGGTATAATGCGACCAGGCGACCTTGAAGGTCTGTTTTTCCTGCTGGCAGCCTATGCCCGCAAACAATAACACCGCCAATATCGACAATATAATTTTTTTCATATCCCGCTCCTTCCTGTCTGCCAAAATTGTAGTTTCTTAGAATCATTATGTCAACGACAAATTTATGACGGCTTGACGGGTGTCCCGGTCCGGCGGGAAGATCCGCCCGGACGCCTCAAGCCGGCGGCAGGTTCCGGCTAAGCGCCTTATTCCGGCGGTAGGTTCCGCCCAAAATGACATATTAATTATAGAAAAAAGTGATGGTTTTATTATATAATATGCTAAAATAAAACAGTAGGAGAAAGAAATGAGACCTCGAACGTTTTTTTCCATAATAATTTTTATCTGTCTGCCGCTTACCTTCGGCTGTGAAAAATCCTCCCCGCCCGATACGGCCGTGGGCACGGTGGATGTAAACGCGGGCGGTTACAGCAATACCGGCCTGGTGAAGGTGCCCCTGATTACCTGGGGCGCGGACCTGGTAACGGTATACGCCAACGGCGGGACCAAAAAAACAGCCCAGGGCTCCCTGTTTCAAAAATACGGACTGAACATAGAACTCTATCGCGAGGATGACTTTCAAAAACAGATAAACGAATACTTGAGCGGCGAAACCCCCTATCTGCGCGGCACCATGGGCATGATCAACATGGCCGCCGAAAACTGCAGGCAGTACCCCAACCTGCAGTTGGTGGTTGTATATCAACACTCCTGGTCCGCGGGCGGCGACGCCCTGGTGGTAAAACCCGGGATACGGGCGATAAAGGACCTAAAAGATAAAACAATCGCCTTGCAAAGCAAAGGACCACACCTGGCCTATTTTATGAAACTGCTCACAGACGCCGGGCTTTCCGTAAAGGATGTCAACGTGGTCTGGACAAAAGATTTGGTGGGCCCGGAGGGCGATACCCCTATGGCCAAGTTCTACGGCAATGACGTGGACGCGGCCTTTGTGATCATCCCCGACGCCCTGGCCCTAAGCTCAAACGGCACGGTCGGCACGGGGGCCGAGGATTCCGTAAAGGGGGCGGTAATTCTGCTTTCCACAAAAACGGCGAACAGGATTATAAGCGACGTGTACGCGGTGCGCAAAGACTATTACCAGAGTAACGCCAAGGACGTAAAAAACTTCGTGCACGCCCTGCTGGCGGCCGAGGAGGAGGTCCGGGACCTGTTTAAAAACACCAAGAGTGACCGCTTCAAACAGTTCATCACCGCGGGAGCGCTTATCCTGCTGGACAGCGCAGACGCGGCCGCGGATATGGAAGGTATGTACTACGACGCCGAGCTTGCCGGGTTCCAGGGCAACGTGAAGTTCTTTGCCGACAAAAATTACCTGCGCCGTTTTGAAAAGCTAATCGATGAGATCCAGCGCTCCTTTATCTCGCTGGGGGTCATGGGCGGAAAGCTGGAGATCCTCAAGGCCAACTGGGATTACAACGAGCTGCGCGGCGGCCTCAAATACGCGGACAATGTGGAGGTGCCTAAATTTGAAAAGGATGAGGTGGCCACCGTGCTTACCAAACGCCAGCATCAGGACACCCCGGAAAGCGGCGAGCTGTTTTCCTTTGAAATCTATTTTCAGCCCAACCAGAACGATTTTTCCCCCGATCTGTATAAGGAACAGTTCGATAAGGTGATAAACTTCGCCTCCACCTACGGCGGCGCCATTATCACCATCGAGGGACACTCGGACCCCATGGGCTACCTGCGGAAAAAGAAGGAGGGTGAGCCGGAGGTAATGCTGAAGCGGGTTGAACAGGCCGCCAAGAACCTGAGTTTAAGCCGCGCCAACAGCGTCAGGGACGCCCTGATCTCCTACGCGGCCGCGAACGGCATAACCCTGGACCAGAGCCAGTTTGCCACCATCGGACACGGCATAGAAAAGCCGCGCTACGCGGTACCGCAAAACGACGAGGAGTGGCGGGCCAATATGCGGGTGGTCTTCAAGATCATCCAGATTGAGGCCGAGGAAAACGTGTTTAAAAAGCTTTAACAAAAGGACGTACCAATGGACCGGAATAAAACGTTCAATCTTGTGTTCTCACTGGTTATTGTTTTGTCGGTGGCGCTGTTTGTTTTTATTATCCCGGCGCTCCTGGAAGAGGGGGAGTCCGGAGACTCCGGAGAAACCGTGGGCCGGGCCAAGGCAGGCGGGCTTTGGTTTGAGAGCGGGGGGAAGGACCAAGGGGACGTAAAACTGGAAGACAACCTGCTTGTCAAAAACTATTATATTATCTTCGACGGTTCTGGCAGCATGCAGGATGATGAGAAGCTGCCCACGGCCAAGAAGGCCCTGATCCGGTTTGTTTCCTATGTTCCCGATACCGCAAAGCTTGGTCTGGCCATTTTTGACGGGCACGGTCTCTCCGAGCGGGTGGCCCTGGGGAATGACCGGCAGGGGTTTATAAATCAAGTGAACCAAACCAGCGCGGAGGGAAACACCCCGCTGAAGGAGGCGCTGCTGCTTGCCTATTCCAAACTGACGGAGCAGGCCCGCAAACAGCTTGGGTACGGGGAGTACAATATTGTAGTGGTGACCGACGGCGAGGCCAGTCCCGGGCACGAACCGGACAGGGTTGTGAACTCCATTCTGGCAAACAGCCCCGTGGTCATCTACACCATCGGTTTTCACATCGGGGAGGACCATTCCCTAAACCAGCCCGGAAGAATATTCTACCGTTCCGCCAAGAACCTGGAGGAATTAAGCCAGGGTCTGGAAGAGGTGCTGGCCGAGTCGGAGAGTTTTGTGATTACGGACTTTAATAAATGAAACCGCATACCATAATCCTGATCATCATTATTGTCGTGGCCATGGCCGGAATCACCATATATAAACTCATCAGCCCCTCCCTGGCCGAGCAGGCGGCCTTCCAGACAAGCGACGCCAAGGACATCAAAGGAACCATCAGGATCGCCCTGGACAGCTGGATCGGCTACTTTTACCTGCGCTCACCGGTTTTTAAAAAACTCATGCGTGAAGACAAATATAACATTGAGATTATCGACGACAACGCCAATTACGCGGAACGGATGCGGCGGCTTAAACGCGGCGAGATAGACATGGCGGTTGCGACCGTAGATTCCTATCTGATCAACGCGGTGGATGTGAAATTCCCGGCCACCATCATCGCCCTGATAGACGAGTCCAAGGGCGGGGACGCCATCGTGGCCTGGGGTTCAAAAATCGACGGGCTGGAACGCCTGAAGTCCGCCGTTGGGTATAAAATAGCCTTTACCCCCGATTCCCCCAGCGAGTACCTGTTAAAATCCATCGGCGTGCATTTCAACATCTCCGCTCTTCTGGACAAGAAAGGCGCCTGGAGGATTGAGACCAACGGCGCGGAGGATGCCTATAAAAAGCTTATGGCCAAACAGGCCGATGTGGCGGTGATCTGGGAGCCTCACGTCAGCCAGGCGCTTTCACAGCCCGGAATCATCAAGCTGCTCGGCTCCGAGGATACGGAAAAGCTGATTGTGGACATCCTTTTGGTAAACAGAATATTTGCGGAGAAAAATCCGGAGCAGGTCAGCCTTGTTTTGGCCGATTATTTCAAAACCATGAAAGCATACACTGATGACAAGGGAATGTTGAAAGAGGATATCATCAAGGAAACCAAGAGCACTCCTGAAAACACCGAGGCAATGCTTGAGGGAGTGGAATGGATTAACCTAAGGGGTAACGTGCGCTGGTTCGGACTTGAGTCCGGAGGCGCGCTCAAAGACGCCGGTCTGGCCGAGACGGTGGAATCCACCATCGGGATTCTGATAGAAAACGGGGATTTCAGCGAAAATCCGTTGCTGCGCGGGGACCCAGCCACCATCATCAACTCAAGCTTCATCAAACAGCTTGACGCCCAGGGCCTGGATTCCGCCGATGCTTCCCAAACCACTACGTCGGGTTCACTGCAGAAAAAGTTCAGCGCGCTCACCCCGGAACAATGGCGGGAACTGCGCCAGGTCGGCACATTGAAGATCAGGCCCATTACCTTTACCAGCGGCACCTCGGAACTCAATTCCCAGGGTGAACAACAGGTGGACATGATCGTGGAAAACATCGAGCATTACCCCAATTTCAGGATACTGGTAAAAGGGCATACGGGAACACGGGGGGATGAAAAACAGAATATCATTCTTTCCCAACAGCGGGCGGACAGCGTGGCTTCCTATATAATTAACAAGTACCATGTGGATAAAAACCGGGTGATGGCCGTGGGTGTGGGCAGCTCGGAACCCCTGCAGCGTGCGGATGACGAATCAAGCAGGGCTTACAACGACCGCTTAAAACGGGTTGAAGTACTTCTGGTACGCGAGGAGTTTTAGAAAAAGGGCATATGGAGAAGAAGAAGAAAAAACTAACGGCCATAGATTTTTCCCAAAACGCGGTGGATAAGGCCGTAATGGGGGAGATCTTCCAAAATCCCGTTTCATTATACGTTACCGCATTGGCGGGGATGCTGTTGTTCGCCAATGTGATGATCCTCGGCGTTCCGGCCCTGTTTTTCGGCGCCCTGGCCGGCATAGGCCTAGGGATAGGCAGCTTTTTTATCAATCTTTTCTTAAGAAGAGAGCGGTTTGCCAGCCGGTACCTGGGGTATATCAGCAGGCAAATGAGGATTCAGCAGCAGAAGATCCTTGCCAATCTTAAAACGGATTTGGGAAAATACCGGTCCGTAAAGGGGCTGGAAAACTACGCGGACCAGGCGGTGAAACAGTTTGAGAAAATACAGGTCAAGTTTACCAGTTTTAAAAAACTGCTGGCGGAAAAATACGATGTCAGGGAGCTTACCTATGCCAGGTATTTCGGGACCGCGGAACAGGTGTATCTTTCCACCCTGGATAACCTTACGGATATAATGAACACCCTGGAAAGCGTAAGCTCGATCGACATCAATTACATCAAGGAGAGATTTGACTACTTAAACGGGCTTTCCGCGCCGGAAGAAGCGGATAAGAGGGAGATTGAAACCCTGCGCAAGCGACAGGAGATCAGGAAACGGCAGCTGGAAAAGATCAATGAGCTTCTGACCTTAAACGAGGAGGCCATGACCCAGATAGACCTCTCATTGGCCGCGATTTCCCAGGCAAAAACAAAACTTGGGCGGGCCTCCATGGATATGGAAACCGCGAGAGAAGAGCTGCAGGAACTCATCCGCCGGACCAAGAAATATTCGATGCAGACGCCCTGAAGCGCCTGCTTTGGTTTTTAGTTTATAAAAAAGGAGTGACGTTATGAGTGATCAACAACAGATGACCCTCCCGGATAAAAAGGAGATAAAAACCGAGCTGGGCCTGGTGGACCCGGCGGAAATCAGTGTCGATAAGGAAACCGACACCAAACTGGATAAGGAAGCGGCGGGCTTTGTCGATAAACTGCTTGATTTCTCCAAAGACGACATAAACGCCCGCGAGTCGAGCAAGGCGGCCGTGGAGGTGCTGGGGGAGAACGTCCAGAAGGAGGCGGCGCGGCGGAGCCAGATGCTGCAGGGACCGATCAAGGAACTGCAAAAGCGCGGCGAGGACGGGGGAGACGTGGCCAATGCCCTGATCGATCTGAAGATAAAGGTGGAGGAACTCGACCCCAGCAAGATAGACTTCGGCAAACCCGGATGGTTCTCGCGCATGGTGGGTAAGGTCCCCATCATCGGCAAGGCCTTGAAAAAATATTTCTCAAAGTTTGAAAAATCCCAAACCGTGCTCGACGCCATCATCAACGCCCTGAAGAACGGCAAAGTGCAGTTGGACAGGGACAACGGCATGTTGGTGGAAGACCAGAAGGCCCTGCGTGAATCGACACTCAAACTGGAAAAGGTGATCAAATTGGGCCAGCTTATCGACACCAAACTCCAGTATAAGGCGGCCAGGGAGTACGCGGACGATGAGGATAAAAAGCGCTTTATTGAGGAAGAGCTGCTGTTTCCCCTGCGCCAGCGGATCATGGACCTGCAGCAGCAGTTGGTCGTGAGCCAGCAGGGGGTGATCGCGATCGAGCTGATCATCAGGAACAACAAGGAGCTTATCCGTGGAGTGAACCGGGCAATCAATGTCACGGTGAACGCCCTGCAGGTGGCGGTGACCGTGGCCCTGGCCCTGACCCACCAGCGCATCGTGCTGAAAAAGATAGAGGCCGTGAATAAAACCACCTCGGACCTGATTGCAGGGACCGCGGCCACCCTGCGCCAACAAGGGGCGGCCATCCACAAACAGGCCTCCTCCAGCATGCTTGATATTGAGGCCCTGAAATCGGCCTTCAGGGATATCAACATCGCCATGGAAGACATCGCCAGATACAGGAAAGAGGCCCTGCCCAGGATGGCCGAGACCATTCTGGAATTCGAAGAACTTTCTCTGAAGGGAGAAAAATCCATTCAAAAGCTGGAAAAAGGAAATCGGATTAATCCCACGGTTACCTTAAACATAGATTAAACACGGAGCAGAGAGGTTGTCTGAACAGAAATCCACCCTGATCGTCAAGCGTACGCGGGACGCGCATAAAACATACGGGTTTGACAATGACCACAACCCGCGCCTGCCGGCGGACTACTGGTTCCAGAATCCCCCTGAGGGGCTTACCCTGTTTACGGTGTTCTATACCCAGGCCTGCAGGTGGGCACAGTGCCTGGGCTGCAACCTGCCCTCCCGCATGTCGGAACACCACATCGGGTTCCATGATATCATCAGACAGGTTGATTTTGTGTTCGACACACTGCTTGGGGGCGAACAAAAAACCCAACTCAGGAAGATCATCATCTCCAACAACGGTTCGATCCTGGATGAGAAGACATTTTCCACCACCGCCCTGATTTATTTTATCGCGCGCATGAACATCCACTGCCCGTTCATCTCGGTATTAAGCATGGAAACCCGCCCGGAGTATGTTGATATAAACGAGCTTGAGGTGCTTTCACGGGCCATGAAAGAAGGCGGCACCCCCACCGATTTGGAACTCGCCGTGGGGTTCGAGGCCTTTAACGACACCATTCGTAATGAACATTTTCATAAAGGCCTGGATCTTCATGTATTCGAGGATATGGCCCGTATGATCTCCGGCTACGGCTTCAGGTTGAAGGTGTATTTTATGCTTAAGCCCATACCCGGAATGAGCGAAGAACAGGCCGTAGAGGACGTAGTAAAGGGACTTGCCTACCTTGACCGGATCGCGGCCGAATATAACATCCGCATCAACATGCACCTGAATCCCACCTATGTGGCGCGCGGCACTCCCCTGCAAACCGAATTTGATAACGGGAATTATACCCCTCCCCGGCTGGAAAGCGTGCGCAAGGTGCTTCTGCGGGGCCGGGGCAAGCATATCTCGGTATTTGTGGGCCTGTATGACGAGGGGCTGGCCGTATCCGGAGGCTCGTTTATCCGCCCGGGAGATGAAGAACTTTTGGCGAAACTGAACCGCTTCAACACAAGTCAGGATTTCGGTGTGTTGACATAAGGCGAACATGGTTCTTGTGCGCGTCGATATTATACACGGTCCGCTTTTTTTCCGGTATTACCGCGCTTCACAGTAAAAATAATAATTTGTAATACCCATCAGGATGTCACTCCCCGTGATCCCCCCCGGTACATACACGGCGATCTTCCTGCGATTGAAAGATAATAAACTCGGTTCGATCTTTGAGAAATAATTCCGGTTTTCGACCTCCCCCAGAACCGTACCGTCACCGCCAAGCACCAAACAGCAGAAGTATCTGTGATTCTTGTAGAAAACCAGGCGTTTTGGTGTTGAAAAATCCAGCAACAACGTCTTTTGCGGACTCATATCCCAGACCCGGTTTACCGGCCAGTAACGGTGTTCCTGCAGTTGCAGCGAAAAAAGTTCGCCGTCGGAGGTTTCTAAAACCGCGTGAATCGCGGCGCCGTGGCCCCCATACTGGGGCGGGACGTAATACCCGGGATTACTGGAACCGGAACCGCTTACCCCTAATTGCAGGATGACGCTTGTGTGGTTGTTGGACCGGAATCCGGTGATATCTACACGCTGTAATATTTCAGGGGCGAACAAAGCCGGAAAATATTTATAAAGCACACAATAGGAGTGCGGCAGGCCCGTGGGTCCTGAAAATACAAGGCGGTTATTCCGTATCTTCCCGATCCGGTCATTAATTTGTCCGGCGTATTGTGTCCAGAGGTTTCCGATGGAATCGTTATCCGCCCTATTAAAAGTATCCAGCTCCTCAAGCCTGAGTTTGTTGACAAAATACCTGGCTTGTATTTGTGTCTTATTACCTTGGACGTCGGTGGATACGATACGTAGGGTGTTGAAGCCGGTTATACTGCCCGAGAGTATGGTGTTATTTTCTGTATCCAGGATTTGTCCGTTCAGGTATATGTTCACATCACCGGGATTTATAACCGAATATCTTAAAACCGGATCATGTTCATAATATCTGTACTGTGGTGAGAAAATTCGTATTTCGGTTCCGCCGGGCCGTTTAAGACTCTCCGAAGTGTCGGGGCTGGGAGCGGAGGGGGGACCCTGATCCTCAGAGCCGTCCTGTTTATGTAGTAAGGCCTTCCTGGCCTGATCAAGTTTTTCCAGCTCATCCTCAACCTTGTTTGTATCCGGGCCCTCTCCGGCCGCAAGCGATTCCTGCACGGCGGAGAGGATCACCCGCATTCGCCGCTCGGTTTCTGCAATATTGGTAAGGGAAAGGGACAACTCCTCGTCCGCCGATAAAAACAACATGTCATCAAGAATTTTCGTAATCCGGTCGGCCAGCCGGTTATTGAGATTTCTGATGTCCTCTACACTCCCCACATGAATTTTAGGCTTGATACTCACCCGGCCGTGTATTACCTTCACCTCGGTTGTGTTGTTTTTCACACTTACCAGGAATTCCGTGCCGATTACAAAAAGCTCAAGGGCCCCGGTTTCCACCGCGAACTGTGATCCGTTTAAATCCTTCACCTGCCTGCAGTGCAGCATGCCCCGCTCCAGGTACAGCCTCGTCTTTTCAATCCCGGCATGTTGGAACAATTCCAGTATTTTAACTTTGGATTTTTCTCCAAGTTCAACCCGTGATTTCAGGCCTATCCGCAATGCCGCTGACGAACCCGCTTCCGACTCCACGCTTGAGTTCTTTTCCATCTTGTCTCCGGTGGACGCAGCCCTCAGTCTGTCATCCGCCGTAATCATCACCCGCCCTTTCAGGGAGGTGATGCTGCAGGTTTCCTTATTCTCCGTAAGCGGCGGGAGATATACGGTAAAAAACAGGAAAAGGGCGGTGAAAAGCAATGCGGCGGTCCCCGCCGCGCCGATTGCGTATTTAATAAAAGACCGGGGAAAAGAAAAAATACGTGTCCCCGCTTTTGGTGCGGACCGTTCCCCGGTCTTAAGCCGGGCGAGTATGGCATGAAACACCGTGTCCGGGGTGCGGGCAAGCGGATTTTCTTTCCGAAAATACCTCTGTAAATCATCATCATGCAAGTTTTTTGCCCAGCGTAATAATAACTTTTTCCTATTCATAGGTAATCCTTTATTAATTTGGTCAATTCTTTTTTAAGCTTATTTTTGGCCCTGAACAGGCTGCTGGTGACGGAAGACAAGGTTTTCCCGGTGAGCTTTGCTATCTCCCGGTTTGTTTTATCCTGTAGATGTTTCAATTCTATCAGTCTTGCGTAATCCGGAGGAATATTTTTAAGCGCCAGTTCAAGCATCAGATACTTTTCCTTTTCCAGAATGGGGTCGGGCAGTGCTCCCTCAGGGTGTTTCATATTGTATGCATCTTCCGGTTGGGGGCTGATGTATTTTTTGCGTATCTTCTGTTTACGATAATAATCGATATATTTATTATTGGCGATCCTCAGCAGCCACCCCTGAATATTCTTGGTATCTGCCAGTCTGGGCGCAAAAACAAGGGCGGCGCTGAAGGTTTCCGATAACAGGTCTTCGGCCACATGGGTGTTGCCCCGGGTTTTAATAATCAGGAAATTAAAAATCTTATTATGGTATTCCCTGAATATCTTCTCAAATATCGCCGGATTCCTTTCCCGAATGAGTCCCAAATCTTCATTTGAAAAAACAATAAAAATGATCATACCGGTATCACCGCAAAACCAATACGTCCAGCTTAAGATATAGACATAAGTTTCGTCAATGATTTTCTGCAACCGCACAAAGCCCCCTTTTGCTGCGGGCAAACACTCGTCCTTATTTAAATAACGTATAACCGGTGCCGATTTTGCGCAGGAAGGCGATATTCTTTTACACGGTTTTAACGGCAGGTGCCGAATCTGATCTTGTAAACCGTCCCGTTTTTTCTGGTTATCTCCAGGCTGCCCCCAAGCTGATTTCGTATCAGCATGCTAACCATTTGCAGGCCGACGGTTCGGGAACCGGAAAGCTTTATATCGGGCGGCAGGCCCCTCCCGTTATCACCGATTATCATCTCAAGTGCACTCTTATTCCTTACATATCCTATTTTTATACTAATTTTATTTTTTCCGGTTGTTTTGCCCCGTGACCGTTTAAAAGCATGCCTGATGGCATTGGTCAGTATTTCATTGATGACCAGCCCGCACGGCGTAGCGATCTGGATGTCCAGAAAAACCTCCCCGACATTAATATCCATGGCAATTTTAATTCCCCGGGCATAGGTGTGGATAATCCTCTTGGCAAGGGAGGTAACATAACTCTTAAAATTTATAATTGACAGATCCCCGGTGTCCAAAAGCTCTTCATGGATAAGGGCGATGGTTTGAATGCGGCTTCTGATGCCGTCCAGTAATTCGGCCGGTATCTTGCGGTCCCCGTTTTCCGGTTGAAAATTCATAAGGCTTAGAATGATCTGAAGATTGTTTTTCACCCGGTGATGTATCTCCTGCAGCAGCACCTCTTTTTCTCCAAGGGACCTCTGCAGCTTCTTCGCGTTTTTCTGCAACTGCTCCACTATGAATGCGCTTTTAAGAGCGCTGCTTAACTGAACGGTGAAATTTTCATAAATAATTCCCTTCAGGATTGACGGTTCAAAAACCGCGAATCCTAAAAGTTCGTTTTCAATAAACAGCGGCATGACGATATAGATAATTCTTTGCGCGGCGACACTCAGGCATTCCTGAATAAGTCTGCTTCTGGGAAAGGCCGCGGAGGGGAACCCGGTAAAAGAATCGCCCGCAGCGTCATAAGCAATTACCGGCACAACCTGCTGCTCCCGGCCTTCCCGCGGCACCGTACAGGTGATGACCATCTTCCTTATACCGAGCTTGGCGATAACCTCCGTTATTTTCGGTTTGAGTTTTTCCAGGTTGAAGGTAATGATAAGCTTCTGGCTGAACCGGTGCAGCTCCGCGGCAATCCGTTCCGTATCAATGCTGTAAGGTTTGTATTCGGATTTTTCCAGGTCACGGAAAAGTTCGGTAACATGAATCCGCAGACAGTCCAGAGTCTGTCTGTCTTCGGGTTTTTCGATACACGCAAAATAGAATTGAAAGATCTCCCCCATTACCCTGTTCCAGTCCTCTATTTTTAAACCATACTGCCTGCTTTCCAGGATAAGATTTTCCAGGTTTTCTATAAAAATCTGCGGTTGTCTGTATTTGAGGGTGACATAAAAAATCGTATAAATCGTGTTTGCATAATGGAAGGCAAGCTCCTTATCAGCGGCCACGGAACAGAGTAGTGTCAATTTTTTCTTTATTTTACCGAACAGGTCGTTTTTCAGCAGTAAAGTGCGGTCCTTACACCGGTTAACATCCTTATATACATTAATTGTGTATTTTGCCGTTTTTTTGATTTTACACCCGCAGGACTGCCTGATTTTCAGATAGGTGGGGATGGCGGTTATCTCGGCAATACTCCCCTTTTTCAAACACTGCTTCATCAGCACAACGGAGTTATAACCGAGTGAGTATACCGGCTGGCTTACGGTAGTCAACGCTGGCTTTATATGCCTTCCCTGGTCGATGTTGTCAAATCCGAATACCTTTATCTGCTGCGGCACATTAATGCATCTTGTCTGAAGGGTCTCTATCACATCAATGGCCATAAGATCATTCGAACTGACGATGGCATCAGGCTCGAGTTTCCGCTCATCCAGCAGTATTGACACCGCGCGCCTGCCCGATCCGTAGACAAAATCACCCGGTGCAACCAGTTTATCATCAAAAGGAATTCCAAAAAGGGTCAATGCCTTCTTATACATGGTAAAACGGTTGATCGCGTCTTCATTATCCTCCGTTCCCTTGATAAATGCTATGCGTTTGCATCCATGTTCACGGATACAGTGGGCCATAAGCTCAAACATACTTTGATCGCTGTTAACCACAATACTGGGCATACCCGGGATAACCGTGCCGATACTGAGCGTGGGGATTTCGGGAAAAGAGAAACAAAACTCCGTAAGTTCGCGTTTTGTCACATAATTGCCGATGGAAGAAGACAGTATAATCAGGCCGTTCAGATCCTGGCGCCGTATTAGCTCGTAGGCCTGGGTGCGCGCGTCGTTTTCATACGGGCTTTTAAATGCGCCTCCGCAGAAACAGACCATATTAACATCCTCTCTCTGCGCGGCCGCATAGACACCCGACCAGATTTCCATCTGGTACTCGTCATAAAACACATCGATTAAAAACCCTATGGTAGGGCGGTGTTGTTTCATCAATACCCTTAATCCAAAGTTAATACTCTTGTTCTACTATTTTAATGAAACTT
>Ga0315555_1002250_pt1 | contig 13671 bp, 6 predicted proteins | sample SalMarSW160380MG_FD_202113 | JGI IMG/M metagenome (GOLD analysis project Ga0315555, IMG submission 202113) | Salt marsh sediment microbial communities from the Plum Island Ecosystem LTER, Massachusetts, United States - Salt Marsh Sediment SW1603-80 ... | reverse complement strand
TTTAATCCTCTGAATTAAAAAACCGGTTTGTATTCGAAACCGTTTGTCGGGCTGATAGATGAGTGCGGTTTCCTCACCATATTTCGTTATCTCTTCTTGCGGCTCTTTGATTTCTTGATTTTCAAAAAAAAGTCTAAAAGAGGTGGATGAGCGGAAACCGAAAAGCCAAGGTTCGATGTAAGAAACCGAGGTGCTAAATGCTGGTCGGGTTATGTTTTCTACACTACTAATTTCAAGCGAAAGTCCCAGGTCTGTACTCAAACGGCTGCCACGACCGGCAATATTCCGATGCAGCCATTCACCATTCATCGTGAGTGAAGAGTATGGTTCACTACCCGATGTTATTCCTTGATCCTGACCCAGGCCGAACTTCAATCCCAGATAATGCATGTTCAACTCCCGCACTTCGGCAATCAGGTCAAGGGTATGATTGACAGTATCTATATTGGCTGGCTGAATATTGACACTGGAAAAGAGACCGGTTTCATAGATATGCCGTTTGGACAGGTTGATTTTCTCCAATGAGTATGGGTTTCCCAATTTCAATAAGATTTCACGCCGGATCGGCCGATCTTTGACCAAAACATTATTCTGTAGATAAATCTCGCGAATCCGCATGGTTGGATTTTCCTGGATCTGAATTTTCAGGTAGATATCCTGATTAATAACCCTGAGCGAGTCGAAAACCTCTGCTAAAGGTTTTCCAATGTTGGCATAACGGTTTTTAATCTCCGCAATACCTTCTCTGATCCGAAGCGGATTATAGGATTTGTCCAGCTTATGGTTTAGAATAGTTATTATCCTATCGTTACTAAGAGATACGTTGCCGCTAATTTGAATCTCTTTGAGAAAATATTGTTGACCCTCTTTAATAAAATAAAAAATATCCACTACTCCTTTATCCTGTACCTTAAAGGAGTCCCGGACGGCGGATTCAATATAACCATTCTTGATATAGATAGTCTCCAGGAGCATTCGGTCCAGCTCCATTAATCGGCGGGTAAATGTTCTTCTTCTCCAAAAACGACGATCTTTAAGCCGCAGCTGTTTCTTAAGCCAGCGGGTCGAAAACGACTTATTGCCGCTGATCGTAATGGTATTGACGACATACTCTGTGGGAGTAAGGCGAGTCTGAGCCCGAACCAAGCCGCAAGCCCAGATCAGCAGAAAGTAGATAAATAGCTTTCTGAGTTTACGCCCCATGCTAACGATTAGTAACGATATTTATACAGATAATTGATGCGCCATAGACCATCTTCAATATCACCAGAGAGGGAGACATTGCGGTTAAGTCGATACTCGATCCCAAATTGCTGGTCTGGCTCAATCAAGGATAACGAACGTTCATACGAGAAATACAGATTCGGTGCAATCTTCCGTCCCAAAGCTACACTCCACTGGTCAGTTTGTTGATTGGATAATAAATTACCCCGCGTTCGTAATTCAAACTCATCCAAGCCACTTATTTGACTGATGTTTTTCTCCAGCTGCCGCTCAAAATACATTCCGAACACATTCACGGCACCAGTCGAAATCTGACTTTGATTTAATGTTTCCTCACTACCTAATGTGGTATGTGATAAATACATCAGAATGTCACTCTCATTGTATTTATCGGAATCGAACACTAAAGTCGGGTTTTCCAGATCTCCGGAGAGCAGGACTGTGATATAATCTTCAGCTGTACTGGTAGGCTTAGAATCGGACTGATTGTAAGCTGCCAAATTAACCCGGGCTTCAATGTCCAGGGTCGGATTAAACTCCAGTGGATTGAAGTTAATTGAGCCCTGAACTACTTCAAACTCCCAACCGTAATAATAAAATTTTCCTTTTCGAACGTTGAGAGTCCCGGAAAACCGATAGGGTTCGGAACCGCTTTTCAAAATCCACATCTCCCCTTCCAGCTCACAGTTCAACTGACTGTTCTGAAAATATAAATTACCCGGAATAATGGTATGTAAATTAATATTGGTGTAAGTACCAGAACCCTCTGATTTTTCCTCGATTAAGGGTTCGGAGCTGCGGAACTCGTTCCGAACAAACAATTCATTAATATCAATATCACCTTCAATCTGTATCGTATCGCGTCCCTTCATCGTAAATTCACCATCAAGAATACCCTCCTGTTCCGCCAGCAGGGAGCGGACATACATCTGTTTGCCGGTCAGACGAATATCAAAAAAAGGTTTGAAGAACTCTGTAAAGTCTATTTTCCCCTCTACGACAACATTGGGCTCTTTCGAGGAGACCGCTGGTGGAAACAAAATATCCCAGGTATAAGCGCGCAGCTTTTGCCTTAACCGACCAAACCGGCTGTAGGTCATCAGCTTTTGCATACGACCTGTCAATGAGACAACATTCAATATATTCCCATCCATAATGGCACTGCCTTCGACTCCAGTAACCGGATTTTCGAGACTGGTAAAGCGAATCGTTCCATTCTTGGCAATGATATTTCCCGAACGGACGGGGTTGTTTGGCGTACCGGAAATACTAAGGGCTAAATCGTACTCCCCCTCAATATCCTCAACAATCCCGAGATATTGGGATAAAAACTCCAACGTTGAGGAATGCAGCGAGAATTTCAGGTACATACTTGAGTCTTTTTGAAAAATAAAATTTCCCGGAAGCAGCTGAACAGTCATCGGCAGATAGCCTGATCCGTTTGACACTCCATGAATATCCTGCAACCTGATGTCCGAAAATTCCAGTTTAGAGTCTCTATAATCGCCTTTAATATTTAGTTCATTCCCATTTAATTTGTCAAAAACGGGATCTTTAATATTTAGAGCGTATTCAAATATTGGTTGTCCCAGACTCTTTTTAACCTCAAATGTCCCATTCACTTTACCCTCTTTCGCCAAACCAGGCAGAAGGAAGGAGTTAAAGGTATTCAATGCAAAATTATCAAAATTTAAGCTGAGATTCACCGAGTCCTGAGGAGTAATTATTTTCTCACCCTTTTTAACCGGAAAGCGACAACTGAGGATTCCGTGCCCATTCAGATAACCTTTCTCATTATCCTCAATCAGTAAACTTTCCAGTCGTATCTGGTTATTAATCGCCCGTGATTCTAACCTGACTTTGTTAAATTGTTGCCCTCCCAAAGCTACCTTCTTCAGATCCAAACGCGTATAGATTATTGGTGTTTCCGTTGTATCCACATACGAAATTACTCCATCGAGAATACCGGCAATACCCTGTGAACCATGCATAAAGTAATTGATGGGACCGAGGTCAAAATTGCTAATATATAAACTTAATGTTTGCAGTTTCTGATTAACCGCTTCACCGGATACTACCAGAGTACCATTGTTAGATAAAAAACGGACTTCATTCATACTTATCGTATCAGCTTGCCAGGAAAAATGGATTGGTTCGAGGTTTTCTAATGTGTTGCCCCCTAAATTTGCACTAAGATGATCAACAAAAAGGTCAGTGAATGATACGATCTTTCCCTGCAATTGGACATCGAGATCCTTGCCGGTAAGTCGTAACGACTTGACAATAGCCGTGTCTCTATCGAACCGGATAAGCATCGAAGTCAAAGGAACCGGCTCTTCAAATAATGGAAGGTTACCATTCGTAGCTTCGATATAGATGTCACCGAAATTTTTCTCCTGAATATTAGCCAAATCGAAGCGGGCAATGGCGCTGGCAAAGGATATTCCCGGGATGCCAAGACTATCGCCCTTGATCCACCCCCGAAAATCAGGACTAAACAGTTTACCGGTTACCTCAAAAAGCCCTTCTACCTCGCCTTTGAGATTATCAACTTTTATCAAACTGGACAATGACGCCAAGTCTTGGGAATTAAAACCAAGATGGGCATTTACCAAATTTGAATCAATATTAGCCCACCCTTCCAAATAGATATCTACCTGTTGAGCCCTAACCCGGATCGTATCTACTGTATTAATCCTGCCACCGGCAAATTCTAACGCACCCCGGAGGGTATCAACTGAGAAAGTATCAATCCGGCTATGGGATAACGATAAGTTAGTCTCAATTCGTTCAGGACTAGTCACCGGTCCATCAAGCCTGACCGTAAAATCACCATTGATACCTGTAGGTATTTTTCCCAGATTCCACTTTTGTAAGTTAATATTTTTAACTCCTGATTGAGCGACAAAACCACTACCAATCCTGCCTCGACCACTAGCCGAAATGGTTTCCTTCCCCGAATTACAGCCAAATTCACTGATTTCAAAATCCTGGTTATTCAAACAGCCTTTTAGTTTCCCCCCCGAGAGCCGGTTTCCTCGGCACTCACCGGTAAATTCAAGATCGGTAAAAAAATGGTGCTCCTGGTTGTAAATCCGACCGCTAATATTCAGGAAATCGGCACTGGTAAAAAGACCCGCATAAGCCGGGAAACGATCCCGCAGCATAAGATTATTTAGCTGATATTTTAGATCAAATTGAAATGCCGAATCGAGATTGACAAATCCGTTGATGTTCAGTTCCGTAGACCGGTTATTAATCTGGCAGCTCTGAATAATAATCGAATCAGCAATCATCGAAAACGAGGTGTTGTCAACCGTAAAATTCTCAGGCAAGGAAGGAATAGTCAGGTCAGCATGGTCAACTTTGACCAAAACGGAATCGGAAAGCAGTCTGCAGGCCCCCTCAATCCTTTTACCCGCAAGATAGGGGACCGGATCAGAATCACTATTATTTACAAGCAGATTGGTTATCAGTACTTTTTTAAGATTCAGACGAAGAAAAGAATTCGATGTAGCGTGTCGCCCGAAGTAGGATCGGAGTGAATCAATGCTGCTAGGATAGGAGATCCTCAGACTATCAATCCCAATAAGGTTTATCTCACCACGATTAAATATAAGCGGGATAATTCCATACCGCAGATTGGCCTCGCGAACCTTAAAAATATCGTATCCTCCGAACGTTCTTAAGCTCAGGTCAACAAACTCCAGATTGCCAAATAAACTGCCATTTATCTTGCCGATTGCCAGGTCAAGCTGGTAGCGTTCCTTTAACTGGTTTTGTACAAAACTCCGTAATGTATTTTTCCAGATGGATGAATGAAAAACAATAAAAGCAACACTACTGCCGAAAAAAAACACCGCCACTAGGATCCATAACGTTGTCTTTATTGCCTTTTTCACAAACCACCTACTTAATCAAAGAAATATAGTTAGACAATAGCTAATCTCCAAATCATAACAATTGGACTAATTTTTCTACCAGGATGATGCCCTGCCTAATCATTTTTTATCTTTGGATTATCCTGACTTCTAATTTATTTTAATCTGGTAAAAGCTCCCGGATATTGGAAATATTTATGAAAATCGTTCTTATAAAAAAATCTCGTGAAAAATCACTCCTCCAGCATCACCCCTGGCTTTTTTCCGGAGCCATCGAAAAAATCAGCGGTAATCCACAATCGGGAGCAACTGTGACAATCCAGGCATTCGATGGCAGAAATTTGGGAAGCGGCGCATGGTCGCCCCAATCTCAAATCGCAATCCGAATGTGGTCATTTGACTCTCAAGAAGTGATTGACGAACAGTTCTTTCGCATTAGACTGCACCAGGCAATTGCTCTGCGACAGCAATTACTCACCAATCCAGATACCAATGCCCTAAGGTTGGTCAATGCCGAATCAGATGGCTTACCGGGGTTAATCGTTGATAAATATGGCGAATTTCTGGTCTGCCAATTTTTATCTACCGGAATAGAATATTGGAAAACAACGATTATACCTCTTTTACTTGAGTTTGTTCCTGCCTGTGGCATCTATGAGCGTTCAGATTTTAAAGTACGCCAAAAAGAGGGATTGCCACTCAGGACCGGAGTGCTATTTGGTAAAGAACCACCGCAATTGGTGGAAATCAAAGAAAATGGAATGCGGTTTCTGGTGGATATTAAAAACGGTCAAAAGACCGGATTTTATTTGGATCAACGGGAAAACCGCAAGCGGTTTTCGGAATTCGCTCATGGAGTGGAAATATTGAATTGTTTTGCTTATACCGGAGGATTTGGTATTTATGCGCTCGCAGCCGGTGCCAAACAGGTAACCAATATCGAAACCTCCGCCGATGCTCTTGATCTCTTGAGTAAGAATATAACCGTGAATGATCTGAAACTCGCCAGAGTAATTAATATTAAAGATGATGTATTTCAAGTTCTACGGCAATTCCGCGACAGCCGTCGTACTTTCGACTTGATTGTTCTCGATCCCCCAAAATTCGCCGAATCGCAAAGTCAGTTACGCAAAGCAAGTCGCGGCTATAAAGATATTAACCTGCTCGCCTTCAAACTTCTGCGCCCCGGTGGGATTCTATTTACCTTCACTTGCTCCGGGCAAATGACCGCGGCATTATTCCAAAAAATTGTAGCCGATGCGGCATTGGATGCCGGGCGCTTAGCTAAAATTATTGGCTATCTCTCCCAGGCAGCCGACCACCCGGTCGCCCTTAATTTCCCGGAAGGACGATACTTAAAAGGCTTGATTTGCCGTGCTGATTAATCCAACATGCTACGCAATACTATCCGGGATCCTAAGTTTGAAGGCAAAATCCATCGTGGTGGACTAAACACTGGTCACCTAGGGAGTGCGGTTCAATTGACAGAGTATGTATTCTTGCAGCGGCCTCCGGGCTCAAGAACTTGCGTAGCTGCGACTCAGCCATTGGGTCACGCATACCTGCACAATCGTAAATTCCGACTCCTGCCACTATGCGCACAGGCCACCGCTTACCTATTCGTGTAGCACAGATAACAAAACCAACACCACCCCCTTCTGGGAATAACGGAAGATGGACGGTAAGAGGAAGAAGCATTCTTCCCTTTTCGGTCAGAGAGGTGAGCCATTCTTTCGGGGCATGCGTGGCGCCAGCGCTAACGTAGATCACATCGTAAGAAGCATCTAATTGGCTACCGTTCCCATATTCAACCCGAACTTGTGGCCATGCTCGTAAGCAAGCTTTGGCGCGTGCGGCCAAGTCTGCTTCAATTTCATAGGCAACGACCCGTCCAGAAGGTCCGACAAGTTCAGCCAATATCGCCGTGTAATAACCTGCACCACATCCAATATGCAAGACTGATTCCCCGGGTTGCGGCGATACCGCCTCTAACCATCGCGCATGAACCGAGGGCTGGCCGTTGTTGATCTGGCGTACCGGATCAATAGCCACGACAACGTCTTGGTAAATATCCTCGATTCCAGCTCCCTGCGTAATACGGTAGGGAATCCCGGGGTCTAAAGTTTGTGCGTGACCTATTTGCCAAGGTGGAGGATCAAGAAAATCCTCGCGCGGTATCCGGGCAAAGGCCTCCACGATCGCTTCTATGCGAAGGTCGGCGATGGTACGTAATGTCTTGGCATACTTCCATCTGATCTCCTCTATATTCATGTGAATTCTCCGAGTGGGCTAGCTCATTATTTGCACTCACTATTTCAAAATCATCATCTTTTTCCAAGATTGATGCTCACCGGCTTGAATCCGATAAAAATAGAGGCCGCTGGCCAGGCTCGAAGCATTGAAATTGATATTATAGGAACTGGCTGACATTGGTTCATTTTTTAGAATGGCTACTTGTTGACCAAGCATATTAAAAACGACCAGTTTGACTCTGACATCTTCCGGCAGATCGAAGGAGATCGTCGTTGTCGGATTAAAAGGATTCGGATAATTTTGATAAAGCGCAAATGTTCTCGGTCTAGCTTCAGGCTCAACTGCATCGTCACCAATTTTGTGAATATCTGTCCGGAATCTGGGCATAATCTGGTAGCCGTCATCGGCTGGTATCTTTGTTGTCGATTGAGTTATAATACCTATTACATCAAAAGTCAATGTCGGGGATTCAGCCCAACCATCCAGATCAGTATCCTGATCAATTCTCATTACCAAGGTATCAGTACTATCGGTAATAGTCAGGTTTTTATCACTTCCCTCCACCGGCCAGGTATTGCCCTCGATTAACCTGACATCCTTGATTATTACCAATCGGTTCTCGAAAGATTCACCGATATCCGCGATTGTAATTAAAAGAGTATCTAACTGATTTCCAGTACTGAGTATGGTTATATCTTCATCATTGATAGGCGAAATTTCAGAAAGCCCCTTGACCTGTTTAATGGTACCGCCGACCTCAACTTCATCACCAGGATTCAAAGTAGCCAAAGCTGAAGAGGTGGATAGATAAATGCCAGCTGACTGATCCTGCAGTCCGTAACCCATCCCAGCGGAAGAAAAATTAGGAGTCGAAACAAATCCTTTAACTGTAACTGTTTGATCTAGTCGGTCCGGAATAAAATCGGCATTTGCATCAACTATCGCTTCGGTAATTGTCATTTCCGGATAGCCTAAATCCAGTTTTACAATTATGCCATTATCTCCAGCTACCCATAGCGATTTCTCACCTGCATAAATCGATCGGTAAGTCGAACTCGTTATCGAATCTTCCTTGGTCCAAGTTAAACCAGTATCAGAAGATTCGAGGATTATGCCCCCTTCGCCAACTGCATAAACTAGCGAGTCATTAAAAAATTCAACATCCAAAAATTCATCTTGTGAACTATTATCACTGGTGTATACGGCTGTCAGGGTGTCGAGTTGGTCTAATGTTGTCCGGAATATATTTGGTTTGGATACCACAATGACAACATTATCTCTCACTGCAATTGCATTTTGACTGCCTGTACCATAAGCTTTTCCAATAAAGGTATTGGCGGCAATATCAAATACGCCAAACGTTCCGACACCTTCAGCAACAATAATCTTATTTCCCGAAAACGGCCAGATGTCATAAATAAAATTGCTCCCACATACGGCTTCAGTCCAGCTTGCTCCACCATCATAAGAATAAATCAAGGAACCTTTTTTCGATCCGACAAACAGGGTGTCTTCATTGATGAAATTAAAGGAGTAAAAACTATACGCATTTTCATAAAAAGGTGATGAGATAAACGACCATTCCAAACCGCCATTAGTCGTTTTATACAGCTCGCCAGCATTGGTTGCGATATAACCAACATCCCGATTGATGAATTTACACTCGGTAATACCACCTTGAAGAACAACTAAAGAATTATCCGGATAATTCCAGCTAACGCCTTTGTTAGTACTGACGGCTATTTCTCCACCATCTGCCCCGGTTACAATAAATTTGTCATCAGAAATGCTGACTATATTTGAAAATTCAACCCAGGGCCAGGAATTAATCGGAATCCAGGTAATCCCTCCATTAACGGTTCTGAACCATTGCCCATAGTATTGCGAAAGGACAATACCAATCTCAGAACTAAGAAAATAGGCGCTGCGATTAATTGATTGACTACAGGGAATAGAACGATCAGACCAGCTGGCGCCGCCATCGGTTGATAACTGAACCAGTCCGTTATCTCCGCAAGTTATCATCGTACTGGAATTAATTAATTGGGTAGTTCTGAGACTGACTGCTACGGTTGAGGAATCGCCTATTCGAGTGTATGTCTTACCACTATCCGACGAGAAAAACTTACATTTATATGATCCCCCAAATAAGAAATTTCCCGGTCCGTAAGCAGCAAGAGAAAATAGATTTTTTGGAGTACAGGTATTTGGAAAAAGTCCAGCAAGACTAACCTCAATCCAGGTGTTGCCACCATCTACAGTATACCATGACAGAACTGCCGTGCTGGAACTTGAGGCCACCACACCAACATTGGTCGAGGCAAAAGCGACATTCATCAGAACCTTACCCGTAAATTGAGCAACTCTGATCCAGGCCTGACCGCCGTCTGTAGTTTTCAAGACACTGCCTTTATTAGTAACAGCATAGACTGTATCGGCTGTTACGGCTTCAATATCATTAATATTTTCCGCGCTAAAACTTGCCGTATCCCCGACCATCGTCCAATCAGCTCCACCATTAACTGTCTTATAAATATATCCCTTTGTGCTTCCGGTGTAAGCGACTGACTCATCAAAAATAGTCCCACTGTTCCAGGCAACTTCAGGATTCTGATATACTATTGTCCAGGTTAGACCGCCGTCAGTTGTTTTCAAAAATTCAGTCCCCCCAATTATTGCTCCGTTGCTCTGATCGAACATCTTAAATTTTCTGACATTGAGAGCAGTAATATTAGCCTGTTTTACTACCTCCCAATCTTGCCCATAGGTAATGGCAATGATCAAGACTGAAAAGAAAATTTTAAACAACAAATATTTTACCACACTCCCCAATAAATAAATTTTTCCAGATAAACACTAACTGCAGTTAAAATTAATAATTTTTTTTCAAATATAAACCTATCCCAATAATAAAATTATGTCGGGTAGTCTCTTGCGGTGTAGAAATTCCGCAATTTAGACTAAAACCCAGGAAACCAAATGTGGTCAATCTTTCAACAACGGTTTGAAAACCAAATACCTGAAAACGCTTGGTATTCCAATGAAAATCAGGAATGTAATTTGAGTATGAACCTCCGATATCAATCGAGATTATCGAATTTGGGCGAGTATGCAATTTGATAAAGGATTCGGTTCGGCTCTGGTTCTTATCGTAGATAAAATTAACTATATACTCCCGATAGTCATTAAAAGTAATTTCGTAGCCCCCGCCGAATATAATATCGAAAGCTGAATTCAGCCGATGCCTCAGCAATATATCCCACTGATGGCATTGTACTTTATTATCCAGAATCAAAACATTATAAAGTCCGGATTTTGCCCAATCTGCCAAATTTTGGTAAGTATATGACAGCCGAAATCCCAACCGCTTATTGGGTGGAAAATACTGAGCAACTGCAATTGCTTTTTTCTCCGAGCCGACCCCGTAACCGCGAGGATAAGGCCGAGCAATACTGCCCACAGTTACTTCATTTTCTGCGCCAATCCAGGCGCCACTCAGCAACAGCGTCAGATCAGACCAGATGAAATTAGCCCGCATCAGGTTCAAATCCACCTCATACCCCTGATAGGAATCATTCTTTCTGATCAAATCGGTAGCGTTTTCTCTTTTAACAGCATGATAACCAAAATAAGTAAAAACCTGAGGAGCAATCTGCTCCTGAACGGCTTCGTATTTACCCTGCCGATTGAAAATCCGGCCGTAAATTCCAAAATGAGAGGCAATCGCCGATAAATCCAAACCAATTCCAGCTTTAAGACCTATATCCCGCAAAATAGTCTCACATTGGGTATAGACATCCTTCAGCCCCTGCTCCACCCCGTAGTTTATTTCAAAACCAGCCAGAATCTTAGCATTCAGAGAATAATTATATAAAAAGCCCAAGTGCGGCCTTTTATAGCTAATATTGCCAGTAGTCGTATCTACCAAAGCGAAATAGTGATCGTAGAAATTCTTTTCGAGTGATTGCTGCTGTGAGTAAAAATCCATCCGAGCATAACCAGCATAGCTGGCTATAGTTGCTTTTTCATTTAAGGTTTTGACATTATAAAAGCATAAATCATAATTTCGAACCTGCTCCGAATCGAAGTGCCGACGATAGGCATTATTCCAATAATCCAATCCAAAAGAGTAAAGGGAAAAATCCGCCGAATTGGCCAACTTGAAAAACGCCGGATTATGACCTAGATCATATAAGAATAATCCAAGCCAATCAGGCGAATTATTTCGTGGCTGATTCATATAGAAAACGGATGGCTGGTCAGCCCCAATCAGCACTTCTACTAAAAATAGTAGGAGTATCAATTTCTTTATTGGTGAAAAATTGCTCGGTCTCATTATCCTCAATTAATTGACCGCCAATTGTACTTGATCACCATGCTGATATCCAGGTGTTGGTCGAGACAGAATGATAAAATCAACAGATGAATTGTCGGTATCGAATCCCGGTCTCACTCGTTCAATGGATTGACCGGAATATGGGGTAATACCTACTCCAGCCCGCCCTTTGTCAATTCTAGGATCACATCTTTTAATTAATGCTAGATTATCTGTATATTCAACTCCATCAACAATCGTATTAAGCTCAATTCCATCAGTATACTCTACATCGCTACCGTCGGCTATGATTACTAAGTCTGCTTTTAAATTAATTCCAAAATCCGCTTTTGCACCGACTTCGAGGTTAACCAAATTAGGTACTTCGGGGTTATCAAAACCGTTGTATTCATCACTATTATAGAACTCCCAATCCGCATGCGATAAATCAATCGAGTAGTGATCATAAGCATCACCGGCTACGAGTACTATCTGCCCGGGTAGTATGGGATGTTCGCAACCAGTCAGAGGCGTACCGGGAAATTGAAATATTGCCTGGATATTCATTGTCGGACCAACCCGACAAATAATCATTCCATCAAGATAGAGGGTATCTGAACCGGAATTGACCAACTCCACATACTGATCATAAAAATAAAAAGGAATAGGACCCGCAAAACAGGCATAAAATATTTCATTGATCTTAATCCCCGGATTAGTCGAAATCTGAGCATAAACCCAAACTGCCGTATCACTTTGACTGATTTCCTCAATATCCATTAAGGATTCACCCAGGTATAAGGTCAGCGTATCCTGATAATCCGCTATCCAGACCTCCTGAATCCCGCTGGTCTTATAGGGTGTCCAGATAAGATTTTCAAAAGTTACATATCCAGCGGTATCGGTAATCCCCACATAGGATTCCAAGGCATATTCCAGGGAAATCAGGTTAATTGGAAAGGAGGAAAGGTAATTTATTTTATCATAAACCGGATCCTGGAAAACGACTCTTAAATTCAGATCGAGAGTGCCGTCTAACAGCTCCGGTTGGGAGCGAAAACAACTACTCCTAAAAACCGCAAAGATTAGAACCAGTAGGTGAAATTTATTTACCATTGAGCACTAAACTCCAGCCCGTAAAAAATTTCTGGATTCAACTCTAAATAGGTATCTTTAAAATCCTTCCAGACTGCTCGGTCATCCAAAAAATTATTGATATAAATTGATATTTCCGCCACTTGTGAAAGCGCTTTGGTAATTCGAAAATTGGCCAACCAGCGACCACCCATATCGTATAATTCATTATCATACCAATAAACCATTCCCTGATAAAACCGATAATCCCATCCGTCAATATTTTTAATTATAGATTTGGAATGAAAAATGGTCTGGCGATGATCCAGCGGAACATGCTGGGCTTCGAGAGTCATCCAGACACCCAGCCGATTGCTAATGTAATTGAATTGATAGTTAATAATAACCTTCTCACTCCAGGTGCTACTTGGTGGATACCAAATCTCCTCCCACTCTTCCGGCAGGTTGTCATAAATCCGACCTCGGAGACCATATTCATTGAACCGATAAGTCACACTCATACAATACTGAAAATTATAAAGGCGCTTCATATTCATGATCAACTCTATCCCGCTCGTCTTACTCCAACCTCTATTCTCGTTAATCCCATAAGAGTTAGCAGTCAGGGTATCAGGATTGATCGAATATCCCCAGGGATAAAAAATATGAATTGGCATATCTTTTGTCCCCATTTGATAGCCGGTTAATGAGAAACCAAACAATTGCATTAACTTCCAATCCAATGAAATCTCGTACTTAGTCAGACCATAAGCCTGTAAATCTGGATTATCCTGAGGTTGCACTTCAAAAATATCTCCGGCAACTCGATTATAAGCCGGCGGGATATAGACATAGCCGAGAGATACCGCTTTCACACTGCGCCCGGCACCAAATCGCAGGCGCACATCATCATTGATAAAATAA
>Ga0315555_1002249_pt1 | contig 13672 bp, 12 predicted proteins | sample SalMarSW160380MG_FD_202113 | JGI IMG/M metagenome (GOLD analysis project Ga0315555, IMG submission 202113) | Salt marsh sediment microbial communities from the Plum Island Ecosystem LTER, Massachusetts, United States - Salt Marsh Sediment SW1603-80 ... | reverse complement strand
ACCGAGGTAGCCATAATTTCTTTGGGCGGAATTGTCTTAGCTAAAAGTTTAAGAATAGCCGGAGATAAGCTTAACGAAGATATAATTCAATTTGCTCAAGAAGAATATAAATTGTTAATCGGGGAAAGAACGGCCGAATCAATTAAAATTGGCATCGGCTCGGTTTGCCCCTTAAAAGAAAAAAGACAACTGCCAATGAGAGGAAGGAATTTAGTTACCGGTCTGCCAGAAGAAATTTTAGTTTCCGATGAAGACATTAGAAAGGCCATGGAAAAGTCAGTCAAACAAATTATTGATGAAATTAAAACTGCCGTAGAAGAAACCCCCCCGGAATTATTGGCTGACGTAATGACCAACGGTATCTATCTTTCCGGCGGCGGTTCTTTATTGCGAGGCCTGGATACTTTGGTGGCCAAGGAAACGAAAATCCCTACCAAACTCGTTGAAGATCCTATTACGGCAGTAGTCAGGGGAGCAGGATTAGTTTTAGAAAACTTAGATGAATTACAAGAGGTGTTGGTAGAAACTGAAGAATTAGAACCACCCAAATAAAATTCAAAAAATAAAAATTATGATTACGCGCAAAGAAGTAGAGCATATTGCAAAATTAGCCAGGTTGGGATTAAACGAGAGAGAAATTGAAAAGATGAGGGGGGAACTGGCAAAGATTTTAGATTATTTTGAGAAATTAAAAAAAGTAGATGTTTCCCAGGTAGAACCGACTAGCCATTCCATAAAAGTAGAGAATGTGATGAGAAAAGACGAAAGTTCAAGGTCTAAATTTCCGAATTCACAACTGATAGAGATGGCGCCGGATAGAAAAGATGGGTTTATAAAAGTAAAATCTATTTTTGGTCGATGACTTTAACTGAATTAACTATCAATCAAGCTCACCTGGGTCTTAAGAAAAAAGAATTTTCAGCCCTGGAGCTTTGTCAGGCCTATTTAGATAAAATAAAAGAAAAAGACAGAGAGATATTTGCTTTTTTAACTGTCAATGAAGAGTTAGCTCTTTCTCAAGCCAAACAGGTTGATGATGCTATTTTGGCTGACCAAGAACTTTCTATCTTAGCTGGTCTCCCTTCGGCTATCAAAGATGTTATTCTGATTAAAGATATTCGCTGTACGGCTGGCTCTAAAATTCTTGAAAATTATATTGCTCCTTATGACGCCACAGTTATTAAAAAACTAAGGAAAGAAAACGCTGTATTTTTAGGAAAAACTAATTTGGATGAGTTTGCTATGGGTTCTTCTACTGAGAACTCAGCTTTCGGCCCTACTAGAAACCCTCATGATTTAACCCGGGTTCCTGGGGGTTCTTCGGGAGGTTCCGCCGCCGCCGTAGCAGCCAAAGAATGTCTTTATGCTTTGGGTTCTGACACAGGTGGCTCTATCAGGCAACCGGCTTCTTTTTGCGGAGTAGTGGGACTAAAACCAACTTATGGAGCAGTTTCTCGTTCGGGGCTTATTGCCTTTGCTTCCTCTTTGGACCAAATCGGACCAATTACTAAGACCGTAGAAGATGCCAAAATTGTTTTTGACGCAATCAAAGGACGGGATGAGATGGACTCCACCAGCGTTGAAATCCCGAACATACCAAATAACCAATACGACATACGAAAAATAAAACTGGGCGTTCCCAAAGAATATTTTGTTAAAGGGTTGGACCCTGAAATAGAAAAAATCATCAAAGCTGCCATTAAAAAATACGAAGAAATGGGAGCCAAAATTGAAGAGGTAAGTTTGCCCCATAGTGAATATGCTCTGCCGGCTTACTATATAATCAATCCTTCTGAGGCCTCGGCCAACTTAGCTCGTTACGACGGAATAAAATACGGGCTTTCAATCCAAGAAGGGAAAGATTTAATGGATGTTTATCTTAAAACCAAAGGCGAAGGATTTGGAGAAGAGGTAAGAAGAAGAATTATGTTGGGGACTTATTCTTTATCTGCTGGATATTATGAGGCCTATTATTTGAGAGCTCAAAAAGTAAGAACTTTAGTCAAGCAAGATTTTGAAAAAGTATTTGAAAAAGTTGATGCTCTTTTGGGTCCGGTTCTACCGGTATTGCCTTTCAAAATAGGGGAGAGGATTGATGATCCCCTGTCAATGTATTTGGTAGATGTTTATACAGTGGCTATTAATTTGGTGGGCCTGCCAGCTCTTTCCCTGCCTTGCGGAAAAGTTGGTCAGCTGCCGGTAGGTCTGCAAATCATTGGCCGGCCCTTTGAGGAAGACCTAATTTTAGAAATAGGAAAAAATTTTGAGAAACATGGAGGAAGTGTTTAATAATATAATTTCTTTTATTCTTTCGCCCACTTTTCCTGACTGGGTAAAACTGATAAAATTCGTGTTTGTAATTTTAAGTTTTTTCTTTATTGGATTTATTATTTGGGCTTTAATTAAAACCACCTGGCTTTACCGACTGCTAATTTGGGATATTGAAGAAATTTTAACTTACCGTCCTTTCGGTGTCAGGAAAATTGTCAGACAATGGCAAAAAATTAAATCTAAATTAGATACTGGCTTAGAATCAGAATATAAATTGGCCGTACTTAAAGCGGATGCCATGTTAGATCTGGTTTTAGCTAGGATGGGGTTTGGAGGAAAAACAAAAACCTTAGGGGAGAGGTTGGTTAAATTGACTGCTGCCTCTTTGCCCAACATTGAAGAAGTTAAGCAGGCTCACAAGGTTAGAAATAATATTGTTCATGACCCTGCTTACCGGTTAAGTTTGGATGAAGCTAAAAAAGTCATTGAAGCTTACGGAAAAGCCCTGACCGATTTACAAGCGTTGTAAAATTTGCTAAGATGTCAACGCGGGGTAGTGGAGTAGTACCATGCGAGGCCCATAACCTTGCGACGGCCGTGCAAATCGGCCCCCCGCAACTAATATTCGGCCGGGGTAGCTCAGTGGTTAGTAGCAGGGTCTTCATAAGGCCAAGGTCGTGAGTTCGAATCTCACCCCCGGCACTAAAAACATAATACATGGACCCGTAGTGTAGTCTGGTTTAACACGCTTCCCTGTCACGGAAGAGATCGTGGGTTCAAATCCCATCGGGTCCGCAGTACAAAGGAGGGAGACCTCTTTTTTGTACAAATAAAGAGGGAGGTCTCAGTACTTTGTGAACTGAATAAATAGAAAATAAAGAAACAAAAGGAGGTGATAGCAATTGCTAGACGAACTGACTAATAGAGAGATTGATGTATTAACCGAATGCGTAGTAAAAGAATTACCTAAATCCCCTGGCATAGAAGGAAAAGCAAGGCAAATTCTGAACAATCATAGACAAAGACCGGATGAGTTAGTTATTTATGGAGTGGTCTATCATATCAAAAAAGAGGAGGAAGGTAAGCATTGAAAAAAGCAAAAAAAAAGGGAACAACGGAAAAGAAGAGAGTCAGCGAACTCCCAACAGGAGAAAATATAGTTACGATTTCTCTTCGTAGCGGAGAGGAAAAGAAAAATGTAAAGGGTAAAGTGGTTGAGACAAAACGGGGAAAGTGTTTTATCGCTCGTGACCCTAATGGTCGTGGTTCTAATAAGCTATCTTTTGGGCCGGGTACTTTAGTAAGTTGATGCCCAAAGAGTAAGAACAAAAAAACTGAAAAAGGGAGGAAAGAAAATGAAATTCAATGAGATGCTAAGAGCTCGTTGGTTGATAGCCAACAGTATGGTCTGCGTGGGTTTAGATAGTGATTACCCGCGTATACCAGAGTCAGTCCGGGACGGAGCTTCGGTATATGAGGCAATAATAAACTTTAATAGAATGATTATCTCAGCTACCAAAGACTTCGTCTGCGCCTACAAGCCAAATATTGCTTTTTATGAGGATCAATGGCTTAAAGGATTACAGGCTTTGGAAGAGACTATTAAGTACATTCGGATGGTAGCGCCCGATATACCCATTATTCTTGATGCCAAGAGGACGGATATTGGCAATACCAACAAGGGTTACGTTAGGATGGCCTTCGATGTGCTTAAGGTCGATGCCATTACCGTCAATCCCTATTTTGGTGGCGAAGCCCTTGGCCCCTTCTTAGAGAAGGGAGACAAAGGGATAATTGTGCTTTGTCGGACTTCCAATCCGGGAGCTGGTCAGTTCCAGGATGTTCCCGATAAAGAAAACAACTTACTGCTCTATCAAAGAGTGGCTCGGCAGGTTCTGGAGTGGAACAAGAACGGCAACTGCCTGTTGGTCGTTGGTGCCACTTATCCCGGAGAGCTCAAGGAAGTTCGGTCAATTGTTGGTGACATGCCTATTTTGGTGCCAGGAATTGGCGCTCAAAAAGGCGACTTAGAAGGGACGGTAGCTGCTGGTTTGGACAGTCGAGGTTTCGGTATGATCATCAACTCAGCTCGCGGCATTATCTTCGCTTCAAAAGAAGAAGATTTTGCTGAGGTTGCTGGTAGAGAAGCTCGTAAGCTCCGAGATCAAATCAACGAGATAAAAATCAGAATAATCGAAGGCGAACGAGCTAAGGAGATTTTTGCCAATACTAAAGCGATTATCACTGGCAGTCATATTGTCTATACTTCCAAGAAGCATGGTTCTGACTACGCTAATAAGGATGCAGTCTATCCTCACACCGAGCAGACTGACGAACTTTGTCAGATGATTGCCCGGCGCTTTCAGGGAGCCGATGTAGGAGTCGTGCTGGCACCAGCTGTCGGTGGGGTAATTCTTTCTGAAGGAGTTGCCCGACACCTGACTAAGATGATGCGTCGTGAGGTCTTCGGTATCTATGCCGAGAAAGCCGATGACGGCGAGAGTATGATAGTTAAACGTGGATATGATAAATACATTCCTAAGGAAAGAGTGCTTATTGTTGACGATGTCCTCACTACCGGTGGCTCAGTTAAGAAACTGGTTGAATTGACAAGAAGTCTTGGAGGAACCGTGGTTGGCGTGGGTGTTTTATGCAATCGTGGTAATGTTCAACCAGCAGATCTCGGAGATGTACCAACCCTGGATGCTCTCACCGCAATACAGATGGCTGCCTATGAAGAAGGAAAATGCCCGCTTTGTGCTGAGAATGTACCGATAAATATTGAGCTTGGTAAAGGCCGAGAATTCCTGGCCGAAAAAGAGAAGAAAGTTTAAAAACTTTTTAAATATAATAAATGTTACGGCCCGAGAGGTTTTTCTCCCGGGCTGTTTATATTGATTTCCGAAATCAATCAACTATAATAAGGTCAGAGTAAAGGGGAGGGATAAGTACCTTCCCAATTTTTTATGAGAGGAGGAAAAAAGATGAAGCCAAAACTTTCTGTTGAGATAGCTAGAATTCGGATGCAAAATCCAGTTATGAATGCGGCCGGCACTTTTGAACTGGATACACATAAAGATTTTATTGATTTAAGAAAACTTGGCATTCATATTCCCAAAAGCGTCACTTGGAAACCTCGAGCAGGCAATCCTCAACCCAGAAGCTTTGAAGTGCCAGCCGGGCTGATTAATTCTATTGGCTTACAAAATGTTGGAGCAGTTGAGTTTGTTAAAGAAAGATTGCCTACTATCGCTACAATTGCTGAAAAATTTGGTATCCCAGTGGTTATCAATATAGCCGGTGACAGTATTGATGACTTCGTGAGAACAGCTGTTTTGTTGGAAGCCCAAGAGAGAATCGTTGGGTTTGAAATCAATATTTCTTGTCCTAACGTGGCCAATGGTTTAATTTTTGGTACTGACCCTCAACTGACCTTTGAGCTAGTCAGTACCTTAAAAAAAAGCATCAGTTTACCCTTATGGATTAAGCTGACCCCTAATGTTACTGACATTAGCCTAATCGCCCGGGCTGCGGTTGATGGTGGGGCTGACGCCCTTTCTTTAATCAACACCGTAAAAGCAAGAGCGTATATCGAAAGAGGACCTAGCGCTGGGAAATGGATTGTCGGAGGTCTTTCCGGTCCGGCCATTCATTCTATTGCCCTGCAGAAAGTCGCTGAAGTGCTGGCGGTAGTTAAAGTGCCGGTAATTGGGATCGGCGGTATTACTAAGACCGAAGACGCCTTGGATTTTTTCCGTCTGGGAGTTAAAGCAATCGCTGTAGGTACGGCTAATTTCCGAGACCCTGGCATTATGGTAGAAATTATTGATGGGTTAGGTCAGTATTTGACCGAGAAAGGTTATGCTAACCTCAGCGAATTAAAAGAGAAAGAGACCCGTTAAACTGTTCTGTTTAGCGGGCTTTTTATTTAAATATTTTAGGTTTTCCACACTTGATTTTGGGTTCATTTTAAGGTAAAATAAAAGAACTGATATGGTTAAAATTAACCTAAAATTACTAAAAAAACGGGCTCAAAAAGAGATAGCTCAGGCCGGAGATTTAAAGCTCTTAAATGAAGTTTTTAAAAAGTATTTAGGCAAAAAAGGAGAGCTGACTTTTGTTTTGCGCTCTTTAGAAAAACTGCCCAAAGCCAAGAGAAAAAAAGTAGGGCAAGAAGCCAATGAGTTAAAAAATTATCTCAAGGTTCAACTTGACCAGAAAATAGTGGCTATTAAAGAAAGAGTAAAGAAGGAAACCGAAGAAAAAGAATGGATTGATATTACTCAGCCCGGCAAAAAACCTTTAGTGGGCCATTTACATCCCTTAACCCAGGTCAGAAAGAAAACCGAAGAGATTTTTCAAGCTATGGGTTTTACCGTTACTGAAGGACCGGAAGTGGAAAACGAATGGTACAATTTTGATGCTTTAAACATCCCTAAAGACCATCCAGCCAGAGACCTTTGGGACACCTTCTATCTTAAAGGTGGCCTGCTTTTACGGACTCACACTACGCCGGTTGATGTCAGGTATATGGGAAAAAACAACCCGCCCCTAAGGATTATTACTATCGGTCGCTGTTTTCGTCATGAAGCTACTGACGCCTCCCACGAAAGCAACTTTTATCAAATGGACGGCTTGATGGTCGGCCCGGATATTTCGGTAGCTAACTTTAAAGCCACCATCCAAGAATTTTTTCAAAGATTTTTTGGCAAGCCAATTGAAATTAGAATAAGGCCAAGCCATTTTCCTTTTACCGAACCTAGTTTTGAAGTGGATATGACCTGTTCAGTTTGCGGAGGAAAGGGATGTTCGGCTTGTCAAAAAACCGGCTGGATGGAAATGATGGGAGCTGGGATGATGCACCCCAACGTATTTAAAAACGCCGGTCTCAATCCCAAAAACTGGCAGGGTTGGGCTTTTGGTATGGGTTTTGACAGATTAGCTATGATGAAATATAAAATTAATGATATTCGTCTGTTTTATTCTGGCGACTTAAGATTTTTACGACAATTCTAATCTTTCGATAAATTCAAGACAAGTATGGTTTTTTCTTATAACTGGCTCAAAGATTACGTTAAGAATTTGCCCAAGCCAGCGAAACTGGCCGGACTTTTAAATTTATATGCTTTTGAAGTAGAAGAAGTTAAAAATCCGCCAGCCGGCGGAAGCAAAGATTGGATTTTAGATATTGATGTTTTACCCAACCGGGCCCCAGATTGTTTTTCTCACATTGGCATCGCCCGAGAAATAGCCGCCATTACTGGTTTGACTCTCCAAATCCCGACTGCGGAAATTAAAGAAAATAAAGATATAAAGACCAAAGATTTTGTTTCAGTAGAAGTGAAAAATAAACAGGCCTGCCCACGTTATACTGCCAGGGTCATTAATAATGTAAAGGTTGGTCCTTCACCAAAATGGTTAAAAGACAGATTAAAAGTTTGTGGTTTGCGACCAATTAATAATGTGGTCGATATTGCCAACTACGTAATGTTAGAGACGGGTCAGCCCCTGCATGTTTTTGATGGAGAAAAGCTCGAGGGGAAAAAGATTATCGTTAGATTCGCTCAGAAGAACGAAAAAATAGTCACTTTAGATGAAGAAAAATATGACCTGGATGAAAACATTTTAGTTATTGCCGATGCCAAAAGACCAATAGCTATCGCCGGTATTAAAGGAGGAAAATTGCCGGAAATAGACAACAAAACCAAAACTATTATTTTGGAGTCAGCCAATTTTGATTCCCGAATTATCAGAAAAGGTTCTCAAAGGTTAAAACTAAAAACTGACGCTTCTTGGCGTTTTGAACACGGAATTGACCCCAATTTAACCGAGTCAGCTATCAATCGAGCAGCTTTCTTAATTCAAAAATTGGCCAAGGGGAAAGTAGCTAAGGGATTGGTTGATGTTTATCCTCAAAAAGTTTTGTCCCGAAGGATTAAGCTGGATTTAAATTACTTAGAAAGATTATTGGGAACAAAAATTCCTGCCTGGCGCATTAAAGATATTCTTAAAAGATTAGGACTTAAACTGAAAGTTTCCCAAAGTCAATCAATGACAGTGGAAATTCCGACTTTTAGGCTGGACCTTTCCATCCCCGAAGATTTAATTGAAGAGATCGGCAGAATCGCCGGCCTCTGGAAAATTAAAGCAGTTTTTCCCAGTGTTTCTTTAATCCCGCCCAAAAAGAATTTCAATATTTTTTGGGAAGAGGTGACCAGAAACATTTTAAAAGGAGCAGGCTTTACTGAAGTTTACAATTACTCTTTTATTAACGAAAACGATAGAAGGGTCTTTGGCGGAAAAGAACTAATAGAGGTAGAAAATCCTTTGAGCGTTGAGCAGAAATACTTAAGGCCGAGTTTAATTCCTAACCTGCTTAAAAATATTCAAAAGAACCAGCGCTATTTTAACGACATTAAGATTTTTGAGTTAGGTAAAATTTTCAGAAAGTTAAAAAAAGTGGAGGAAAAGAGGGAATTGACAGGAGTTATTGTGGGGGATGAATTTTATCAATTAAAAGGAGTGGTTGATTTGTTGCTTCACGGGTTGGGGATAAGCGATATCTATTATGACGAATATCAGGCCACGCCCGAGGAAAGTAAATTAGCTATTTGGTATCCCCAGAAGTGCGCCGAAATTAAAGTTGGCCAGGAAGAGATCGGATTTTTAGGTGAGATTGCCCAGAAAATAATTGACGGTTTCAAAATTGAAAAAAAGGTAGTGGTTTTTGATATTGATTTTGAAAAATTACAAAGGCTTTCTTCTGAAGAAACAATTTATCAACCCATTTCTCGTTACCCGGCAGCAGTAAGAGATTTAGCAGTGCTGGTTCCTTTAGGGACAAAAGTAGAAACTGTTTTGAATAAAATTGAGGCGATAGGAGGAAAACTAATCCGGGATATTGACCTTTTCGACATTTACGAGGGGGAAGAATTGCCCCAGGGCAAGAAAAATTTAGCTTTCCATATTATTTATCAAGCTAAAGATAAAACTCTTTCTTCCAGAGAGGTTGATGAAATGCAAAAGAAAATAATTAAAACTTTAGAAAAAAATCCAGAATGGCAAGTCAGAAAATAAAAAACAGAAAAAAAACGACTAATTATGAAGCCAAGGACATTTATGTCTTGGAAGGCTTGGAACCGGTCAGAAGAAGACCGGGTATGTATATTGGGTCAACCGGCTCTGAAGGACTGCATCACTTAATCTGGGAATGTGTTGATAATTCCTTAGACGAAGCTATGGCCGGGTATGCCAAAAATATTGAGGTTGTTCTTTTGTCCCACAACCGAGTAAGAACTACCGATGATGGTAGGGGAATACCGGTAGAAAAACATCCCCAGACCAAAAAATCGGCCTTGGAAACAGTAATGACTACTCTGCATGCCGGAGCTAAATTTGGCGGTAAATCCTATCAAGTAGCTGGCGGGCTGCACGGAGTGGGAGTGTCGGTAGTTTGTGCTCTATCTAATTATTTAAGAGCTGAAGTTTGCCGCAATAGTATAAAATATGCCCAAGAGTATTCCCGAGGAAAAGCTAAGACCAAAGTTAAAAAAATTAGCAAGTGCCGACAGACCGGTACTACAGTAGTTTTTGAACCGGACCCGGAAATTTTTAAAGAGGCCAAGTTTGATTTAAAGAGAATTTTAAACCATCTTCGCCAGCAGGCCTATTTGACCAAAGGAGTGAGAATTATTATCAGAGACCAGAGACAGAAGCCCGAGCAGTGCTACGGTTTCTGCTTTGAAGGAGGGTTGGCTTCTTATGTCAAATATTTAACTCGGGGAGTTACTGTCCGCCAACCCAATATTTTTTATGGTATTGGTGAAAAGGAGGGAATTTTAGTAGAAGCAGCTTTTCAATATACTGAAGAATATGAATGTTTTGAAGAGGGTTTTGCTAATAATATCCATACTGGCGAGGGGGGCACTCATCTGACTGGTTTCAGGACCGCCGTCACCAGAACCTTTAATGATTACGCCAGAAAAAACGGTTTATTAAAAGAGAATGAAGATAATTTAAGCGGTGATGATGTTAGAGAAGGATTAACCGGCGTGGTTTCCGTAAAAATAAAAGAGCCTCAATTTGAAGGTCAGACCAAAGCCAAACTGGGAAATCCTGAAGCTAAAGCAGCCGTGGAAGCAGTGGTTACTGATACCTTAGCTGACTTTTTAGAAAGAAATCCTAATGATGCCAGAGCTATTATTGAAAAATGTGTTTTATCTCAAAAAGCCAGAAAGGCAGCTAAAGTAGCCAAAGAAACAGTTTTGAGGAGAGGAGTTTTAGACGGCCTGGCCCTGCCAGGAAAGTTAGCTGACTGTTCTTACCGAAAACCGGAAGAGTCAGAATTATATATTGTGGAAGGAGAATCAGCCGGGGGGTCGGGAAAACAAGCCAGAGACAGACGATTTCAAGCCATCTTGCCTCTTCGCGGCAAAATCTTAAACGTCGAGAGAGCTCGTTTGGATAAAATTTTAACTTCTAAAGAAATTAGATCCTTAATCATTGCTTTAGGGACAGCTGTTGCTGAAGATTTTGATTTAAGCAAGTTGAGATACCACCGGATTATCATTATGACTGATGCCGACGTGGATGGTTCTCATATCAGGACTTTACTTTTAACTCTTTTTTATCGTTATTTTAAACCAATTATTGATTCAGGTTTCCTCTATATTGCCCAACCCCCGCTTTATAAATTTCAATCTGGCAAAGAAATAAAATATGCTTACACCGAAGAACAGAAAGAGAAGGTTTTAAAACTAATGAAAAAAGCCGTTGGAGTGAACATCCAGCGCTATAAAGGTCTGGGCGAAATGAATCCCGACGAACTTTGGGTAACCACTATGAATCCGGAGAATAGAGTATTGCTTCAGGTAACTATTGAGGATGCCAGAGAAGCCGATAAAATTTTTGATACTTTAATGGGGTTGGAAGTTTTGCCCCGCAAGAAGTTCATCCAGGTACACGCCAAAAAGGTTAAGAACTTGGACATTTGATAGCATATTGACTATAATTAATAAAGCCCCTAAGGGGAAAATTAAAATTAACCCTTCGATAAGCTCAGGGTTGATACTGAGCAAAGTCGAAGTATAACCAAGATAAAAATATGAAATACTCAAAAATTATCTTTACTATTTTTTGTTTAATTCTTTTCGGTTTTTTCTTTAATTTTAATACCCCGATGATTAAAGCTGCGGAAGAATCTCAGCCGGCGGCAGCCGAAGGACTGCAGGAGCTGGCTGCCCGACTCAAAGACGAAATTTTGTTGTTGCAAGAAAGGATTATTCAGCTTCAGGATGAAATTAACCAGATTCAAGTACAATTAAGCGGGGCGCCGGCAGGAGATATTGAAAAAAAGGAAGAAATTCCGGCTACCTGTCACACCGTTTCCTTGTGGGATTGGCATTATTGCTCCTCTGTCTGTCAATGTGAAGCTGGCCAAGGCGATTGCGATAGTAATCTTCAATGCACCACCGGTTACTGTGCTTTAGATGTTGGAGCTAAATACGGACAAAATCAATGGATAGATGTTTGTGAGGAAAAACCTACTTTTCAGCCAGTAATTCCTTCAACTGAAGAAGTAGAGAAAAAAGAAGAAAAAAAAGCAGTTGGGCTGTCCGTTTGTAGCGATACTGATTGGTTCGGGACAAATAAAGAGGGAATTATAAAAAGATTAACCACTGAAGGATCTTGTGAAGATGCGAACAAAATTTATCCCGATGTTTGTTTGAATAACGATATATTAACTGATTATTTCTGTAATTCATCGCCAGGAGAAACTAAAACTTGCCTGGCCACTTATTTTTCCTGTAAAAAAAATGGCTTCATCGGTTGTAAAAATGGCACTTGTTTTAAAGAAGGCAATGTTTCGCTTTCTTTAGCTGAGGATACCCCGCCGAGTCAAAATGTTATTTTAGGGAGCAATGAAATAACTTTTTTGAAAGCAAAATTTATTGCTTCAGACGGCGAAGATATTAAAATCAATTCTTTGAGGGTTTGTCTGTCCAGTTCCCAGCTGAGTTTTAACCTTAAACTTTATGAAAATGAATCTCAAATTGGTTCAACTCAAAATGATATAATTGATGGTTGCGTTACCTTTACTGATTTAAATTGGGTTTTACCTAAATCTTCCTCAAAAATTTTAACTGTTAAAGCTAACATTGAAGGAGAAATCACTTCTCCCGTTCCTCTTCCTATGGGGATTGGAGGAGAGGATGTGGAAGCTGTTGGTTTAACTTCCGGAATTCCTCTTTTGACTTCAGGTTCGGCTACGGGCAAAGAGATAACCATTACTACTCAGGCCCTAGCAGCTTTATGCACCGATTCAGATGACGGGATAAATGAATATACTTATGGAGAGGCTGCTAAGGAAGGAATAACTTATCATGATGTTTGTTTTCTCGGAGACAATCTTAAGGAGTGGGTCTGTACTGCTGGCGGTAATATAACTTATAAATTAATTGAATGCGAATATGGTTGTGTGGATGGTGTCTGTAAAAAAGCTGAAGGGAACGACGAGAGCACTGGCATAGTTTGTGTTGATTCCGACGGGGGGAAGGACTACGAAACTTACGGAAAGGTAATTCACGGTAGTGGCGAGACGGCAGAAGACGATACCTGTGAGTCAGAGACCGTTTTAAAAGAATATTTTTGTGAAAATGGCTATTTTGCTTCCGAAACCTATGAGTGTCTTTCGAGTTGTCTTAACGGAGCTTGTACTAGTACGACGGGATTGAAAAATATGGAGAATAATTTAAGCTCTATTTCTGAATTAGTTTCGCGATTGATGGAAAGCATGAAAGAACTAATCGGTGAATAACCTCTTACTATAATTGACAGCAGAGCTTCATTTTGTTATATTGGAGCAGAAGCCCTGTTGGGCTTTTTTTAAAACGTGAGATGAATATTCAAAGTATCCCGTCAAAAATTACTACTTTCCTGAAAGAAGTTAGGTTAGAAATGAAAAAAGTCAACTGGCCGACCCGCCAGCAGACTTTGAGGTACACTCTGATTGTTATTGGAGTTTCTGTCGCCATCGCTATTTATTTAGGAGCCATAGATTTTATTTTAACTACTTTGCTTAACAAGTTTATTCTGTAATAATGCCGAAACAAAGATTATCCCAAGAAAAAAACTGGTATGTCATTCACACTTATTCTGGGTACGAAGAAGCCGTTGCTAAAAACTTAAAGCAGCGAATTGAGTCATTGAGTATGGAAGACAAAATTTTTAATGTTATTGTGCCCAAAGAAAAAAAGATTAAAATAAAAAGCGGAAAAAGAAAGGTGGTAGAAGAAAAAATTTACCCAGGTTACGTTTTGGTAGAAATGATTGTGACCGACGACAGTTGGTATATAGTCAGAAACACTCCTAACGTCACCGGTTTTGTGGGAGCCGGTACCAC
>Ga0315555_1002246_pt1 | contig 13689 bp, 10 predicted proteins | sample SalMarSW160380MG_FD_202113 | JGI IMG/M metagenome (GOLD analysis project Ga0315555, IMG submission 202113) | Salt marsh sediment microbial communities from the Plum Island Ecosystem LTER, Massachusetts, United States - Salt Marsh Sediment SW1603-80 ... | reverse complement strand
CGTGGATCTCGGCTAGGTGCATGTGGTTCAGGTTCGAGATCACCGTGAGCGGGATGACCAGTGGGAAACGCAGCCCTCGCGCACGCTTGTAGGCCTCGATCCGGTCGACGCAGCGCATGGTGCGCTCGAAATTGTCGCTCTTGCCCGAGCCGGCTGGCGCCCGGATCAGGTTCTGCGAATCTGCGTCCCACCCATCCAGGCTGATCAACACCGCTGCCAGGCCGCCCGTATCGATCAGGGGCTCGATCAACGGCTCTAGGCTGTGGCAGTTGGTCACGATCGATCCCAATAGATGATCGCGGCCCAGCGCCTCGAAAAAGGGCAGCAGCGGCTTCCACAGCGTGGGCTCCCCCCCCCAGACATAGTAAAACGGCCGGTCGCGCTTGGTCTCCTCGATCACGCGCTGGGCGGTTTCCCAGCTCAGCGAATCGAGGCTCTCGCCGCGGCGCAGCTTATCCAGGAGCCAGCCGTTCTCCCCCCACTGCCCGCACGAAGCGCAGCGCAGGTCACACGCCTCGGTACATCGCAGGGCGACCTGGCTCACGTGGACGTCCCGCTCGGGACGGCACGCGCCCAGGTACCGTCGCAGTTGCCCGGGGGCCATCTTCCAGTAGTGCGGGTCTGTCACGACGGCCGGCAAGATGTGCCGTAGGACGAACCGGCTAGGCAGGGAAGGCCGTTCTCTAATCTTTGGCATAATCCTTGCTCCGATACACAAAGCCGACCACTGGGCAAAGTTGGGCGCCTGGCGGTCGGCTCTCTACGCAGTCTAGTCCCTCCACAGCCCGCAGTATGCCACATTTACCGATCCTTGTCAAACCAGGTCGAGCGCACCGGGCCACCTCGGTCCTCACGACGATCGAGGACGATGGGCGGGGGTTTGACGCGAAAGCACTTGTGGAGCGCCAGACGGCCCCTGAAGACGCTGCAAAGCACCATGATCGGAGCTTTCGCTTCAGCAAGGGAACGCCTTTGAAACGCTCCTGTAACGCCCAATCCGTATCATGGGTGTATCGTAGCTCTGGAACAAGAGAACGCGCAGCAGCCGGATGCTGTTGCGCCATCCGAGAACCCATTGGGATCGCAGGCGCCAGGGGACATTGCGACCAGCGGCAGCGCAACCGGCACGAACGCGCAACTGACGAGCACGAAACCGGTCGCAGGGCACAGGGACTCGTCAGTACCACACAGGCCGCTGCTGCGGTGACCTTCACCAGGGGTGGCTCGGGCCAGAGGGCGATGTGTCAGCATATGGCGCGGTGAAACGTGATCGGGCCCCCACCGAGGGCCCTGCAAAGGAGAGACGACGTGAAAAAGCTCTATCTCATCGGCATGCTCGTGATGTTGTTGGCCACGGCGCCCGAGCTGGTCTGGGCGACCGAAGGAAGCGACCTGGCCGTGGTCCGCCAGGCGACGGCCAAGTACCACCGCTTTGAGGTGGCAGACGCGGAGGGCTGGATGCCCCTGTTCGACTGCATCTCGAGCCCGGGCCAAGGGGCTATGGGCTTCCACTATATCATGCCCAGCCGGTTCGATGACCAGCTCAATCTTTCAGAGCCCGAGGTCCTGATCTATGAACAGGGACCACAAGGCCAGATGAAGCTCGTCGCCGTCGAGTTCATTATCCCGGAAGCGGCGTGGTCTGACGACGGGTCGCCCACATTCCTGGGCCAGACACTCAAGTACAAGACCACCGTCGGGCCGTACGGCGCCGCGGATGGCGTGACTCCCTACTATGAGCTGCACGTGTGGACCTGGCGTCACAACCCCAGCGGCGTCTTTGCCGACTGGAACCCGAACGTCACCTGTGGATAACATGCGATCTGGCAGCGCATACGGCCTCGTGCCGCTGCGCTAGCCCTGCGACCTCGTTCTCAGGCCACCAGACCGTACGGTCTGGTGGCCTGCCCTTCTACCGTGATCCTCCACCCAAGGCGCTTGCGGTTGCTTCCTAGATCAAGTACAATCAGGCAGCGTCGCTTTGCAGAGTCATCGGAATCGAGGTGCTCTTGTGCCATCTGCGCTCAATGACCAGGCTGTCCTGGACACGATGGCGAGCGTTCGCCAGTCCAGTCAAGTCCAGATCGCCGTCCCAGGCTGTGCCGAGCCACAGACGATCGCCAAGCCCTTTCCCTCTCCCGTCGACTGGCGCGACCACTGGATCTACTTTCTCATGACCGATCGCTTCAACAATGTGGCGGCGCCGCCAGCGCTGCCCTGGGATCGGGAGACAGGAGACCGCCAGGGCGGGACTTTCGAGGGCGTCCGTCGGCAACTGGCCTACCTCGAAGAGCTCGGCGTCGGCGCGTTGTGGCTCACGCCCGTGCTCAAGAACCGGCAGTCCGAGAGCAGCCACCACGGCTATGGGATCATGGACTTTCTGGAGGTCGATCCCCGCTTTGGTACGAGCCCCGATCAAGCCGAGGCTGAGCTGGCCCGATTGGTTGACGAGGCGCATGCTAGGGGCATCTATGTGATCCTCGACGTCGTGATCAACCATGCTGGCGACGTCTTTGCCTACGACGTCGGCGGTGCAGTCTGGGACGCTGCCCCGTGGCACGACCAGCCGTATCCCATCTACTGGCGCGACGAGGACGGCGCTGCCCGGCGGGAATGGACGGCGCTGCCTGCAGATGCATCGCGCGATGCCGGTGTCTGGCCGCGTGAGTACCAGCGCAACAAATGGTTCCGCCGTCAGGGCAAGGGTGGCCCCGAGCTCGGCGATTTCGAGACGCTCAAAGAGTTCAAGACCGAGCTGCCCGACCAGTACGACGACCGGCCGGTCTGGAGCCTCCTGATCAAGGCCTACCAGTATGTGATCGCCAGGTTCGACGTCGATGGCTTTCGCATCGACACGCTCAAGCACGTGGAGCGCGACTTTGCCCTCGTCTTTTGCAACGCGATCCGCGAGTTTGCCTCTTCTATCGGCAAGGCCAACTTTTTCCTGTTCGGCGAGATCAAGGGCGGCGAGGAACTGCTGGCCGAATACACGGGGCGCTACACCAGCGAGGATGAAGGACGTACGGGCGCCGATGCTGCGCTGGACTTTCCGCTCCAGTGGACGCTGGGCCCGGCGAGCAAGGGCTTTGCCCCGCCTACTGTGGTGCAGGACGTCTACGATCTGCGCAAGCGCGTAATCCAGGACAAGCATCACCTGAGCACGCACGGCGAGGCCTCGCGTTTCTATATCACGTTCCTCGATAACCACGACGACCACAACCGCTACCTCTATCCACGTGCTGGTGGCGACTATGGGGACCAACTCCTGCTGGCCCTGGGCGCCATTTTCGCCTTGCAGGGCATTCCCTGCCTCTACTATGGGACGGAGCAGGGCCTCAAGGGGACGCAGGAGCTCTACGAGCCGGGCAATGGATCGCGCGATGGCAAGCCGGAGCACGTGCGCGAAGCGCTGTGGGGCAAGCCGAACGCCTTTGACCGGAATCACCCGCTCTACCGCCGGATCAGCGAGCTGGCACGCGTCCGCGCTGCTGAGCCGGCGCTGCGCTACGGGCGGCAGTACTTTCGCCAGGTGTCAGGCGACAACCACGGCTTTGGCTTCTCCGGCATGACCGGTGGGATCGTGGCCTTTTCGCGCATCCTGGCCTACCGAGAGATCGTGGTCGTGGCGAACACCAACACCACCGCGCAGTGGACCGGCTGGGTGCTGGCCGACGCGCGGATCAACGACGACAGCACTCCTTTCGAGGTCGTCTACAGCAATCTGGGCACCGCAGGCTCTGGCACGTCGTCCAGCGGTGGGGTCCGCTTTTACGAGCGCGATGGCTCATCTCACGACGGCTGGGCGCGGCGCCTGTTCGTCCAGCTCAAGCCCATGGAGATCCAGATGCTGGCTCCGCGGATGGAGCCTGGTCCCTGAAAGGGCCGTCGTACCCAGGGAGAACCTGCCTATGACCGGCGACCGGCCATTCGAGATTAGGGATCTGCTCGACTGCATGGGCATCGAGCGTGTAGCAACCAGGTACGAGCTGGCCGGCGAGGGCATCTCTGGATCGCGTACCTGCCGCGTCTGGTTCGGCGATGAGGGCACCGTGCTCAAGATCACCGGCCCTGCGTCGCCGCCATGGGTCCTTGCACGTGCGCGTCGCGAGCTCTGTTTCTACCACGTCCTGGCAGGCAGCGTCCCGCTGCGCGTGCCCGCGCTGCTGGGCGCGTGTGACGACGAGCGGGCCGGCATCTGCCTCTTGCTTGCCGGCTATGAACCGGCGCCGCCCGCTACGGGATGGTCTGCAGACGACGCTGCCGAGATCGCGCGGCAGCTCGCCGGCTTTCACGCCTGCTTCTGGGGGGCGGGCGAGCGGCTCGCCGGGCACACCTGGCTGCGCCAGCCGGAGGCACAGACAGACGAACAAACCATTCTCCACGCGCGGGAGCAGTGGGCTGCACTGGGTCGCCTTCCGCGCTTTTCCTCGCTGTTCACCGCAGAGACCTGCCGTGCGCTCGACCGGGCGATGGTGCGCGTGGGCGCGCTTGATGCGACGATCCATGCTTTCCCGGTGACTCTCTGTCACGGCGACTGCCACCTGGGCAACGTGCTGCGCGACGAGGAGGGGCATTTCGTGTGGGCCGACTGGGCGGAGGTCGGCATGGGCGCCGGGCCGGCAGACCTCTCGTTCCTGATCCAGCGTGCGAACGCCGGCGGCGCGCGCTTTTCTGTCGATGAACTCTCTTCCGTCTACCATCGGCAACTGATCGAGGCGCTGGGCGAGCCCATCTCGCTCGATGAGATCCGCCGCGTGATGGACGCCCAAGAGCTCCGCACGCGGCTCCTTGAGTGGCCGTACTATCTGAGCGGGGCATCCCCCGCGCTGTTGTCGGACATGCTGGCACGGATCGAGCGCCTGGCTGTTCCGTTCTCATCTGGCTGACCCGTCTCGGCATGCTTTGCCGGTCCCGGCGCGATCGAGTACAATGCCCTCGCCGTGGCCCGGGGTGAACGTATCCGCCGTGAATGCCTACCCCGCAGCGGCAAGGATATAGGTACGACCACGACGAGCGTATAGGAGACCAGCATGCAAGGTAGGCCAGCAGATCTGCGCGCCAGGCTGCGCAACGGGTTCTTTTTGTCCGCCATGATGGGCGTCACCGATGGCGCGTTCTGCGCCCAGCGGGGCGCCGGCTGCGCCATGCTGCAGTTGGGCGCGTACCTGGCCGAGCCCACCGCCACCGCACAAGACATGGGGCGGGACGCGAGCTCGTTTCTCCCCGCCGATCCAGAGGCGTGGGCCGCGTCCCTGGCCCGCGAATGCCAGGCCGCGCGGCAGGGCAACGCCGCCGCCCTGTGCCTCAACCTCGCCGCGCTGCAGCTCGAGTGGGCCCTGCAGGCGGGTGCCGCCTACGCCCAGGCCGGCGGCGACCTGCTCGAGCTGAACGTACACGGCGGCTACGGGCGCTACCTGCGGCAGGGCAAGCTGCGCGCCATGGTAGAGCCCGCACACCGGCCCGAGCTCTACCGCTGGGTCGAGGCGCTCGCCGGGCTCAACATCCCCTTGATCGTCAAGTTCCACGGCCAGAGCGACCGCGCCGACCTGCTCCCCGTCCTAGACAAGATGGCCGAGCTGGCCCCCTTTGGCGTGCACCTCAACGTGCGTGCCGCGGGCACACACGAGCCCGACCTCAACCTGACGCGGACGGCGCGGGCACGCTTCCCGGGCCTCCTCCTCGTCAGCGGCTATGTCCGCTCTGCCGCCGACGCAGCGGCGCTCTTTGATGCCGGGGCAGATATGGTGGGGATCGCCGCGCCAACGATCGACGACGCGGGCTACATCGGGCAGATCGCGGCGGCCTACGCCGCCGGGTAAGACTAGCCGACATCACGAGTTGACGAGCAAGCGTGCACGGTCAGCAGCCGCCCTCCAGCGCCGGAACGGCGCGAGGCGCATACCTTGTCTGCTGGCGGTGGGTGGTGGCCATTATCGTGGGATTAGCGCTCGCCGGCTGCGGGTTCTACCTGGGCATGCCGGCGTTTGCAGTACGTGCCGGTCCGCGTCCACGTCTTTCTCGTCGAGACGCGTAGGCGACGACACTCGCCGGCCCTCCCACCGCCTGCCTTGGTGACGCCCGCCAGGGCCGAGGCCACCTCGGCGCCTACGCCGAAAGCGTTGCCCAGCCTAGAGTGATCGCTTCGATGCCATCCTGCCAGCGGGTGTGGACCACCTTCGATATCATCTTGCGCAAACGGGCGTTCGGGCATATACTCTCCTTACACCTTCAGCCTTCACCTCGACCGCCACACTTCCGTCTCGGGTCACTATCAGATCAGGTGTGTCAGCGAATCTCTGGCCGGTCATACGCAGGACCGGCTGCGGCGACAGTGGGCTGTCGTCGCTGTGAAATCCAGGCATGGCACGATAGGCTGCCCAGCCCCTCAGGTCTCGCCAACCGGCGTGTAGGCCCATGCGGTCGATTGCGTACGCCTGCTCCGGCAGGCGTGCACGCAAGGGAAAGGAGAGTCAGAATGGCCACCTATATCATGTTCGGCAAGTATTCGCTGGATGCGGTCCGCAAGATCAGTGCCAGACGCACAGAGCAGGCAGAGGCGCTGATCAAGGCAAACGAGGGTACGCTCAACGCGGCCTACGCTCTGCTGGGAGAGTACGACCTGCTCCTGGTCGCCGAGTTTCCGGGCATGGAGCAGGCGATGAAGGTCTCTGTCGAGGCAGCCAAGACGTTTGGGATCTCGTTCACGACGGCGCCGGCGGTGAGCATCGAGACCTTTGACAAGCTCGCAGGCTGAGCGGCACGCTCGTCCACGGCGAGGGTCCGCCCCTCTGCATAGAACACATCTCTAGTTGCGCTGTGAGCGCGCCGAGTCAATAGGGACCGTGGTCTCGTCGAGGCGAGACCTGATGGGCTGGACGGCCTGGTGGAGATGGCGGCCCACAGCCGCCATCTCTGCGTCCACGCCTTCGGGCCAGCCTCGCGGCTGTGGCTCAGGTTGCCCCTTTCCCGGACCTATGATAAGATGAATATGATCGCGTGAGCCGCTCAACCATTCCCCAAAGGAGTATACCATGACCCGCAGGCTGCTCCCCTCGCTCCTGATCGTCTTTCTTCTGCTTTCGCTCGGCCCCGCCTCCGGGCTTGCCAGGCCGGCGCTGGCGCAGGCCGGCACGGTGTACGTCGACACGGACAATACCAGTGGCACGGAGGACGGCACGCCGGCCTATCCCTACAACACCATCGCTGAGGGTATCGCCGCTGCCCCCGCCGGTGCGACGGTACTCGTCGCGCCTGGCACCTACTATGAGAACGTGACCGTGAACAAGGACCTCACCCTCCGTGGCAGCGGCCTCGACCGGACCACGATCGATGGGAGCAGGACTACGGATACGGGGCTCAACACGATCACGATCCGGGATGGTGCGGCGGTAACGGTAGAGCACTTCAAGATCACAGGCGGCGGCACGACGGACGCAGCAGCTGGCCTGAGACACTACCAGGTGGGCACGCCCGCCGCTACGTTTGCCGCACGCTGGAACTGGTTCACTGGAAACGGCCTGCATGGCGTGGTGAGCTATGGCGCTGACGTGGTCGAGCACAACCTCTTTACCAACAACGGCGATGGTCAGGGCGGCGGCTATGCCATCTGGGCTAGCAGCGGGTCGACGGCCCAGATCTACAACAACACCATCCGCCGCTCGACGAACAACATCGGCGAGACCGGCAGCAACCGCGCCGGGATTGGCATCGCGATCTATGGGGGAACCACACCCGGCGCGCCAGATATCCGCAACAATATCGTCTACGACGTGTATACCGGCATCGCGATCCTTGGCACCTCGGCGCCCGGAACCACGTTGGACTATAACATCGTCTACAGCAATACGACCAACTATGCCTCCGTGGCACAGGGCGCGCACGACCAGGTGGTCGACCCCAAGCTTACCACGACCTCCTACCTCAACACCGGATCCCCGGCGATCAATGCCGGCGACCCCGACACCTCCTTCAATGACCGCGACGGCAGCCGCAACGACATCGGCATGCGCCAGCGCTGGCTGAGCGGCGCGACAGGCGAGGGCAACTTTGCCACGGTGGCCGCCCGCCAACCGATGGGCCTGGCGGCGTACGCGGGGTCGGCGGTGTGGATGTCGAGCTATATCCAGGATCCGGGCATCTATCGCCTCGACGTTGCGAACGGCGACCCGCGGCAGGCGCTGAGCGTGCCGGGCAACGCCCAGTACCAGTATGGCGGCCTGGCCTACGACGGGGCCACCGATACGCTCTACCACAGCACGATCTACGGCGACAGCGCCCAGGGCGTGGGCGGGATCCAGGCCCTCGATGGTGGCACGGGGGCCATCAGGGACACCCTGCCCTTTGCCGTGACCAGCGGCGGCGACCTGGCCTTCGACGGCACGGACCTGTGGCAGGCGGCCGGCGGGTGGATGGATCCGCGCATCTATCGCATCGACGCAGGCACGGGCGCGGTAGTCGACTCTTTCGTCAGCCCCGTGCCCGGCCAGACGCAGACCTTTGGCCTGGCCTATGCCAACGACGCCCTGTGGCTGAGCAAGGGCGATCGCATCTACAAGATCGACCTCGCCACCGAGGCGGCGATCTGCTCCTTCCAGGCGCCTGTCGACGACGTGCGTGGCCTGGCCTTCATCCCGGGCTACGATATGCTGGCCTCCAGTTTCAGCCACGACCAGGTGCGGCGCTTTGACCTTCCCGCGTCGTGCAACGAGAACACGCGGCCGAGCGCCAACATCGTCCTACAGTGGAGCGACGGCCAGGAGCACGCCTTGCAGTACCAGCCCGCCTACAGCAACGAGTCGGTCTGTATCCCCCGCGACAAGTGGGCCAGCATGTACTTGACCGACGGCGACGATTTGCCCAGGAGCACCGGCGGGACGATCCGCGGCCTGCGCCTGCAGACCGGGAACCCGGTCGATGCCTCGGTCGTGATCAGCGGCACCGGCCTCAGCGGAGCGACGCTCACCCGCTGCGGAGAGGGACTGTGGGCGGTGTGGTCGGCCAGCCCGGCCGGATGGACCGCCGCGACCGGCGTCCTGCCGTTCGACTGGCACCCCAGGCCGGCACCGGGCATCGCTATGGAGTGGAAGGGGACGTACACGCAGACCCTACGTTACCAATACCAGGTCGTGGATCCCAAGGACGTGTCCTGCGCACCGGATCGGACGGCATGGTCGAACATCACCCTCGCCTCGGGCGACTATTTGCCGCTGCCGATCGGGCCTAAAGGCGAGGGCTACAATGGGCTGCTGCTGTCGCTGGCGCCGGGCGACGCGCTGAGTGATGAGCTGGCTCGCGGTACCCAGTTGCTGCGGTGTCAGCAGGACCAGAGCCTGTGGCTAATCTACTCGGACACACACTCGAGCTTTGTCCAGGCCTATGGCACGGTGATGGCGAGCTGGGCTTCGCTGCCGGAAGGGCAGCTGCCGGTGCAGTTCCAGGGCCAGGGCGCCGGCGAGGCGCACCTCATCGAGTGGCAGGCGATCGGCGCGGACGAGTCGGCCTGTGGCAAGACGACGGACTGGAGCAAGGCGACCCTCCGCTCCGGCGAAGCGCTGCCTCTAGGCCAGGGACGCGGGGTCCGGCTGAAGGTCTCCCCCGACGACCTGCTCAACATCACGCGCGCCGAGGGCGTCTATGCCCAAAAGTGCGGCGGCGGCGTAACGGCGGTATACGCGCTCGAGCCGTCGCTCTGGGCACACGTGCAAGGGGGCCTGGTCATCGACTGGGCCGCGCTGTTCGAGAACCTGGACTGTGTCTGGTTCCAGCACACCGAGACGGTGGCCCACAACCGCGACCTGCGCTCTCACTTGTGGTGCCAGAACGACGGCACGGTGACCATACACTATGAGGGCGGCAGCTCGGACACGGTCGAGGTCGTCGATGGCTATGCCTCGATCCCCTCGCACGTCGACCGGGTCACGCCGGGCGGCCTCTATGCCGGCGATCTGGTGGCTACGCTCAAGGACCGCCTGCCGATCACCGTGCACATTGTGCCGGTCGAGCTGGTCGACATCGAGGTCGACGCGCCGTCGCTCGAGATCTTGTGGCTGGCCTTTGACCTGGTCAACCTGCCCTTCTTTGACGTCGACTGGGAGGTCGAGCCCGAGATCGACGTCGAGGGCGACACGGCGAACGAGATCTGGAACAATATGGAGACGGCGACGAACGGGCAGCCCGCCGTCGTGGGCACCGATGCCTACATCCTGTTTGCCGGGAGTGCCGCCGAGCCGGTCAACTATGAGCTCTGGTTCGGGCAGGGGCCGTTCAACACCTGGAAAGGCATGTTCTTTGCCGGGCACCCCACCACCTTCATCCACGAGCTGCTGCACAGCCTGCTCGGCCTCAAGCACGTCGGCGGCGCGCCGGGGCCCGACCCGAACTGGCCCTACGGCAACACGCGGACCTTTCCCGAAGAATCAACCTTCTGGGGCAACACGCAGGCCGGCACCTGGGAGCGCCTGCACTTTACCGGGGACGACTGTGACGCGCTGATGAGCTATGGCAATAGCAACCCCTATGGCCTGGGCAGCGACTATCGCGTGCGCTGCCTCTCGCCCTTTACCGGCGACAAGGCCTGGGACAAGATCGAGACGGATTTCGCCGGTGCCGTCATCGCCGAGGCTGCGGCTGCAGGCCCCGTGATGTGGCTGGAGGGACCGGATCTCTTTCAGTTCGACCTCACGCACACCACAGCGGGGAACACGGACACAGGGCCCGCGTTGATCGTCAATCCGGGCACGACGCCGGTGACGATCACCGTGCCCAGCTACGAGACGCACAATGGTTATATCACGGACAGCTTTGTGAGCGTGCCAGAGGGGGTCACCTCAGCCGAGTTTGACGGGCGGCAGTATCCGCCTGCCTTTGGCACGTTGGCCGGCACGAGCGTGCTCAGCGATACCCTCAGCCGTGCGCTGACGGTGACCACCCAGTGTGCGTGGATCCTGTCGGTGGAAGACCCGACCGGGGAGCGACTGGCCAGCGGGCCCTATGTCGGTGGCCGCACGATCCAGGTCAGTCCCAACGTCGTCGACCTGCAGTTCAGCTGCGCCGACGGCGAGCGCACCGAGGCGCTCTTGTTCCCCACCCGCATCTACCTACCGGTCGTCCTGCGGCAGTAGGCGCGCGGCAGGGCCATCGACACGACGCGGGGCCGGCGAACCGTTCGCTGGCCCCGCGCGTATTCTAGGGGCGTTTTCCTGCTTGCCGATGACCCGTGCCCGTGTGGTGCCGAACCCTGATTATGCCGCGGTGAGGCGTGTCCTGAGCGAGCCAAAGCTCACCAGCTTGCCCTGATCCTCATCCCACAGGTCGAGCCACATCGAGCGCACGCTACTGGCGAGGGTCAGCGTCCGGCACTCTTGCAGCTCGGTAAAGGCCTCGTAACACGCTTGCAGGCGATAGTTGGGGATGCGGGCCCGTACGTGGTGTACGTGGTGAAAGCCGATGCTGCCGGTGAACCACTGCAGCGCCTTGGGCAGCCGGTAGAAAGAGCTTCCCTCCAGCGCGGCACGCATCGGATCCCAGCGCTCGTGGCGTGCCCAGTAGGCGGACTCGAACTGGTGCTGCACATAAAAGAGCCACACCCCGGCCGCACCGCTGAGGACGAGCATGGGCAGGTAGATCGCGGCAAAGGTGCCCAGCCCGATGGTGACGTAGGCCAGGGCCAGCATGGCCAGGATCGCCAGATCGGTGAGGTAGACGCTGAGCCGGTCCTGGGGGCGCGACCCCGCCCGCGGCGTGCGAGAGACAAAGGCAAAGATCAGCGTGGGGCCGAGGCCAAAGGTGATCAGTGGGTGGCGAAAGACGCGGTACGCCAGGCGCACCCGGCGCGGCGCGTCCAGATACTCGCGCACGGTCATGGTCCAGATGTCGCCGGTGCCACGCCGGTCGAGGTCGCTGACCGTGGCGTGATGGACGGCGTGTGCGTGGCGCCAGTCCTCGTAGGGAGTGAGGGTCAGGAACCCGCAGAGGTAGCCCACGACCTTGTTGAGCGCCTGCGAGGGGAAAAAAGAGCCATGCGTGCAGTCGTGGAACAAGATAAAGACGCGAACCTGCAGCCCGGCGCCGACGAGGAGCAGCGGGAGCGTGGCCCAGTAGGGGTAGCCGCGGCGCAGGACATAAATCGCCGCGGCCCAGATCGCCAGGTACGGCAAAAAGGTGTTGGCCAGTTGCCACGTCGCCCGGCGAGCATCTGGCTGTTGGTAGGCTCCGGTCGCCTTGAACCAGGCGGGCCTGGGCGGTGGGGTCCACACAGGCGCTGTCGATGCGGTCACGGAACACGTCCCTTTCGATCGGTCCTTCCCACCTCTATTGTATCACATCCCAACCCCGGCGTGAACTCCTGATCTGGTATATCACTCTCGCCTTTCCGAGACCGACCAATCCTCTACGATCTTGCCGTTGGCAATGCGGTACATGCTCACGCCCTGGTAGACCTCCTCTTTGCCTGTGGCGGGCATGCCCCTGTACTCGCCGGTGTGCGTGGCATGGAGACGCCAGGACACGGCGACCTTGTCGTCCTGGGCGACGATCTCCCCGAGCGTGATCCCACTGTCGTCGTACGCAGCCAACATCTCGGCCACGAACGCCTTGTACCCGGCGCGATCGACGTCGCCGGCGTGGTTGATATAGTCGTCCGCCGCCAGCTCGTCGATCACGTCGAGGTTCCTGTTGCTATAGACCTCCTCGTTCCAGCGCCGCACGATCTCCTTGTTCTCTTTTTCCGACATCGCATTTCCTCCTCTATGGAGCCAAAGGCTACCTCAACCATGACGGGATACGAGCTCAGGTCATAGGCACCTCCTCCGGAGGGAGCAGCGGCGGCATACGGCGGCTGTGATCGATCCGCTGTGCCCAGTTTCGGGTGCAGGCAAGGGTCCGCTTGGCCGAGTCGAGTCAGGTCACAGTGCTGGCTGGTCTAGGGGGGGAACATGACAAGTAGTATAGGCCGAAGCCACCGGCCGGTCAAGTGTCACAACCATCCCGGGGCCATCGGCCACGTCCATAGAACACCCGCGCGCAGCATGCGCGCTACGATGCGGCCCTAGCCGTCCCACCGCGCCCGGGTGAGCACGTCGGCGATCATGCGCTGCTTGTCGACCACGTTATCCTGCAGCGTCTCGGGATAGATGCCCTGGGTGACTAGCTGGTAGGAGAGGTGCTCGATGATCGCCTCAGCCTTTTCCAGGGCCTGGATCACCTCTTCCTCCGTGTAGCCGGGAGAGACGAAATAGGGCATCCTAAGCTCGTGCGCTTCCCCGTCGTCTATGCTGTTGGTTGGGCGCGCGTCGCCGCGATCGAGTTCTTCGAGCGCGAGCTTGCCGTCGTCGCGGCAGGCAAAGAGCAGGACCAGGACGGTGGCAGCCGGGCCAGTGTCCACGAGGTCGTCTCGACCGTCGCGCAGGATGAGGCTCTGCGGGTCGCGCACGACATAGGTGGCGGAAGCGCCGGCCTTGTAGGCCTTGCGGGAGAGGGCGGCCAGGTTGCGGGAAAGCGCAGGGTCCCTTCTCCGGGCAGGGAACGCAGCGGAGGGTTGCTTGCTTGGGGTGGATGGCATCATGATCTCCTCGTGTGGATTAGTCCAGACGTGGGCGGGCGCGTCGGCCCGCGGGCCTGGTCGCGGTACGCGCCGTGGGCGCGGATCAGTAGACGCGGCCCGGGGCGCAGGTTGATGGCGTACGCCTGCAG